>Ga0308157_10001457_pt1 | contig 48604 bp, 39 predicted proteins | sample PhyBR1_FD_201035 | JGI IMG/M metagenome (GOLD analysis project Ga0308157, IMG submission 201035) | Phyllosphere microbial communities from UC Gill Tract Community Farm, Albany, California, United States - DLSLB.R1 | ecosystem: Host-associated > Plants > Phyllosphere > Unclassified | place: USA...
CCGGCCCGCGGCACATCCCGGGAACGCCGGCGTGAGCTGACCTCAGTCGTCGCGCCCGCGCGATAGGCACGGCGGAGCCGCGCTCGCGCGACGGGTACGCCGGAGCCGCACTCGCACGCCGGGCAGGGCGGTGCTGCGCTCGCGCCGCACCGTCACCGACCGGGCGCGGTGCTCACGGCAGGATCGCGTCGGTGTACCCGCCGTCCACGCGCAGCGCCCCACCGGTCGTGGCCGACGCGAGCGGGGAGGCGAGGTAGACGACCATGTTCGCGATCTCCTCGGGACGGATCAGGCGTTGCAGCAGGGACTGCGGGCGGTGCAGGCGCATGAACTCCGCCTCCGCCTCCTCCCACGGCAGAGCCGGATCCACCAGCTCGTAGACGAAGTCCTGCACGCCCTCGGTGTACGTGGGCCCGGCGATCACGGAGTTCACGGTGACGCCGGTGCCGGCGGCGTCCTTCGCGAAACCGCGGGAGACAGCCAGCAGCGCCGTCTTGGAGACGCCGTAGTGGATCATCTCGGCCGGGGTGACGATCGCGGAGTCGCTGGCGATGTTCAGCGCCCTCCCCCAGCCGCGCTCCTTCATCCCCGGCAGCACGGCGCGGATCAGCCGCACCGCGGCCATCACGTTCACGTCCCAGTAGCGCTGCCACTCCTCGTCGGTGATCTCGAGCGCCGGCGCGGCGCCGAAGATGCCGAGGTTGTTCACCAGCACGTCCACCTCGCCGGCGGCCTCGAGCGCGGCGGCGAGACCGTCCTCGGCGGTGACGTCCCCGGGCGCCGCGATCAGCAGCGAGCGATCGACCCCGGCGTCGGCCAGGGCTTCGATCGCCTCCTCCACCCGCTCGCTCGAGCGTCCGTTGACGGCGACGCGCGCTCCGGCGAGCGCGAGCCGCTGTGCGATCGCGAGGCCGATGCCCTGCGTGGAGCCGCTGACGAAGGCCGTCCTGCCGTTCAGGTCCAGGTCGATCATGGGATGGTCCTCTCCTCGTGCCCCTCGGGGCCTCGCGTCTCCGAGTGCGAGGGGGCAACGCCGCGGACGGCCGGATCCTTCCCGTGCCGCACCACGCCTCCCGATCGCGGAGCGCCGTCCAGATCGCGGCGCGCCGCGCATGGGCGCACGGCGCTGCGCGAACGGGGCGTCAGGCATGTGTCAGAGGCGGCACCTCGGGCCGGTGTCGACGCTGGAGGCGGAGCGCCGACGCCACGAAGAAGACCGCGCCGAGGATCGCGTAGCCGGCGATCCCGGCCAGCGCCCCCTCACCGGAGAGTCCCTGGACGAGGAAGGAGGCGCCGGCGAGCACGGAGATCCCCCCGCTGAGCATCTGGGGGACCTGCCCACCGGCGGCGCGCCGGCGAATCGCGGTGAGCAGCTGCGGGAGACCGGCGCCGATGGCCCACACGCCCCAGACCAGGAGCACCGCGGGCACGGACACGTTCGCGGCGATGCCGAGCGCGACGGCCACGACCGCGCTCACCCCGATGTTGATCTGCTCGGACAGGGCCGATCCGGGGCCGCGCCGGTCGGAGCGCAGCTGCAGGCCGACGGCGATCACGTCGAGCAGCGGGTACGCGACCAGCAGTGCCGTGAGCACGACTCCGGGATCGAGGGCGAGCACGAGCATCGCCACGGCCCAGATCAGGGCGGCGACAGCGCGACCGAGATAGAGCCTGGCGAGGGCTCTGCCGGGCCGGTCGGTGTCGCGGAGGGAGGGATGGTGGTCGAGCTCGGCGGCGTCGGTGCTGTTCATGGCTGCTTCCTGTGGTGAGGCCCGTCGGGCGGGGAGCGCGGACGGCCGACGGCCGCCTCGGCGAGTGGACGGAAGTAGAGTAACTAGTTCGTCTACCTACGGTGAACCGTAGACTCCGGGGGACCACCGCGCAAGAGCTGCCGCCCGATCCGGAGATGACGATGAACGCCGAGACCCCCGACACGACGAGCACCGGCACGCCGTCGGCCGGCTCCGCCCCGCCGCGCGACGGCGACGCCGCACCGCAACGCCGGACCGCCGCGGACACCCGGGCACGGATCCTCGACGCGGCGAACGCGCTGTTCTACGCCCACGGGATCCGGGCGACCAGCGCCGACCGCGTCATCGAGCGCGTCGGCATCACCAAGGTCACCTTCTACCGCCACTTCCCGTCCAAGAGCGACCTGGTGGTCGCGTATCTCCAGCACCAGGCGGAGGCCGAGCGGGCGTGGATGAGCGCCACCCGACGGGCGGGGGATCCTGCCGGCTCCCTGGAGGACCTCGCTGCCGGGATCGGCGAGGCGAGCTGCACGCCCGGATTCCGGGGCTGCGCCTTCCTCAACGCCGCTGCCGAGTTCGCCGAGGCGGACGACCCCGTGCGGGTCGCGGTCGACACCCATCGTGCGTGGATGCTCGCGCAGTTCGTCGAGATGGCTGAGGAGTTCGGGGCCGAGGCCCCGGAGGTGGTGGGGCGTGAGCTGACGATGCTGCGCGACGGTGCGATGGTGGCCGGCTACCTTTCGGAGCCGTCCGCCGTCGCACGGGTGCTCGGCGCCGCGTTCGGCGATGTGCTCTCCGGGACGAGACGCTCCCCGTCGGCCGGGCGCTGATCGTCGGTCACGATCTCGGTCGCCGGGGCGGCGTCGAAGCGTCCGACGGCTGTTCTCCCTCGGCCACCGCCTCCCGCACTGCGGCACGCCGCTTCTCGACCCGCCACACGATCAGCACGCCCACGGCCTGCGCGATCAGGAACAGCACCATGTACGAGCCGCCGGCGCCGGCGGAGCGGTCCTGGGCGATCCCGCCCCCGTAGGCGAAGACCGCGCCGATCCCCATCGCGAACACGTTGTTCATGGCGTGGAACGCGATCGAGGCCTCGAGGCCTCGGCTGAGCAGCGCCATGAGCGCCGTGCTCGCGCCGAGGCCGAGGTAGTTCAGCAGCATCCACGGGTCCGCGGAGGTGTGCACCAGGGCGAACAGGACGGTGGACAGGCTGATCCCGACCGCGAGCGCGGGCCGCGCCGCGCGCAGCCAGGAGCCGTAGGCGGCGGTGAGCACGCCGCGGAACACGATCTCCTCCGCCGCGGCCTGCAGCGGCGTGGTGAGCAGCACGATCGCCAGCAGCGCGACCGTGGTGCCGGTGACCGCGACGGCGGAGAGCGGGGAGGGCTGCACGAGCGGGAGGACGAGGTTCGCCACCGCCATCAGCCCGGCGAACACAGCGGTCCAACGCCCCAGACGACGCCAGGAGAAGCGTCGGCCCACCGCGAGCACGTCCCGCCACGGCGTGCCGGTCATCAGGCGCAGCAGGGGAAGCGCGATCGGGACCAGCAGGATGATCGCGAGGTTCACCGCGAGATAGGTGAGCGGGGTGAGGGATTCGTCGGCAGGGTCCTTTCCCAGCATGCGCACCTCGACGATCGCGGCGACCGCCAGGAACAGGAGCTGCAGAAGATAGAGCGCGCCGACCACGACGACTGTCATCAGCACGGGCTTCCACCAGGTCATGACGAGATGGGCGCCGAAGGGGCGGGCGGTGTCGACGGGACCACTGCGGTCCACGGAGCGGTCAGTGGTGGCTGGGGTGGTCATGACGGTCCTTCCGGTCGGGTCGTGCGCGGTGTGCGATCAGCGGTTCAGGTCAGGTGACGGTCGAAGTGGGCGGCGACCGCGCGCTGCAGGCGGATCTCGTTCTCGGGGTTGCCGAAGCCGTGGCCCTCGTCGTCGGCCACCAGGTACTCGACCGGCACCCCGCGCTCTCGCAGCGAGGCGACGATCCGATCGGATTCCCCCTTCATGACCCGTGCGTCGTTCGCGCCATGGGCGATCAGCAGCGGGGTCGTGATCTCCTCGACCCGGCTGATCGGAGAGCGGGCGAGCATGTCCGCCTCCTGCGCGGGGTCCTCGGGGTCGCCGGCGTAGGCGATCCAGTTGCTCGCGAGGTAGGGGCGAGAGACGGGAGGCAGTGCGCGCAGGAAGCTGGTCAGGTCCGCGATGCCGACGAGGTCCACGGCCGCGGCGAAGCGCTCCGGGGTGAAGGCGGCGCCGACCAGAGCGGCGTACCCGCCGTAGGAGCCGCCCATGATCCCGATCCGGTCCGGGTCGGCGAGGCCGCGCCCGACGGCCCAGTCCACCGCGTCCAGGAGATCGGTGTGCATCGCCCCGGCGAACTCGCCGAGACCGGCGAGGACGTGGCGCCTGCCATGTCCGGTCGAGCCGCGGAAGTTCACCTGCAGCACCGCGCACCCCCGGTCGGCGAGGAACTGCGCCTGCGGGCTGAAGCCCCAGGAGTCGAGCGCCCACGGCCCGCCGTGGACCACGAGCACGAGCGGCAGACCCCGGGTGGGAACACCGACGGGGAGGGTGAGATATCCGGGCAGGGGCAGCCCGTCCCGCGCGGGGAAGGAGACCGGCTCCATCGGGGCGAGGTGCGCGGGGTCCAGCTGCGGGTGGGGACGGAACAGGAGCCGGCTGTCCCCGGTGGCGTGGTCGTACAGCCATGCCTCCGGCTGCCGGTCGTGGTCGAAGGTCGCGACCCAGCGCGTGCCGGAGAGGTCCGAGCTGAGCGTCCCCAGCACCCCGTCGGAGAGCGCGTCGAGCGCGGCGTGCACCTCGGCGAATCCCGGGTCGATCACCTCGACGTGCGGGCGGGGCCCCGCGAAGCGGACGGCGAGGACGTCCCCCGTCGCGCGATCGGTGTACAGGGTGGGCGGCAGCACCCCGGGGGCGAGCATGCTCATGGTGTCCAGGCTCCGACCGGGAACGGCGGCCAGCACGCTCACCTCGGCGGTCTCGCGGTCCACACGCACCAGCTGCAGGTCCTCGCCGTCGTGGTGGAGGCTGAGCAGCAGACCCGCGCCGTCGGGGGTGGAGCGCTGCACCTCGACGCCCATGGGCTGCTCCGGCCCGCCGGCGCGCAGCAGCAGGTGCCGCTCGCCGGAGCGCGGGTCGACCGCGGAGAACTCGGTGCTCCCGTCGGCGGTGACGCGGGCGACGAAGGCCGGTGCCCCGTCCCGGTCCAGCAGCAGGTCAGCGCCCGCCTCGGCCTGCTCGTGCAGCAGCGTGGTCTCGCCCGTGCGCACGTCGATGAGGAACATGTCCAGGCTCGCGGGCCGCGGGTTCATCGTGACCAGCACCGTTCCGGGACGGGTGAGCATCATCTCGGCGGAGAAGACCCGCGATCCCGGCGCCAGCGGGGTCAGGTCCTGAGCCTCGTCCGAGGGATCCTCGAGGTCCACCCGGAACAGGTGCCAGTCCTCGTTCCCGTCGGTGTCCTGCAGGTAGAGCAGCCAGCGCGGGTCGTCGGACCAGAAGAAGGTCACGATCCCGCGGCGGGTGTCGTGGGTGACGCGGCGGGCGTCCTCGTGCTCCTGGTCGATGCCGCGCACCCACACGTTCCTCCGCCCGCCGGACGGTGCCAGATAGGCGAGCGATTCGCCGTCGGGCGAGATCACCGGCTGGGAGAAGGCGGGGTCGCGGAACAGGTCCTCGGGCTCGAAGCGGCGGGGCGCCGAAGCGGTGGGGCGGGAGTCCGGACGGGCGGTCATGGGCGTCTCCTCGGTCTCGATGTCGATGATCGCACCGCACACCGTGCCCCAGGGGCACGGTCAAGAGCACACTTCCCCGCCCGCCTCCGGGGAGGGAGGATGTCCCCATGACCGCACCCCGCAGCGAGACCTGATGGCCTGGAGCACACGCCGCCTCGCGCAGCTCGCGGGCACCACCGTCAAGACGATCCGGCACTATCACGCGATCGGCCTGCTCGAGGAGCCGGAGCGGGCCGGCAACGGCTACAAGCAGTACGGAACCGCGCATCTGGTGCGCCTGCTGCAGATCGCGCGGCTGCGGGAGCTGGGGATGCCGCTGGCGGACATCGCCGAGCTCGAGACCTCCGGGGAGACCTTCACCCAGACCCTGCAGGCCCTCGATGCCCAGCTCGCCGAGTCGATCGCCCGCAGCGAGGCGCTGCGCACCGAGATCGCCGAGCTGCTGCGGCATGACGCCGAGGCCGACGTCCCGGCGGGCTTCGCCTCCGTCGCCGACGCCCTCACCCCGGCCGATCGGGCGATCGTCATGATCAGCGAGCGCATGTTCGACGAGCAGAGCATGGAGGACCTGCGCGAGATCGCCGCGGAGCACCAGGAGGCCGACGACGCCTTCAACACCCTCCCGGCCGACGCGGGTGAGGAGCAGATCGACGCCGTCGCCTCAGATCTCGCTCCGGTGCTGCGCACGATCCACGAGGACTACCCCGGCACGAAGAACCCGCCTCTCGGGCCGGAGCGGCGCTCGTCCCTCCCGGACCTCACCCAGGCCGTGGCCGATCTCTACAACCCGGCCCAGGTCGAGGTGCTGCGCAGGGCGTACGTGCTCGCGCACGAGGCGGACGGGGCGGGGCCGGGCGGCGAGCGCTAGTCCTCCGCCGCGGCTCCGGTGAGCACCGCGTCGACGGCCGCATCCAGCACCTCGGCCTCGACCTGCGCCTGGCCGTCCGCGGCGGGCAGGGCGCGCTGGAGGGCGAGGCCGTTCAGCACCGTCTCGAGGAAGCGGGCGGCGCGCGGGACGTCCTTCGCGGGCAGCGCCCCGTCGGTCGCGAGGTCGTCCAGCCAGCCCTCGAGGCGCCGGCGGCTGTCGCGCTGGTTGGCGAGATGCGCCTCGCGCACCGCGGCGCTCGGCTCCACGGCGACGAAGCTGCTGATCAGAGCGGTCATGGCCTCCCGGGAATCCGCGCCGGTGCCGGCGAGGTCGAGAACGCGGCGCAGGCGGGCGACGAGGCGGTCGTGCGGGGCCGCCCCGTCGTCGTCGAGCTCGGACTCCGGCAGCAGCCAGTCGGAGACCCTGCGCATCACCTCGTCCCGCAGGGCCTGCTGCGTCGGGAAGTGATGGCGCAGCGATCCGACGCTCACCCCGGCGCGGGAGGCGACCGCGCGCACGCTGAGCCGCGCCGTCGCCCCGTCCTCCGCGATGAGGGCGGCGGCCGCGGCGAGGATCCGCTCGCGGGATCCGGGGGCGCGGCCGACGGGCCTGCGCCCGCCCCTCTCGTCGTCGGGGCCCCGCCCCTCGTCCATGCACCCCTCCTTTCGTTCGATGTCGTCGACCGATACAGCGTACTAGCGTCGCCGGAGACGGACCAGTACACCGTATTGGTGCGTCGTGGACCGCCGTTCCCGACCCGTGAGGACCCGCCCATGACCGCCGCACCACGCCCCCGCCAGAGCCGACGCTTCGGGGCGCACCTGCGCCTGCGCTGGTGGATGCCCCCGCTGATCCTGCTCCTGCCGCCGCTGGCGATGATCGCGCTCCAGGTCGTCCTGTTCCTGGCGGCGACCTCGCTGCAGGGAGATTCCTACGGCGCCGAAGTGGTCGGGCCGCTGCAGCTGCTGGCCGTGAACCTCTCCATGGGGATCACGGGCGTGCTCACCGTGCCGGTCGTCGCGCGCCTGGCCGGTGTTCCGTGGCGCGCGCTGCTGAGCCATCCGCGCAGGCCGGACCGGCGACGGCTGGGGATCTACCTGCTGTGGGCGCTGGGGACCACCGTGCTCGCCAATGCGGCGCTCGCGCTGCTGGTGCCCGAGCGCACCGGATGGACGGGCCCCGCCCTCACCGGCACCACCGTCGGCCTGCTGGTGGTGATCGCGGCGACCACGCCGCTGGCGGCGCTCGCCGAGGAGCTCATGTTCCGCGGCGCGGCGATGCCCGCCCTCGCGTCATGGATCCGCCCCGAGCGGGCCGCGCTCGCGCTCGGCGCGGCGGGCTCCGCGCTCGCCTTCGCGCTCACGCACCTCTCGACGGATCCGTGGCTGTTCGGCTACCACCTGTTCCTGGGCCTCGCGACCGCGGCAATGGCGATCGGGAGCCGCGGCCTCGAGGCGCCGATCGCCTTCCACCTGGCGAACAACACCTTCACCGCCGTGCTGAACGCCCTGCTCGCGGACGGCGGCGGCTTCGACGTCCAGCGCAGCGCCGGGGCCGGCGGTCCCCACCTGGTGATCCCGGCGCTGCTAGTGCTGGTCCTCGTCGTGGCGGTCCTGCGGCGAGAGCGTCGGCTCGAGGAGCGCGCGGGCGCGACGACCTCGAGCGGCTGAGCGAGCCTGCTCAGAGCCCCATCAGCACGATGCCGATGAAGGCGAGCACGAGCGCGGCGATGACGGCCGCGGTGGAGCGCCAGGAGCCGTCGCGCTGTCCCGCGTCAGCGGTCGCGGGCACCGCCGGGATGGGCCCGGTATGGGTCGTCGGGGTCATCTCGTGACCGAGGTGGATGTCAGGGCGAGGATCCATGCCGGAGGCCTCCTTCAGGGGTGTGTGGGGACGCGCCTGATGCAAGACGTGTCCTGCCAGGTCAGTCGGGGTATTCGTGCGCCGCGGCGCACCGGTCAAGACTAGGGTTCTCGCGGGCGCGCGCGGAAGAGCTGTCCGGCGCTCGTCAGCGGGATCACACCGGCCCGCGCCGCGCGGTCCGTCGGCCGGCCGCGCCCCGATCGCCGTCGGCCCGGTTCCGGTGCCGGGCCGCAGGTCAGCACCCCGGGGGCTACAGTCGGTCCCACCTGCCCGCACACACGCCGCGCCCCGCCCCGTCGGCCGCCGACGGGCCCCGTGGACGCCGGGAGAGGACCCCTCATGACCGAGCCGACCGCCGTCGCCGCCCTGCCCGAGCACCTGCGCGCCGCCCTCGCGGACGCCGCCTCCTGGCAGCAGCCGCTGTACGAGGACCTGCACGCCCATCCCGAGCTGTCGATGCAGGAGGAACGCACCCGCGGCGTCCTCGCGGAGAAGCTGCGCGAGCTCGGCTACGAGGTCCAGGAGATCGGCGGCGGCGTGGTCGGCGTACTCGAGAACGGCGAGGGCCGCACCGTGCTGCACCGCGCGGACTTCGACGGGCTGCCCGTCGAGGAGCCCGGCGGCCCGGACTACGCCTCCACGCATCGCCAGAAGGATGCCGACGGGGTCGAGCAGCCCACGATGCACGCATGCGGCCACGACACCCACATGGTCACCGCGCTCGGCGCCGCGGCCGTGCTCGCCGCCCACCGCGAGGACTGGTCCGGCACCCACATCGCCCTGTTCCAGCCCGGTGAGGAGATCGCCGCCGGCGCGCGGGCGATGGTCGAGGACGGCCTGGTCGACAAGATCCCCGCACCGGACGTGTGCCTGGGCCAGCACGTGATGCCCGCGCCGGTCTCCGGGCACGTCGCGATCACCGAGGGACCGGCGATGTCCTCGGCGGTGTCGATGAAGGTCGTGCTGCACGGCTCCGGCTCCCACGGCTCGATGCCGCACCTGGGCGTGGACCCGATCGTGCTCGGCTCCGCGGTCGTCACGAGGCTGCAGACCCTGGTCGCCCGCGAGATCGCGCCGGGCGACTTCGGCGTGGTGACCGTCGGCTCCTTCCACGCCGGGCAGAGCTCGAACGTGATCCCCGACCGCGCCACGCTGCAGCTGAACTTCCGCGCCTACTCCGACCAGGTGCTCGAGCAGCTCGTGGGCGGCGCCGAGCGGATCATCCGCGCCGAGTGCGAGGCGGCCCGCTCCCCGAAGGACCCGGAGTTCGAGCTGTTCAACCACTACCCGCTGACCGACAACGACGCGGCCGTCACTGCCCGGGTGCGCGAGGCGCTCGTCGCGCAGCTCGGCGACGAGCGGGTCGAGGACATGGCGCCCTCGACCGGATCGGAGGACTTCTCCGTCGTCCCCGACGCCTTCGGCGCCCCGTACTGCTACTGGATCTTCGGCGGCTTCGCCGAGGGGCGCGAGTCCTTCCCCAACCACTCCCCCAACTTCGTCCCCGACCAGCAGCCCACCCTGGCCACCGGCACCGAGGCGGCGCTCGCCGCGACCCTCGCGATGCTCTCGGCCCACGGGGACGAGGTGCCGGCGGAAGGCTGAGCTCGGGCCGGGGCGGATCGGTCGAGGGCACGTCGCGTCCCCGACGGGCTGACGGTCGACGAGGGCGCCGCACCCGCAACGGGTCGGAGCCCCGCGAAGGTCAGAGCCGAGTGAGGTCGGCCGCGGGTCCGGCGAGGCGCTGCCCGCCGGCCCGCGGACCGGAGGCGAGAGCGGATCCCCCGATCCGTCCCCGCCCCACCGGGCCACGGGCCCGTCGGCGGCCCCCGCCCCCGCGGAGGTCCGCCGCCCCTCTCCCCCGAGAGGCCCGCACCCAGTACCTGGAATCTATGGGCTCTCTCCGGAATGCGCGATGGGCTGAACTGCCTGGGGAGAACTCCCCATGTTCCGCCCGCACGCCTCGCCCTCGCCCCGGCCTCTGCCTCGGTCCGCCCAGCACCCCGGGCCTCGAGGAGCGATGGTCGGGAACTGGCGCATACGCGACCACTACACCCATATAGGCATACACGTCCGCCCAGCGCCGGTTCTCGTCCACCACCTCCCGTCCACGGTCCGTCCGGCCGCTGTCCACCTCCGCCCCAGGCGCTCGCGGTAGCCTTCCAGCACGCCCAGGACGAGGCGTGCGCATGCCTGGGACGGCGAACCTCCGCCCCACCGGTCGGCGCCCGGGCCTCGTCACCGTCCCCGGGGAGGACATCGAGTCCCAGTGAGCGCAGGAGAGACACCGCCCGCCGAGCGGCCGGACAGCGGGAGCAGCCGGCTCCCGGAGACTCCCGCGCCCGAGGACGCCCCGCGTGCCGACCGTCCGCACCCGTCGGCTCTCCCGCGTGCCGGGCAGCCCGCCCCGGACGCCAGCACGTCGGCCGATTCCGTCTCCGCCCAGCCCCCCGCCCCCGGCGACCGCGATCTGCCGTGGAAGGCGACCGCGGAGCGCCGTGACCTGTGGGGACCGCGCCAGACGGCGCTCGAGGGCACCGTCCACGGCCCCGCCTCCCGCGAGGTGTCCCTGCCGAGGCCCTCGTGGCTCGTGCGGCTCGGCGCGCCCGTCGTGCTCGGGGCGCTCGCCGGACTGGCGACCCTGATGGTCGTGCTCGGCGCGGGCCTCGGCGGACCCGTGCTGGCCCTCGGCGCGGGCGCCGGCGTCGGCGTGCTCGCCCTCGGCGGGGTGGGCGCGGCCGTCAACCGGCCCCGGAAGGCCCGGCAGGCCCGCCCGGTGCTGGATGCGAGCGTCTCCGGCGGCACCCGGGAGGTGCTCGAGCGGATCCTCGCCGCCGACGAGACCACTCGCGAACGCGTCCGCGAGCTGCGTTCGCAGGCCTCGGCCGCACCGGCCGCGGAGGTGCTCGACGACATCGACTCGTTGATGACCAGGATCGACGCCCTCGTCGGCGCGGAGCAGCTGCAGTCGCTGCGGCCGTCCTCCGGCGAGGTGACGATGCTCGAGGGCATCTCCACCCGGTACGTCCCCGACCTCGTCGACGCCGCCGCGGACATCTTCGGCTTCCTGCGCACCTTCGCCGGAAGCGCCCGCGAGGAGGCGCTGGAGAACCTCGCCTCGATCGACCGGCAGCTCGGCGTGCTCGCCGAGGGCGTCGAGCGGATCGAGAGCGACCTCGTCGGCGGCGTCTCCCACTCCCTCGAGGTGCACTCCGAGTTCCTGCGCCGGCGCTTCGCCGACCAGCACCTCGACCAGATCATCGACGTCTGACCCGCCCGTACGGGCACACCTGACCAGCCAGAACCCGCGACCCGCCCAGGAGGCACCGATGGACAAGCTCCAGCCGCCCACCCCCGCCCAGGAGATCACCCCGGCCGAGCCGGTCGAGGAGATCAGCGACGACGACGCCGTCTCCGTCCTGCCCGACCTGCCCGCCGAGCAGCAGCAGGACCTCGAGCAGCGGGCCGACGCCTGGGTCGACCAGGTCTCCGCCCTGAACCCCCACTCCCAGGAGTTCACCGCCCAGGTCAACGCCCTCGGCGCGGTCGCCAGCCGCACCTTCGAGCGCACCTCGCAGACCTCCTCGCGCTTCATGGAGCAGTCGCTGCGGGACGCGAAGGACAAGAAGGGCAGCGCCCAGGAGAACGTCGCGAAGTCGCTGACCGAGCTGCGCACCACCATGGAGGAGCTCGCCCCGAAGGAGGAGACCTTCGCCGACAAGGCGCTCGGCTTCCTGCCCGGCCGCAACCGGGCCAAGCGCTACTTCCGAAGCTTCGAGTCCAACCAGGATCAGCTCGATCACGTCCTCGGGGCGCTCTCCCGCGGCCAGGAGGGGCTCCAGCGCGACAACGCGGAGCTCGCCGTCGAGCGGCGCGCCCTCTGGGAGGACCTCGGCGCCCTCCAGAAGGCCTCCCACCTGCTGGGACTGCTCGACGACCGCGCCGTGCGCAAGGCCGAGGAGATGCGCGGGGCCGGGAAGGCCGCCGACGCCGACGCGCTCGAGCGGGACGTGCTCTTCGCCGTGCGCCAGCGCCGCCAGGACGTGGCCACCCAGATCGCGGTCACCGTGCAGGCCTACCTCTCGATGGGCGTCATCGAGGACAACAACACGAAGCTCCAGCAGGGTGTGGAGCGGGCCCGCACCACCACCGTCACCGCGCTGCGCACCGCCGTGATCACCGCGCAGGCGCTCGAGAACCAGAAGCTCGTGCTCGACCAGATCGACGCGGTCAACGCCACCACCGACAACCTCATCTCCTCCACCTCGAAGATGCTCGCCGACAACTCGGTGAAGGTGCAGCAGCAGGCCGCGAGCTCCGGCGTCTCCGCCGAGACGCTGCAGAAGGCCTTCGACAACCTCTTCACCACGATGGACGGCATCGACTCCTTCCGCACCCAGGCCAACCAGAACTTCCTCACCACGGTGACGAACCTGGAGCAGCAGGTCGAGCGGGCCCGCCCCTACATGGAGCGGATGCAGAAGGAGCGCCCCGAGCACGAGGAGATCGAGAGCGCGACGAACCTGCTGGAGATCGAGGACCGCTGAGCCCGGCCGGGCGACGAGGCCCGCGAGTGCCAGATTCTGAACCACTTCCAGCGCAGAAGTGGTTCAGAATCTGACCCGGACGCGCGTGCCCGGGACCAGTGCAGTGGCGGCGGCCTCGCCGCGCTCGTCGCTCGCCCTTCGCCCGCCGCTCGCGGGCTACTCCGAAGTCACGTGCAACTGTGTTCCCACCGCGGAACACAGCTGCACGTGACCCGTCGGTCACCGGCAGCCGGGTCGGCTCAGCGAGCGCCCCGGATCGGGAGGACGGCGAAGGCGCCGAGGGTGCAGAAGACCCCCGCCACCAGGAACAGTGCGACATAGTTGCCGGTCTCGACGCCGCCGATCGCGAGCAGCACGGGCGCCATCGCGGGGGCCAGCGACTGCGGCAGTGCATTCGCGATCTGGAAGACCCCCATGTCCTTCGCGACGTCGTCCTTGCTGGGGAGGATCGCGGCGACGAGGGCCAGGTCGACGGCGTAGTACAGGCCTTGGCCGATCGCTGTCACGGCGACGCCCACGTAGAACATGCCGACGCTCGTCGACAGCCCGATGGTCGCGAGGCCGACGGCGGCGATGAGCGCCGCGCCCAGCACGAAGGGCTTACGCCGTCCGGCGATGTCGGTGAGCCAGCCGCCGACGAGCGAGACCACGACCGTCACCGAGGCGGTGATCAGGGTGGAGACGAACACGAAGGTGGTCACGGTGACCGCGTCGATGCCGAGATGGTCGGTCAGGAAGTACACCTGGTAGGTCATGAGGAACGCCTTGCCCAGGAACACCAGGAATCGGCTCGCGAATGCCCAGGCGAAGTCGGGGTGCTCACGAGGGCTCACCCAGAAGGCGCGTACGAACCGACCCAGGTTCATCACCGGCAGCGTCTCGGCGCGCGCCGAGGTGTCCTGGAAGGCCCTCAGCAGCAGGAGCAGCGCGATCACGGTGACGGCGTACGGGCTCATGAACATCAGCACCGCGCTACCGGTGGTGAACTGCGTGAGGAACGTGCCGACCAGCGGGGCGACGGACGCGGTCAGCCCGAGCAGGCCCGAGACCCGGCCCCGCTTCTGCTCCGGGATGGCGTCCGGGAGGACGGCGTTGAGCATCGCCTGATTGGCGTTGAAGGCGATCTGCGCCAGCACCCAGCCCACCCCGAGCAGGATCATGTTCGGCGCGGTCGCCATGAGGAACAGGCCGATCCCGCCGCCGACGACGCCCACCACCATCCAGGGCTTGCGCCGTCCCCAGCGGGACGTGGTCCGGTCGCTGATCGCTCCCCAGACGGGAGCGGCGATGGTCGAGGCCAGAGCGCCGACGCCCATCACCCAGCCGAGCTGGGAGGCCCGCTCGAGCTGGCTGAGCCCGTTGGACTCGCCGATCTCCAGCACGCGCACCGCGATGGTGACGACGACCGGGGTCAGCAGTGCCAGCCAGTTCGCGAACTGTGCGAAGCAGTAGATCGCGATGAAGCGCGGACTGCCCTGGTCGACGACCAATGTCGCGTCATCGGAGGAGGCACCGCGCTCGGGATGCGCCGGGGAGGTGAGGTCAGGGGTCTGCATGGATGCTCCGCTTCGTCGAGGTGGCATGTGAGGGGTGGGGTCGGGGCCGTGCGGGTCAGGCGAGGACGGCGCAGGCTCTGGCGAACTCGTCGAGGTCGGCGGCGGCGTCGACCGTCAGGGCGCGTCGCAGGGCGACGCGGTGGGCGGACTCGTGTCTCGCCGGCAGGCTCAGCGCGCCTTCGTCCGTGACGAGGACGGCGTGGGCGGGCCGGGCGTCGTCCGCAGGCAGCAGGTCCAGGTCTGCGGCCGCATCGGCACCCTCCAGGCGCACTTGACAGGAACCGCGCACCTCGGAGGCGACGGCCATCAGGGAGATGCGGAGCGGGGTGCCGCGCCGGGTCCCCCCGCCGTGCGCCACGGCTCCCCGGTGCGCTCGATGGACGATCTCCAGGTCGATGTCCTCCACACCCAGACGATCCAGCAGAAGCACCTGCTCGGCGAGCACGTCCAGCAGGGACCGACGAGCCTCGACGGTGCGCACTGACGCACTGGTCAGCCCGTCGACGTCGGCCAGCGCGGTCGAGAGCCCGGCGACGGCCGGATCGTCGGCGAAGGGATGATCGAGCACGACCGGTGCCTTCCGGCGCTGCGCTGCCGCCTGCAGCTGCGTCAGCGTCGCAGGGTCCTGCACTCCGGGGGCGAGGACGAGGAACGCTCGGGCCTCGGAGGCCTGCTCACCGGCCCCGTCGGCATCGATCTCCGCAGCGAGTTCCTGGACCCAGCGGGCCTGGCCGTCGAGGGCGCGGACCGTGCGGGCCGCGTCCCGGACGGTCATCGGGAGCGAGGCGGACGTCGCCGCGAGGACGGGCCGGAGATGCTCGGGCTGCTGGATCGTCGCGCCGGGGCGGCTCGTATTCGTCGGGTTCTGGACGCTCATGCGGGGACCTCCGAGGTCTCGAGGATGTGCCGGGACGCCCGGTCGGCGAGGTCCACGGCGAAGTCGAGATCGGCTTCGAGCTCGCCCATCTCGGGCAGCGGCGCGACAGGGCCGGGAGCGCCCGACGCGCGCTCGGACCGGTCGTTCCCGTGCACAGCGGCGACGAGAGCGCGCCACTCCCCCTCGTAGCCGTTGGCCGAGTAGGGGCCGAAGGTGCGGGATGCGCCGTCCGCGCCGGTCAGCGTGACGACTGCGGATCCCGCGTGGACGTAGGACGGAGTGAAGTCGATGTGGAGCGCGGCATCCTCCGCGAGCGCCTCGAGGGTCCACTGCGCACGCCAGTGGGAGTGGATCCCCCCGTCGAGCTGCAGCAGTCGACCGTCGACGTCCGCCGAGATCGCGTAGCCGAACGGTGCACGGGGCTCGGCGTGCAGGACCTGCAGCTCGCTCAGCCCGGGGAGGAGCGTGCGGACGAGCGGCAGATCGTGGATCGCGAGTCCCAGCACGCCGCCGGCGACCCGTGCGGCGTCGGCCTCCGCGCCCGACTCGGTGCCCGGCTGCATCGGCCGACGTCCCTCCACCTCCGTCGCGAGGTCCTCGAAGTGCGGGTTCGGCGGAAGGGAGATGCGCGACCGGACCGTGTGGACCCTGGACGGGAAGTTCTGCCAGATCCACTGCGCCTCGAGCCATCCGGGCTCGAAGATGTGCATCGCACCGACGACGACCGGGACGCCCGTGCGCCGGGAGACCTCGGCGATGGCAGCGGCTCCCGCAGCGTCGGTCGCCAGCGGCTTCTCGCACAGCACGGCCCGCTTCCCGGCCTCCATGGCGGCGATCGCCTGCTCGGCGTGGAAGCCGTGCGGGCTGCACACGGCGACGACGTCCACGGCCTCGTCCTCGAGAAGCTCCTCGAGGCCGGTGCAGGGCAGTGCGCCGGCACGCGAGGCGACCTCGGCGGCGACCTCGGGGTCGACGTCCATCACCCGCCGCACCCGGAGATGCTTCTCGAGCCTGGCGAGGGTGGGCAGGTGGATCGCCTGGACGACGGGCCCGGCTCCGACGATGCCGACGCCCAGGAGCGGTCCTTCGTGGGTCATGGAGTCTCCTTCGACGACGTGGTGACCACGGCGGGGATCGACAGGTCCGCATCGCTGCGCTCGACCCTCCGTCGCGCCAAAACCTATCATCGATAAAGATTCGCGCAAGGGTACGATCGTGACCCATGGCCGACACCTCTGCTCCCGAAGCCCGCAGCGGCGGGTACGCCAAGGGGAGGCAACGGCGCGAGGAGATCCTCCGGACCGCGCTGGAGGTGCTGGCCGAGGTCGGGTACCGCAAGACGTCCCTCCGGGCGATCGCTCGCGAGATGGGCCTGCAGCCGGCCCATGTGCTCCACTACTTCTCGTCCCGCGAGGACCTCCTCCTCCACGTGATCCAGCGCTGGGGCGAACCCTCGGGGGACGCGGACCGCACGGAGCGCACCCCGTTCCTGCAGCGCTGGCTCCGGCAGGTCGAGCACAACACCACTGTCCCGGGACTGGTGCACCTCTACACGGCCTTCGCCGCGGAGGCGGCGGACCCGGGACATCCGGCGCACGATTACTTCGCGAGCCGCTTCCTGCGCCTGCGCGAGCTCATCGCCGCCGAGGTCACAGCCGGGATCCGCTCGGGCGCGCTGCGCGAGGACCTCGTTCCCGACGACGTCGCGGTCTCCCTGATCTCGCTCTCCGACGGGCTCCAGCTGCAGTGGCTGGTGGACCCGGAGATCGACATGCCCGCACGGATGCGGGACGCGATCGACGTCCTCCGCGCGCCTGCCGCGACCGACGGGAGCTGAGAGCGGACGCCCGGGCTCAGCCCAGGTGCACCGTCTCCCCGGTCTCGGCGGCGCGGCGGGCGGCGTCGAGCACCTCGAGCACGGCCACGCCCTCCTCGGCGGGCGACGGGGCGGGGCCCTGCCCGGCACAGGCCGCGGCGAACTGCTCGTAGAACTCCACGTAGCTGCCCTGCGCGGAGGGGACCTTCTCCTCGCCGCCCGCAGTATGGAGGGTGCCCCAGTGCTCGGGGGCCTCGTACCCCCAGGCCACGGGGTCGTCGGCCGGCCGCTTCCCGGCGAAGACCGCATCGGTCTGCACGTCGGTGCTCTCGACCTCGTAGGCGCCCGCGCTGCCGTAGGCGCGCAGGCTGCGGCGTCGGAGGTGGTTGAGCTTCGTGGCGCTCGCGAAGCTTGTCACGCCCGAGCGGTGACGCAGGGCGACCGCGAAGGCGGCGTCAGTGCGCCCCTCGGGCAGGTCCACATGGTCGAGCTGGGCCTGCACGGATTCGACCGGTCCCAGCAGCCACATCAGCTGATCCACCAGGTGGGTGCCGATGTCGCGCAGCAGCCCGCCCTCGGGGCCGGCCTCGAGCTCGTCGGGCTGGTCGAGGTCGTAGCGGGAGTGGACCCGCCAGGTCCCGCCCAGCCGGCCGCTCTGGAGCACGCCGGCGAGGGTGCGGATGTCGGCGTCGAAACGGCGGTTGTGGAACACGGAGAGCACCACCCCCGCTTCGCGCGCCGCCTCCGCCATCTCGCAGGCGACCTCGGCGGACGGGGCGAAGGGCTTGTCCGCGACGACGTGCACTCCCGCCGCGATCGCCTCGAGGACGAGCTCGCGACGGGTCGCGGGCGGGGTGGTGATCGTGACCGCGTCGACCCCGGCCTCGAGCATCTCGGCGAGGCTCGCGAAGGTCGGCACGCCCGGCAGGTCCGCCGCCACCGCGGCCCGTGTGGCCTCCGCCCGGGCGACGACGCCGGCGATCTCGATCCCGCGCGCCGCCTCGATGTAGGGGGCATGGAAGTGCCGCCCGCCGTTGCCGTATCCCACCAGTCCCAGTCGCATGGCTCCTCCTCGCCGCCGTCGGTCCGCGCCGTCGCGGCGCCGTCCCCTCAACCTAGCGCACTTTGTCAGGACAATATAGGCGACGGAACGGTGGTGCCGCCCCGGTGGCGGGGCGGCGGTCGAGATCGGCTGAGCGGGACCCGCAGGAAGGGGCTCCGAGCGGCACGCCGGAGAGCTGAGCTCCTCACCGTGCCGCTGGGAACCCCTTTCTGCAGGCGACGACGGCGGGCCCGGATGCGCAGGATCGGACACACCCGCGCCTCCGCGCGCCGCTAGGTTGGGCCTCCCGAGGCACCGACCGAAGGAGGTCCCCGTGCGGCCCCTGATCCTCACGCAGAACATCACCGCCGATGGCAGCATCGAGATGCTCGACGACTGGTTCGACCCGATGTCCCAGGACGCCGAGCAGGCGGAGATCCTCGCCCGCGACAGCGCCGCCTGCGACGCGATCCTGCTGGGCCGGCAGACCTTCGAGGACTTCCGCGGCTTCTGGCCGCTGCAGACCGAGGACACCACCGGCGTCTCCGACGAGCTCAATGCCCTGCAGAAGTACGTGGTCACCTCCACGATGACGGACCCCGAGTGGCAGAACTCGACGATCCTCACCGGCGCTCCGGTCGAGCAGGTCCGCGCCCTGAAGCAGACCGACGGCGCGGAGATCTCCCTGACCGGGTCGATCATGCTGTGCCATGCGCTCATCGAGGCAGGCCTCGTGGACGGCTACTGCCTGTGGACCTACCCGTACGTGCAGGGGCGCGGCCGCCGGCTCTTCCCCGAAGGGCACACCGAACGGCTCGAGCTGGTCGAGCACCTCTCCTTCACCTCCGGCGTCACCTACACCCGCTGGACCTCCCGGAAGGACCTCCCATGACCACGTCCCACCGCGCCCCCGCCCTGCCGCCCGTCGTCGACGCCGAGACCTGGCACCGCGAGCTCGCCTCGCTGCGCGAGCGCGAGAAGGCCGCGACGCGCGAGCTCGACGCGATCGCCGCGCAGCGTCGGCGCCTGCCGATGGTCGAGCTGCCCGACTACACCCTCGAGGGGGCCGACGGGCCGAACCGCCTGGTCGACGTGTTCGACGGCGCCACGCAGCTGATCACCTATCACCACATGTGGTCCCCCGGCGCCGAGTGGCAGTGCGGCGGCTGCACCGGCTTCACCTCGCAGTTCACGCGCACCGACTTCCTGCGGCCCTACGACGCGCGCTTCGTGATCGTCACCCAGGGGGAGATCGGCGAGGCCCTCGCCTATCGCGAGAAGGTCGGCAACCGCATGGACTGGTACTCCACCGCCGGCAGCGACTTCGGCGCCGACGTCGGCGCTCCGCCCGGGGGCGGGTTCGCCGTGAACGTCCTACTGCGCGACGGAGAGCGGGTCTTCCGCACCTGGCACACCGACGGGCGCGGCACCGAGCAGCTCGGCCACACCTTCTCGCTCGTGGACGTGCTGCCCTACGGCAGGCAGGAGACCTGGCAGGACTCCCCCGAGGGATGGCCGCAGTCGGAGACCTACGACAAATGGCTCAGCTCGGAGGACGTCGCCGAGTTCTACGGAGAGGATGCACGCTCATGACCACCACTGGCCCCACCACCCCCGACACCCGCTATGTCGTCAGCCGCGTCGTCGACGCCTCGCCGCAGGAGGTGTTCGCACTGCTCGCGGACCCGGCCCGGCACCACGAGACCGAGCCGACGGACTGGGTGCGCGGCCCCCTCGAGGAGGATCCCGCGCCGCTGACCGAGGTCGGGCAGGTGTTCGGCATCGAGATGTTCCATGTGAACACCCCGGGCCGCTACGACATGCACAACCGCGTGATCGCCTTCGAGCAGGACCGGACGCTCGCCTGGGAGCCCGGGCAGTACGGCCCGGACGGCGAGCTCGGCACCGGCGGCTGGACCTGGCGCTACGACCTCGCACCGGCCGACGGTTCCGGCACCGAGGTCACGCTCACCTACGACTGGTCCGCCGTGCCCGCCCCGGTCCGGGAGGGCTTCGGCATCCCGCCGTTCCCGCCGAGCTTCCTCGAGGAGTCCCTCGCCAGCCTCGGCCGGGCGGTGACGGCCGGGTCGTGACGGCGCGGCCGTCGCCGGCTCAGCGGACCTCGGCGGCGGCTGCGGCGACCCCGTCCTCGGCCTCCAGCGACACGGCCACGGTGAGCGTCGCATCGGCCGGCACGTCCCCGACCAGCGGGATCCTGACGGTCTCGCGGGCGGAGTCGACGTCGGCGGCCTCGAGCTCGCCGACGCTCCGCTCACCGTCCCAGACGAACACGCGCCGCGTCCCCGCCGCCTGGGTGCGCACCAGGGCGCTGACCTCGTCGCGTCGGCGCAGGCACCTGTCCACCCGCAGGGCGCCCGCCTCGAGCGCGGGGGCGCCGCCGAGGCCCACCCCGTCGGCCGCGGACTGCAGGATCGAGGCGGGCGAGGCGACGGAGCGGGCCGAGGTGTTCGGGATCCGCGGCTCGACCGGCGCCTCGGGGCCGGGCTCGAGGCCGGGCAGCTCGAGCACGCCCCAGCGGAACGGATCGGCCTGCACGCCGGGGAAGGTGGACCAGCCGATGCGGGACTGGCCGGTGCGGTCCTGGGTGTCGGAGTCGTAGACGACCACGTTGAAGCCCATCCGGGCGGGGTCGATGCCGTCGGGCAGCTCCGCGAAGGGGATGCTGGTCTCGAGCACGTAGCCCTCGTAGGGCTGGGAGATCCGCGCGGCGAGCCGCACCGAGGGTGCGACCTCCTCGAGCGGGCCCTGGCGGTTGTCGTGGTCGCGCCCGCCGACGGCCTCGCCGGCCCCGGCCGCGCCGTCGTCAGTGCCCGGCAGCGCGCCGAGGATGAAGGTGGTGGAGGTGTTGTCGGAGGTGCCGCGCGGGTCGATCATGATCTCGACGGAGTCGGTGCGGAAGCGCTGCTTGTTGTCCTCCGGCGGCAGGAGCGTGCCGAGCTCGTCGTCGATGACCTGCACGAACACGTGCAGCGCCTCGTCGTCGTAGGTGACCCAGGTGGCGCCGGAGGCGTCCTCCGGGGTGACCTCCGCGCCCTCCCAGAGGGTGCCGATGTCGATCGGGTCGCCGGGGTACTCCTCGGTGCCGCGCACCGCATCGACCTCGACGCCCTCGCTGCGGGTCGCGACCAGGCGCGGCACGAGGTGGAGACCCTGCTCCGTCGGCGCGTCGACGCCGCCGGCCGAGGCGGTGACCGTCACGGCGTAGACCCCGCCGTCGGGGGCGCGGTTCGCCGTCGGCAGGGACGCGTCGGTGTTCTCGATCCGCACCGTGGCCGTGCTCTCGCCAAGGGCGGGGACGGCCTCGACCAGCAGCTCGGCGGGCTCGGCGGTGAAGCCGTCGGGCAGGGCGAGCGTGACCCCCGCGTCCTGCACCTGCTCGGAGCGGTTGCGGACCACGATCTCGAACTCCTCGGCGCGGCCCTGGCCGAGCGAGCGCCGGGTGGGAACGAGCGCGTCGAGGCGCTGCATGCCGAGCTCCTCGGTCCACTCCAGGAACGCGGCGATCTCGGCGCGGTCGGCGATCCCGGCCTCGACGACGCCCACGGTGCGCAGCGGGAGCACGTTCTCACCGGCGCCCTTGCGGGAGGTGACGCGGGCGCGCAGCAGCACGTGCTCCCCCGGGGTCGCGCCGGCGGGGACCTCGACGGCGAAGGTCGCGGTGCGGGACTGCGTCGCGGGGATCGTGCCGAGACCCTGCCTGCGGCCGACGCGCCAGCCGTCCGGCACCTCGAGCTCGACCTGCACGCCGGGCAGGGCGCTGCCCGGGGCGCCGATCACGACCTCCACCTCGACCTCGCCGCCGGCCTGCACGGCGAACTGCTCGCAGCGCAGCTCGAGCGTGGTGCCCAGCGGCAGCCCGCCCTCGATGGGGAGGCTCGCCCCGGCGAGCGCGGCGGTGTCGCCGCTTCTCGGATCGGCCAGCGGCGTGCGGGAGTCGATGAGGGTGAACCAGGCGGCGGGGATCTCCGCGGGATCGTCGGTGGTGGGCGGGTTCACGTGCCAGCCCTGGGTGCGGTAGGCGTGGACGGAGTCGTCCCGCACGGCCGACCAGCGCTTGCCGTGCCGCTCCGACTCGGTGCCGTTCCAGGCCCCGAACACGACATCGCTCGCGACCAGCGGGGTGTACCCGGTCGCGACCGCGTCCGGGCCCGTCGGCGCGCTGCCGTCGGAGCCGGAGCGCAGCAGGCGCTTCGGGGTGAAGGGCGCGAGACCCTCCTCGAAGTGCTCGGGGAAGACGTCCTCGCGACCGGCGAGCAGGTACGCCTCGACGGCGAACATCGCGGCCTGCTGGTGGTTGCCGTGGTTGCCCTGCACGGCGGAGGGGTTCATGGTGACGATGACGTCGGGCCGGGTCGCGCGGACCACGCGGATGACGCGGCTGAGGACGTCCGCGCCGCCCCACACCTCGTAGCTCAGCGGCGCCGAGAGGGTGTAGAAGAAGTCGACCGCGTCGAGGTTGAACACGTGCTCGATCCCGGCGTAGCCGACGGCGGTGCGCTCCTCGCCCTCGCGGATCAGTCCGAGCTCGGGCCCCTCCTCGAGGCCGACGGCGTTCCCGCCGCCCTCGCCGCGGGTGATCGTGATGACGCCGGCGGTCTGGTCCTCGTACTCGTTCCACTGGCCGAGCGCCGCGAGGGTCCACGCCTCGTCGTCGGGGTGCGCGCCGATGTAGAGGATGTCGAGGTCGACACCGCCATCGGCGAGGGCGCGCTCGGCGGGCGGCAGGCCGGGCACGTCCAGGACGGTCGCGCCCGCGGCGAGGCCGAGGGCGGCCGAGCCCTGCAGCAGGCGACGGCGGGACAGGCCGCGCGGGGCGGGGCGGGCGTCGGCGCCGGTCGTGGCGGGATCGACGGGGCGAGCGGAATCGGTGGGGCGAGCGGGATCGGTGGGGCGGCCGACGGCGGTGGGGAGGAGCTCGTGCGACATGGTTCCTGACTTCTCTCGTGCGGCGGTGCGTCGATGCACCGGTGGATGGGTCGGGGCGTGCAGGTCGGGGCGTGCAGGTGGTGGAGGGTCGCCCCGGAGGTGACCGGCAGGTCATGTGCAGCTGTGTTCCACCGGTGGAACAGGACTGCACGTGACTTGGAAGTAACCGAAGCGGGGAGGGATGAGGGGGAGGGTGGGGCGGAACGAGGGGAGCGGGACGAGGGGAGCGGGACGCGCGGGGAGGGACGAGGATCGTGCGGTGGTCAGTGCCTCCCGGCGTCGGAGCGCAGGGCGAAGGTGCCCTGGGCGCGGCGTCGGCCGAGGACTTGATGGTCGGGCACGACGTCGTCGAGGAACTCGTAGCCGCCGCGGGTGTAGGCGGCGCGGAGGTCGCCGCCGGAGGAGGCGTCGCTGAGCTGTCGCCACCAGTCGGTGATGTCGCCCCAGCCGGGCGCGGCCAGCGACCCGCCGAACTGCTGCACGGCCAGCGCCGAGCACAGGGAGGCGAAGCGCAGGCGCTGGTCCAGCGGCCACTCGGCGAGGGTGCCGAGCACGAGACCGGCGGCGAACACGTCCCCAGCGCCGGTGGTGTCGATGGCGTGGACTGGCACCGCGGGGCAGAACGCCTCCTCGCCGGTGGAGGAGTCGATCGCGTAGGCGCCGTCGACCCCGTCGGTCACCACGGCCAGCGGCACCTTCTCGGCGAGCGCGCGCACGGCCTGTCCGGGGCCGGCAGTGCGGGTGTAGGCGGTGGCCTCGACGGCGTTGGGGGTGAAGGCGTGGCAGTGGGCGAGCGGGGCGAGGTCCGCCGGGTCCCACTTCCCGGTCGCGTCGAAGCCGATGTCCGCGAAGATCAGGGCGCCCTTGCGGGCGAGCTCCGCCCACCAGGAGGTCTCCCCCGCGAGGTCCACGACGGCGGCGCGGGCGGCGGGGGCGCGGGCGATGAGGGAGCTCAGCGGCTCGGGCAGGTCGTGGCCGTGAGTGACCATGGCCCGGTCCCCGTGCGCGGCGACCGACGCGGTCAGCGCCGAGTGGAAGTCGTCGAACTGCCGCGAGGCGGTGAGGTCGATGCCCTCCTCCTCGGAGAGGGTCTGCCACATCCAGTCGCCGTAGGCGTCGTCCCCGAAGCCGGCGACCAGGCCCGTGCGCAGACCGAGCCGGGCGGCGGCGGTGGCGAGGTTCGCGATGCCGCCGGGGCTGGAGCCCATGCCCTTGGACCACAGCTCCTCGCCGGGCTGCGGGAGGCGGTCCATGCCGGTGAAGACGATGTCGAAGAAGACGGTGCCGGAGAGCAGCACGTCTAGCGGAGGGTCCTCGGGGCCGCGCAGCGAGGCCAGCGGGTCCCAGTCCTGGCACTCGGCGGCCTCCGGCGGGGCGGGGGTCGCAGCGCCGGGGGCGTGGGCCTCGGCGGTCGGGTCGGGCGTCTCGGCGGCGGTGGGATCGGGGCGGTCGGTCATCACTTGGCGACTCCTTCGAGCATTCCGCGGATGAAGTGGCGCTGGAGGAACAGGAACAGGATCACGGTGGGCAGGGCGATGATCACGGCGCCGGCGGCGAGCAGGGCCGTCTCGGAGGTGTACTGGCCCTGGAAGGTCGCCAGGCCCAGCGGGGCGGTGCGCAGGCTGCCGCCCGGGGTCATGACCAGGGCGATGAGGAACTCGTTCCAGGTCCACATGAACACCAGCACCAGCATCGTCACGATCGCGGGCCGGGAGGCGGGCACGAGGATGCTGCGCAGGGCGCGCAGGGGGCCGGCGCCGTCAAGCGCGGCGGCCTCGAGCAGGCTGGTGGGCATCGCCCGGAACTGGGCGCGCAGCCAGAAAGTGCCGAAGGCGATGGACTGCGCGACCTGCGGCAGGGCGATCGCGACGTAGGTGTCGGTCAGGCCCAGGGTGCGCAGGTCGAAGAACAGCGGGATGACCGTCGCCTCGGCGGGGATCATCATCCCGAGCAGGAACAGGTAGAACAGTGGCGTCGCGCCGGGGAAGCGCATCGTGCCGAAGGCGTAGCCGGAGCCGATCGAGAGCACGGTCGCGAGCATCACGACGATCGCGGCCACCACCACGGAGTTCCCCAGGGACCGGCCGAAGCCGCCCACCGTCCAGGCGCGGGCGAAGTTCTCCAGGTGCAGCCCGCCGCTCTCCCCGAGAGGAGCGGAGACCGAGGTGGCCAGGATCGTCAGCACCGGCGCGAGGGCGAAGGCGGCGAAGGCCAGCAGGATCACGTAGTTCAGCGTCGTCTCGGCGCGGGAGACCCTCATGACTCACGCTCCCCGATGCGGGTGACGCCGACGTTGATCGCGAAGATCAGCACGGTCAGCACGATCGCGACGGCGCTCGCGGAGCCGACCTCCCGCAGGTCGAAGGCGCGGAAGTACACCTCGTAGCTGGGCACGGTGGTGGAGTTGCCGGGCCCGCCGGAGGTGGTCATGTAGACGAGGTCGAAGGTCTTCAGCGCCGCGATGATCGTCAGCACCAGCGCGACGGTGATCTCGCCGCGCACGGCCGGGAGGATGATCGCGAAGAACTCCTTGACGGGCCCGGCGCCGTCCAGCCGCGCCGCCTCGAACAGCTCCTGCGGGATGCGGCTCATCCCCGAGAGCATCAGCAGCATCACGAGACCCATCTCGATCCAGGTGCCGATCACGCCGACGGCGATCAGCGCGGTGCCGGGATCGCCGAGCCAGCCGCGCGCGAGCGCCCCGAGTCCCACCGCGTCCAGCAGCCCGTTCAGCGGGCCGACGGGCGAGTAGATCTGCCGCCACGCGACCGCGACGACGACCAGCGCGATCACCTGCGGCAGGAAGATCACGGTGCGGAAGACGCCCATCCCCCGCACCTGCCCGCGGCGCAGCACGGCGGCGAGCACGAGGCCGACGACGAGCGGGATCACCGCGTAGAACAGGATGAGGACCAGCGCGTTCCCGATCGCGGCGCGGAAGGCGGCGTCCTCGGCGAGGTCGACGTAGTTGTCCAGGCCCACGAAGGTCGAGGGGCCGAAGCCGCGCCACTCGAAAAGGGAGAACTGGGCGGCGCGGCCCAGGGGGTAGAGCGCGAACGCGGCGTAGACCGCGAAGGCGGGCAGCAGGAACAGGAACGGCGTGACGCGCGAGCGGGCGACCGCCGAGGGACGGGCACGGGCACGGGTGACCATGCGGTCAGGACCCCTCGGTGAACTCGGCGTAGCCCTCCTGGAGCGTCGCGGCGGCGGCCTCGGCGTCGGCCTGCCCGCCGATCACCTCCTGGAGGGCGGCGCCGGCGGTGTCGGCGAAGGACGGGGTGGCGTAGTCGAGATAGGGCAGCAGCGTGCCCTCGGTGGAGACGGCGTCGAAGGCCTCGTAGACGTCCTTGTTCACGCCCTTGTCGGGGGCGAGCTCGGCGGTGCGGTTCACGGGCATGCCGCCGTTGTCGGCGATGAGCTGCATCGCCTCGTCGCTGGTGAGGAAGTCGATGTAGGCGGCGGCGACGTCCTTGTTCTCGGCGGCGGCGGGGATCGAGAAGGGGATGCCGGTGCCGCCGGTGGTGGCGACCTTCCCGTCGGCCCCGGGCGGCGGGGCCATGAAGCGCAGGTCCTCCCCCATCACGGCCTCCATGTCGGGGGCGAGCCAGGAGCCGCCGATCAGGAGCACGCCGGTGCCCTTCGTGTACAGCGGCCAGGCGTCGTCGTAGGCGAGGCCGTTGGGGGAGTCACCCATCGCACCGGAGGTGCCCCACTCGGCGAGCTTCGCGAGGGCGTCGAGGTTCTCCTGGCTGGTCCAGTCCGCGCCCGCGTTGCCCATGCCGAGGGTGACGATCTCCTCGGAGGGCACGAAGTTCGCCTGCAGCGGGCCGAAGACGTGCAGGGCCGGCCACTGGTCGAGGTTGCCGAGCACGATCGGCTGCTCGCCCTCCTCCTGCGCGGCCTCGACCAGGGCGAAGACCTCGTCCCAGGTGGTGGGGGCCTCGAGCCCGAGGTCGTCGAGCTTCTTCTGGGAGTAGTAGATGCCGCAGATCTCGCCGGTCTGCGGCAGGCCGTACAGCGCGCCCTCGCCGAAGGTGACCCCGTCGGCGGAGTACATCATCTTGCTCAGCACGCTGGCGGCGAAGCGGTCCGTCCAGCCGTAGGCCTCGGCGTAGCCGGTGAGGTCGGTGAGCAGGGAGTCGGCGACGTAGGCGCCCATGTCGCCGCGGGCGTTGTTGACCTGGAGCACGTCGGGCACGTCGTTGCCGGACAGGGCCAGGCCCGTCTGCTGCTGGAGGTCGTCGAAGGACTGGCTCTGCCGGTCGACGGTGACGTTGGGGTATTCCTTCTGGAAGGCCTCGATGAGGGCCTCGATCGCGTCGTTCTGCGCGCCGCGGACCTCCTGGTCCCAGACCTTCAGGGTGACGTCGCCCAGGGAGGCGATGTCGGTCTCGACCTCCTCGGCCGCCGGGGCGGAGGCGTCGCCGCCGCTGTCCGATCCGGGCGCGCAGGCCGCCAGGAGCCCCAGTCCGCCGAGCGCGGCGGTGGTCCCGAGGAAATGACGTCGTTCCATGGTGTCCTCCTGAGCTGGTCGGCGGGGCCGCGTCGTCGCGTCCGCCCGTCTCCGGCACCCGTGTGGTGCAGGGCACCATGATGCCACGACCTGCACGCAGATGCACGGACGTGATCGAAGCTGCGTGGAAATGCGCGCTCGGTGCTACGGTGACGTCATGCTGAGCGAGGAGCGCCACCGGGCGATCGTGTCGGCGATCCGCCGCAGCGGTGCGGCGACCGTCGCACGGCTCAGCGCTGACCTGCAGGTCTCCGAGGCGACGGTCCGTCGGGACCTCGACGTGCTCGCCGAGCAGGGAGCGCTGCGCCGGGTGCGCGGCGGCGCCACGGACCTGCGCGGCTCCGTGCGCCCCGAGGCGGATCCGCGCTCCTTCGCCGACGTCGCCGCCTCCGCCCCCGCCGCTAAGCGCGCGATCGCCGAGCGCGCCTGCGGCGTGATCGAGGACGGCGAGGTGGTCGCGCTGGACATCGGCACCACCGTCGCCGCGATGTGCCCGCTGCTGGCCGAGCGCTCCCTCACCGTCGTCACCGCCTCCCTCGCGGTCGTCCGCGCGCTGGCGAGCGCGCCCGGGATCGACATCGTGGTGCTCGGCGGGCTGCTGCGCCCGAACTACGACTCCCTGGTCGGCACCCTCACCGAGTCCGCGCTGCGCCAGCTGCGCGTGGACCGCGCCTTCCTCGGCACCGCCGGGATCCGGCCCGACGGCGCGGTGCTCGACTCGACCCCCAGCGAGGTCCCCGTCAAGCGGGGACTGCTCGAGGTCGCCACCTGCGCCTACCTCCTGGCGGACCACGAGAAGCTCCCCGGCACCGGCTTCCTCGAGGTCACGCGGCTGCCGCAGTTCACCGCGCTGATCACCGACCGCACACCCCTGCCCGACGACATCGACCTCCCCGAGGGGGAGGACGTGGAGGTCCTGCTGCCATGAAGCTCACGATCCTGGGAGGCGGCGGGTTCCGCGTCCCCCTCGTCCACGAGGCGGTCGCGACCGCCGCCACCGGCCTCACCGTCGACGAGATCGCCCTGCACGACGTCGACCCCGAGCGCCTGGCCACCATCACCGCCGTGATCCAGGGGCAGGGCGAGCACCTCGCGGCCGAGGGGCACGCGGTCCACCTGCCGCGACTGGTCGCGACGACCGACCTGCGCGAGGCCGTGACCGGCGCGGACTTCGTGTTCAGCGCCGTGCGGGTGGGCGGGGCGGAGGCCCGCACCGTCGACGAGCGGGTCGCGCTCGGCCTCGGACTGCTGGGCCAGGAGACGATCGGCCCGGGCGGGCTCGCCTACGCGCTGCGCACCCTCCCCGTCGCGCTCGAGATCGCGCGGACCATCGCCGAGCTCGCGCCCGAGGCGTGGACCATCAACTTCACCAACCCTGCGGGGATCGTCACCGAGGCGATGCGCTCCGTGCTCGGCGACCGCGTCGTCGGCATCTGCGACACCCCGATCGGGCTGGTGCGCCGCGTCGGCCGGCTCCTGGGGGCGGACCTCGTCGCCGGCGAGCGCGGCGCGGAGGTCGACTACGTGGGCCTGAACCACCTCGGGTGGCTGCGCTCGGTGCGGCTGGAGGGGACCGAGCACCTCCCCGACCTGCTCGCCGACGACGCCGCCCTCGAGGAGATCGAGGAGGCGCGCCTGATCGGCAAGGACTGGGTCCGGGCCGACGGGGCGCTGCCCAACGAGTACCTCTTCTACTACCTGCACACCTCCGAGGCGATCGAGCGGATCACCGCCGCGGCGACCACGCGCGGGGAGTTCCTCGCCGCGCAGCAGGGCGACTTCTACCTCGCCGCCGCGGAGGCCGACGGGCGCGGGCCCGCGGCGGGCAGGCACGACGCGGCGGCCGGGCACGACGGGGCGGGCGAGTCCTGCTGCACCTCCCCCCTGGACCTCTGGCGCGAGACCCTCCACGAGCGGGAGGCGACCTACATGGCCGAGTCCCGCGACGAGGAGCGGCGCGAGGAGGATGTCGCCGGCGGCGGCTATCAGGAGGTCGCGATGCGGCTGATGACCGCGCTCGCGACCGGCCGCCGCGAGCGGATGATCCTGGACGTCGGCAACATCGCCGCCGGCCGCGAGGACGCGCCCGCGAGCGAGCGGATCGTGCCCGAGCTGCCGGCGGACTGCGTGCTCGAGGTGCTGTGCGAGGTCGACGGTGAGGGGGTGCACCCCCTGCCGATCGCGCCGGTGGAGCTCGGCAGGCTCGGGATGATGTCGACCCTCCGCGCCGCCGAGCGGAAGATCCTCGAGGCCGCGACGACCGGCTCCCGCGAGGCGGCCTGGCAGGGCTTCGCCACGCATCCGCTGGTCAGCTCCCCCGAGCTCGGCCGGAGGCTGCTCGAGGGGTACGAGGCCGGACACCCGCAGATCGCGGCGCTGTTCGGGCGGGGCTGAGCAAGGCCTGCCAATCCTCCTGAACCCACCGCCCGTCCAGCGCACGTGCCAGGAATGACAGCTCGTCGCACCGGCCACCGGGTCGCGCCTGCACAAAGGGGACTCCAGCGGCACGCTGTGGAGCTCAGCTCCAGCGCGTGCCGCTGGAGTCCCCTTTCTGCTGAGCCCCCTCGTACCGCGGGCTGCTGACCGCCCGACCGGCCTGCTCGATACGGTGGCGACGTGTCCCTCACCCTGTCCCTGAGCCTGATCGCCCTGGTCCTGGTCTGCGCGATCATCCAGCGCGTGGCGGGGATGGGGCTCGGCATCGTCTTCGCCCCGTACGCGGTGGTGCTGATCGGCGCGCACGAGGGGATCATGCTCGCGAACCTGCTCGGCGGCCTCGTGCCGATCGTGATGCTGCCGCGGATCTGGTCGCAGATCGACTGGGGCAGGGTGCTGTGGCTGGGCCTGCCCGCGATCGCGGTGATGCCGCTGGCGGCCTGGGTCTCCTCCGTCTCGCCGCCCGCCCCGCTGTACCTGCTGGTGGCCTCGCTCGTGCTGCTGAGCCTCGTGATCTCGGTGCTGCTGGCCCGGGTGCGCACCACTGTGGACGGGCGCCGCGCGCAGATCACCACCGGCGTCGGGATCGGGCTGGGCACCGTGCTCGGCGGCGTCGGCGGACCGGCCGCGACCGTCTACGCGGTCCTCTCCCGCTGGCCGGCGCTGTCGATGGTCGCGACGCTGCAGCCGCTGTGGATCCTCGTCTCCCTGGTCTCCTTCGGCACGAAGTGGGCCTGGGACGACGGACAGCTGCCGACGATGCCGTGGTGGGTGTGGACCGCGATGCTCCTCTCCCTCGTGCTCGCGGTGGGGCTCGGCGAGCTGCTGCAGAAGCGGCTCGGGGAGAGCGGGATCCAGCGCCTCGTGGTGGTGCTCGGGTTCATCGGGGCGCTGCTGTCGCTGTGGACCGGGGTGCGGCTGCTGCTGGCCTGACCGGCGCTCCGTCGGCGCGGCCGGCTCCCGGCGGCGGTGCGTGGCCGCCGCCGGGGGACAGCACGCGCGGCGGATCAGTCGGAGCGGCCCAGGTCCTCGAGGCGCAGGTCGTCGAGGGTGAGATTCGCCTGGCGCCCGCCGCCGAGCTTCTCGATCCCCACCCACGTGGTGTCCGCCATGGTGGAGGCGGTGAACTCGAGGCTGATCCGCTGGGTGGTCCGCGCCTGGGGGAAGGGCAGGGTGTCCACCCGCGTCGTGGTGACGGGATCGCCGACGGCGTCCTCCCCGACCACCAGCTGGTAGGTGCCCTCGAACGCCGTCTGGTGGTCGAGGGACAGGCGGTAGCGGTGCCCCGGGACGAGCGGGAGCGACGCCTGGGTGGTGCTGAGGATCAGCCCGGTGTTCTCCTCGTTGCACATGAGCGACCACGTCCCGCGCAGCACGTTGTCGGTGAGCTTCCCGCCCTCGACCGCCACATCGTCCTGGTCGAGCCCGTACCAGCCTGCCTGCGAGTACGGCTCGTGACGCTCGGCGAGCTGGGTGCGGGCATCGCCGCCGATGTTGTCCGCTCCGGTCACGAAGGGCCAGTAGCCGGCATCGACGTTCTCGAAGTCCTCGAACAGGACGGTCTCCTCCGTCGGCTCCGGGTCCTCCGGCGCGGTGAAGGGGACCACGCGCACGTCGTCGACCCGCACCTCGGCCTCTCCCTCCCCGGCGTAGATCCGGAGGGTGACCGGGCCGCCGTCGCTCGTGAACGTCACGCGCACCCGCTGGAAGTGACGTCCGTGCTTGGTGTCCGAGGCGGTGGCGTTGACGACCGTGGAGGCGGTGATCGTCGTCGCGACCCCGCGCTTCACCGTCGCCTGGGAGCCGACCGGCTCGACACGGGGGCCGGTCGCGGAGACGGTCACCTCCCGGGTGCTGGTCGGGTCGATCTCGATCCAGGCCCAGGCGGACCAGGTCCCCGCCGGCAGGGGCCGGTGCGCGCGGGCGGGATCGCGCAGGTCCTGCTCGATCAGCGCCGTTCCGCCGCCGAAGAGCACCTGGCGGTTCAGGAGCTCGTCGGTCTCCACGGAGACCGCGCCCTCGGCCTTCCAGGCGTCCAGCGTTCCCGAGAAGAAGCCGGGATCGGCGACCGGGGTGCCGAAGCCCCACCGGGGATCGGCCTGCGACGGCACCGCCTTCTCGGGGAAGAGCACGTAGGCGCTGCCGGCCTCCGTCTCGAGCGTGACCTCGCCGTCTCGAACGGGCACCGTGACCTCATCGGTCCGGCCCGAGTCGGTGAGGCGGAACATGGTCAGCCCGGGATGGCCCGACCACTCCTCGGTGAGAGTCCAGGTGGAGCTGCCGCCGTCGGGGTTCCAGTGGTACAGCTTCTCGTCCCCGTCCGCCCAGGGCAGCAGGTACGCCCCGTTCTCGTACACGATCGCGCCGTCCGCCGTGATGGTGCGCTCGGTGGGGACCTCGTCGCCCGCGACGGACTCGATGGCGGAGACGACCTCGGTCCCGTCGGCGAGCAGGATCCGGCCGGAGCCGTCCTCGCCGGCCGTCCGCCAGGAGACGATCGGCGAGCGCTGTAGGAACTTGGTGGGGAGGTTGCGCGCCCACACGGTGCGGAAGAAGGCGGCGGCGTCCTGGTGGCCCGTCCATCCCTCGAACTCCTGCACGTTCGCGTTCGCGAGCAGGGGGTCCGGGTTCCACACGTCCTTGCGGGTGTTGTCGATGAAGCGGATGACCTGCGAGTTGATCCCCTTGTTCGTGGAGCCGCCGTAGTTCTCGTCCGTCGCCCAGTGCGACCAGATCGAGCTGCGGGGCATCTTGTCCGCCCACTCGGTGGAGACCGTCCACCCCTGCTTCTGAAGCTCCTCGGAGAGGCGCTGCCCCTCCCAGCCGTTGGGGTAGTACACGTCCATGTAGAGGAAGGAGAGGTTCTCGGGGACCTCGTCGCGGAAGTCCTGGAAGCGCTGCAGCACCTCGGCGGTGCCCAGGTCCTTCGGCCCGTCGATCATGTAGGCCTGGTTCATCCAGCCCCAGCCGGGCTTGATCGGGTCGCGCAGGAGGTCCTCGCTGAACGCGTGCGCCTCGGAGTAGGACTCGGTGGCGTTGACGTGGACGCCGAAGGTCGCGTTCCACTCCTCGCCCTCGGTGACCAGGGTGTCCAGGTCCGCCTTGCCGCCGGCGCGCTGGTTGTAGTGGCCCGCGTAGTCCGGGTGGGCAGAGTCGTGCCCTTCGGCCTGGTAGCCCTTGAGCATGACGGACTGCCCGAGCCCGTCGGTGGCGAGGGCGACCCGCTTGGTGTCGTCCAGGGTGCGCAGGAAGGGGTGCGTGGCCTGGGAGACGATGTTGAAGGGGATCCGCTTGATCACGTCGTGGGGCACGCGCTCGGAGCCGGTGATCGGAGCGGAGATCTCGCGCGCCGCGATCGCGGCGTCCTGCCAGGTCACGACGCCGTCGCCGTTGACGTCGGCGACCGGGCGCACCTTCACGAAGGGCTCCGGGTCCGGTCCGAGGCCCAGATCGGCGGTCGAGCCTCGCACCACGAACGTCCCCGGGGAGACGGTGCCGAGCGTGGCCCGTTCGCCCGCGGCGACGGTGACGACGTAGCGGGAGTTGTCGACCCTCACGCGATCGGCGGTCTCGCCGCCGGCGGTGTTGTCCTCGACGGCATTGGTCTCGAAGCCTGCGGCCAGCTCGGACCCGACGATCAGCGCGACGTGCGTCAGGGCGCTGACCTCCTCCTCCGGGTCCTGGGAGGCGAGGTCGTAGAAGGTGTCGCCGCTCTTGTCGCGGTCGGAGGACAGGTTCGCCGCGACGACCTGCGCCCCGGGCTGTCCGTCGTCGACCGTGACGAGGTCGAGCCGGGGGATGCGGAGGCGGTGCATGTGGCCGTCGGGGTCGGCGATCTCGGCGAGCCGCCACGTGAGCACGCCGTCCTCGACCGAGAGGACGGCGTCGAACTCCACGCCGGGCAGGTCCGGGATGGCGAGGTGATAGGTCGCGCTCGAGTCGCCGGAGAGCTCCGGCGCAGAGACCTCGACCTCGTGCTCGACCTCGTCCACGAGCACGCTCCGGTGCGGGTCGCCGAGTCGCCCGGCGAGCTGCACGCCGCCCAGCTGGTAGTCCACGACCTGCGGGAACTCCGGATGCAGGCGCACCTGCAGCGTGCCGTCGGTGAGGGTGACTGCACCCTCGGGCACGTCGACCAGGCTCTGGCCTCCGCCCGCTCCGTCGGGCGAGGCGAGTGCGATCTGCGGCCCCGCCAGGGCCAGAGCGCCGACTCCTGCTGTGGCCCCCGAGGTCAGGAGAAATGTCCTGCGGTCCATGTGCACCCCTCTGTGCTGTGTGGTGTCGCGGTCTTCCTGCGCCGCACCTGCTGAGCTGCGCCGGTCGGCGGTCGCTGTTCGGCATCCACGCCGGTCCGGGCCTCTGCCAGGAGGCGGGGTCCGGACGTTAAACGATTGACATGCGTGCCGACGACGCTAGCACGTGCCGTGGCCCGGGCCACAGGACTCGCTCTTCCGGACGCCCGGCCCGGTGCGGGGACGGGTGGCCGCCGACGCTCGATGCCGTGCCGGGACGAGCGGTCTCGGCGCTCACTCCGCGATCCCCGTCGCGTTCAGCCGCGCGAGGGGATCTCTCGCGCGGGGACCGTCAGCACAGCCACCGGGCCCGACGCCGCGCCCGGGTCGAGCACGAGGGGACCATGCTCGCCGTCCACCTGCGCGACCTCCCGCACCGCGGCGCTGACCAGCGCGTCCAGCGTCACAGGTCCCTCCGCGGGATCGAGCAGGAGCGCGTTCAGCACCGCTGTCCCGTCGGGCGCGTGCCCGAGCGTGAAGCGCACGCCCTCCGGCGGCACCCGCACCGCCTCGTGGAACCAGGGGCGGGTGCCGTGGATCGCCCCGCCGTGCGCGGCGAGCCACTCCCCCAGCTGCTCGAGCGCGCGGGCCTGCAGCGGCGGAACCGCCCCGTCGGCGCGGGGGCCGACGTTGATCAGCAGGTTGCCGTTCTTGGAGACCACGTCGACCAGCAGGCGGATCAGCGCGGCCCCGTCGAGGGCGTGCTCGGTGGACTCGTCACCGTTATAGCCGAAGGAGAGGCCGAGCCCGCGCGTCGCCTCGAACACCTCGTCCTGGACGGCGTCGATGTCCTGATACTCGCGGGTGAGCACGCCGTGGGCAGGCACGCCCCAGCGATCGTTGACCAGGCCGTCCGGCACGGCGGCGCGGTGCTCGGTCAGCAGTTGGACGAGGGAGTCGGGGCCGGGGTGCTTGCCGGCGTCGGGCCAGTCGATGTCGTTCCAGAGGATGTCCGGGGCGAAGCGACCGATGAGCTCGCGCAGCTGCGCGGCGGCGAAGGCGGCGAAGGCGGGGTCGTTGCGGCGCAGCGCGAAGAGGTCCTCGTGCGAGGTCATCGGCGGGAAGTCGGTGACGTGCCAGTCCAGCGCGCCGGAGTAGTAGAGCCCGAGCCGCAGCCCGGCCGCGCGGGTCGCGCTCGCGAGCTCGGCGATCAGGTCACGGCCCGGGCCGCGGCGCGCGGCGGTGAAGGTGGTGGTGGCGCTGTCCCAGAGGCAGAAGCCGTCGTGGTGCTTGGTGGTGGGGACGAGATAACGGGCGCCGGCGCGGGCGGCGAGGTCCACGATCCCTGCGACGGCGCCCTCGGCGGGCTGCCAGTCCTCGGCGAAGTCCTCGTAGGTCCGCCCCAGGCCGTACAGCCGCTCGTGGCGCTCGCGGGTGGGGCTGCCCTCGATGCGCACGGTGTTCGCGTACCACTCGGCGTACTGGTGGCGGGCATAGGCGGTCTCGGCGGTGACGTCGCTGCGGTCCAGCACGTCTGCCCAGGCGGGAACGGAGTACAGGCCCCAGTGCACGAACATGCCGAGCTTCGCGTCGCGGTACCAGTCCGGGACGGTGAGGTCCGGGTAGGCGGAGGCGGGCGCGGCGTCCGCGGGGCCGTGGCGGTCGTCGAAGCTGATCATGGGGCGTCCTCGTCCTCGGGGCGGTCCTCACTGGTCGCCGGGACCGTCGGGTGCGAGGATGGACGCCACGCTATCAACCGCTTAAGCCGTTCGGAGCCCCCATGCCTGCGATGACGCAGTCCGCCACCCCGCCCCGTCTCGCGATCGCCGGGATCGCGATCGAGTCCTCGACCTTCACCCCCTACCGCTCCGGAGAGGCGGACTTCGAGGTGCGCCGCGGCACCGCGGAGATCCTGGACCGCTACCCCTTCGAGGTGCCGGAGGCGGACTACGTGGGCGTCCTCCACGCCCGCGCCCTGCCCGGCGGGCAGCTGGATCGCGAGGTCTACGAGGGCTGGAAGGCGGAGATCACCGCCGGGCTCGCCGCCGCGCACGCCGAGGCGCCGCTGGACGGGTTCTTCTTCGACATCCACGGCGCGATGAGCGTGGTGGGGCTCGAGGACGCCGAGGGCGACCTGATCACCGCGATCCGCGCCGCGATCGGACCGGACGTGGTGGTGGGCACCGCGATGGACCTGCACGGCAACGTGTCGGAGACCCTGTTCGAGGCCTGTGACCTCATGACCTGCTACCGCCACGCCCCGCACATCGACGCCTGGGAGACCCGCGAGCGCGGCCTGCGCGACCTCGTCGACACGGCGGCGCGGGTTCGGGACGGCGGGGCGCGGCCGCACAAGGCGCTCGTGCACGTGCCGATCCTGCTGCCCGGGGAGAAGACCTCCACCCGCATCGAGCCGGCGAAGTCGCTGTACGCGCGGATCCCTGCGCTGACGGAGCGCGAGGGCGTCACCGACGTCTCGTGCTGGATCGGCTTCGCCTGGGCGGACCAGCCGCGCTGCAAGGCCGCGATCGTCGCGTTCGGGGACGGCGCGGAGGCCGTCGAGGCGGCGGCGCTCGAGCTCGCCGGCGCCGCCTGGCAGGCCCGGCACGACTTCGAGTTCGTCGCCCCGACCGGCGAGTTCGACGACTGCCTCGACCGCGCGATCGCCTCCGACGCGCGGCCGTTCTGGATCTCCGACTCCGGCGACAACCCCGGCGCCGGCGGGGCCGACGACACGACGTACTGCCTCGCCCGCCTCGCCGTGCGGCCCGAGATCCGGGCCGACGAGGTCAGCGCGCTGATGGTCTCGCTCGTGGACCCGCAGGCGACCGACGCGGCCTGGGAGGCGGGCGTCGGCGAGCGCCTCGCAGTGCAGGTGGGAGGCCGGATCGACGCCCGGGATCCGGGGCCCGTCCCGCTCGCGGTCGAGGTCGCGGCGCTGGATACGTCCGGGCCGACGGGCCGCGCCGCGGCGCTGCGGGTGCTCGACGCCGAGGCGGGCTCGTCCGCCGCCCTGGACAGCGCGGCGCGCACCGGGCTGACGGTCGTCGTCACCGGCCGACGCTCCCAGTGGGCGAGGCATGAGATGTTCGCGCGGCTGGGCCTGACGATGACCGGGTTCGACGTGGTCACCGTGAAGATGGGCTATCTCGAGCCTGACCAGTACGAGGCCGCAGCGGACTGGCTGCTGGCCCTGACCCCGGGGGGCGTGGACCAGGACCTGCTCCGGCTCGGCCACGAGCGGATCGACCGGCCGATGATCCCCTTCGATCCGGAGATCCCCGAGCCGACCGCGGCGGACGTGAGGACGGGCGGCGGCGCCTGAGCGCGGGAACGACAGCGATCTTGCAGGCTATGCATCTGCTGCGTGCAGCAGCGCCGGGGCTCCGACAGTCTCTCGAGCTGAGTGCAACTCCCACTCCGACAACGTCGCGGTGAAGAACTGCGTTCTCAGAGTGAGGGCTTCATGGCAACTCGATACGTGGTCGATCTGCTCCCCTGGCCCCCGTTCATGACGACGAGCCCCTCCCCCAGCGGCCGCGCCAGAGCGTAGCGGAGCTGCCCGGCATTCAACCCCGTGGCACCGACCAGGTCTCGGAGCGAGCATGGGCCTCGTTCTACGAGCGCGCGGAGGACGAGCGGCTCATGCCGCGTGGGAGCTGAGCTGACCAGGACGAGCCCACCCTCCTGCGTGGACCGGGGGGCATCGTCGACGGCCCCTGCCGGAGTGCCGTCCCGCGTCGGCCGCCAGAGCAACGCCTTGAACTGCACGCCGGAGTCGATGAGCTGCGGACGAGGCAAGCCCCGCTCCTGACATGCACGGAAGACCTCTCGAATACCTCCGCCCTCGCCCTCGATGATGGCTGATCCGTCCGTGGTCGTGAGCTTCTTCGTGATCTGATACAGGCGCTGATTGACCGCAGCCTGCGCATGCTCTTCGCTCTCCAGCTGCGCGAGCCCGACACCGCGCAGGCCTCCCGGGCTCTGGATGAACAGTGCGCGAGGTGTGAGCCGCACGTGGATGCCCTTGCCGACTCCCAGGGTGTTCGGCCCAAGATCCCGATGGACCAACGCGTTGGAGAGCAACTCGCGTACCGCGCTGAGCGGAAGCTCGGCGACAGCCTCCATGTTCCCGTCCGAGCGGTAGCGCCGTACTGTGTCCACGTTGCGACGGACCCACTGCATCAGGGACTCGAGGAGGACGGGGATCGGTCCGGTGAAGTCTTCGAGGTTCCGGTTCCTCGGCCCGCCCTCCCCGCCAGGCAGTTGAACTGCAGCTGTCACGGTGAGGCTCGGGAAGTGGCCCTGCGGAAAGTCCCCGAGCGCATACAGACCTGCGACCGTAGGCTCGCCGTCAGCTGTGATGACGCTGGTCCGCCGGAGGATCTCCGACGCCGTCCGGCCCCTCAGCCGTGAGTCCCGCTCACGTGCGCTCGCGACGAACTGGTCGACCAGCTCAGGGACCAGCTCGTCCTCACCCCGCCCGCGCGCCGGCTGCGCGTCATAGCCGACCTGCTCATCCGCGTGAAGCTTCGCCACCTCGAGCATGCGAAGTTCGTGCTCCTGCATCATGTAGTCGCCATCGGCCTGCCGGAGATACGCTCGCCCCTCGACACGAGCAGGCCGGTCAGCGACGCGAAGGGGCACCACCTGCGCGACGACTACTTGCTCATCACCAACAGCCAGACTCTGAGTGACTATCTGCGGTGACGGCACGACTGCTTCTCGCGCCATGGACACCAGGCCTGACTCGATCGAGGCGACGTCCCGGACGCCCGTCACTGTGAATGCTCCGTCCGCCTCATCGATCCCGAGGAGGATGACCCCGCCGTTCGGCATGTTCGCGAAGGCGCAGAGCGTGTCGGCAAGCTGAGGCAGGCCACCAGCGGCACGCTTCACCTCGACAGATGTGGTGTCGCCTTGACGAGCTCGCATTTCGTCAAGGACCGCGTAGAGATGGGCTTCAGTCCACTTCACACTCTCAGACTACAACTCTCAGTGCGAAAAAATCGCAGTGTGAGTTGCAGTGTGGATGACTGAACGACGGTTCTCCCAGGGAACTCCAGGCTCGGTCCCGGCGGGCACGGAGGCAGTGCCGTCACCCTCGTCCCCTGCCCGGAGCCCCGGGCGCGTCCCACCGGAAGGACCCTCATGAGCACGTTCCGCCGCCTGATCGGCACCGCCCAGAAGGCCCTGGACTCTCAGAGCTCGAGCCGCTCCCACACGGGAGGCGGCACGGACTGGCGCTCCCTCGTGCGCAGCGCCGCCGACTCCCTGACCGGCGAGGACACCTCCTCGCGCCGGGATGCGCACCCCGCGACCCCCTCCCGCGGGGCCGGGGTGGGGATCCCGACGACGTCCATGCCCTCGCTCGACGGGGACGGCCCGTTCCGCAGCAGCAGTTCGACGGGACGGAGCGGTGCGGTCCCTGCGGCGCAGCTCACGGAAGAGGACCGTCGGGCGATCGCCCGCTACGACTACCTGGTGCGCACCGCGGAGCCGGAGCAGCTCGAGCGCGTGCACCGCGAGGCGTTCGAGCGCCTCACCCCGGCCCAGCGCGAGCAGCTGAGCGCGCGGATGCGCGAGGAGCTGCCGGAGGGCGAACGGCCCCGCACGGAGGCTCCGCAGGACCTCGCCCGCTCCGCGACCCGCCTCGGCGCGCTCGATCCGCGACGGCTCACGCGTCTGCTGGGCCGCGACGGCGGCGGTGCCGGGAGCAAGCGCTCCGGCGGGCTCGGGAAGGCCGCGCTCGGTGCCGGGGCCGTCGGCCTCGGCGCGGCCGGCGTCGGCGCGGCGGGCCTGCTCGCGGCGGTCGCGGGCGGTGCGGTGCTCAGCTCCGTCGGCGGCTCGCTGCTCGAGGCGGCGATCGGCGACGGGATCGACGTGGACGCGCTCGCCCCCGACCTCGGCGACCAGCTCGCCGGATTCACCGAGGGGTTCGAGGGGGTGGAGGGCCTCGAGAGCATCGAGGGAATCGACGGGCTCGACGGCGCGGCCGACGGGATCGGCGGCGGCATCACCGACGTCGGCGAGCAGCTCACGGGCTTCGGCGATCAGATCTCCGACCTGGGCCTCGGCGACCTCTTCGGTCGCTGAGCCCGCGCGGCCGTCAGCCTCTCATCGGCAGCGGTGATCGTGCTGCGACGACTCGTGATCGCGCGGCCCCGTCCCGAGAATTGCGTGATTCTGAGCCACTTCTGGGGCGGAACTGGCTCAGAATCACGCATTTCTCGGGCGAGTGGCGACGAGGCCGCGCCGTCGCGAGGAGAGCACCCCTTGCCATCCGGTCAACCGGTTCGGCAGACTGCGGGCATCCCCTCGTGAACGGATGAACCGACGATGTCTCGTCTTGCCTCCCGCACCGCCCTCGTCACCGGCGCCGCCTCCGGCATCGGTCTGGCCGTGGCCACTCGCTTCGCCCGTGAGGGCGCCCGCGTCGTGATCGCCGACCGCGACGACGAGGCCGCCGTCCGTGCGGCCGACGGCATCGTCGCGGAGCTCGGCGCCGAGGCCCGCCCCCTCACCGTCGACATCTCCTCCGAGCCCTCGGTCCAGGCCGGGTTCGCCGAGCTCGTCGGGGCCGGATGGAGCCCCGACGTCGTGGTCGCCAACGCCGGCGTGCAGCTGTTCGGGCAGGACGCGAGGATCGCGGACCTCGACCTCGAGGTCTGGCAGCGCACCGTGGACGTGAACCTGACCGGCACCATGCTCACCGTCAAGCACGCCGTCCGCGCGATGCTCGCCACGGGCGGCGGCTCGATCATCCTCACCGGCTCCCCCACCGGACTCACCGGCGAGGGCGACGACTTCACCTCGTATGCGACCACGAAGGCCGGAATCCACGGTCTGACCCGCACGGTCGCCTCCGCCTACGCGGCCGACGGGATCCGCGTGAACGCGGTGGTCCCCGGTTACACCGAGACCCCGCTGGTCACGACGATCTCCGACGACCCGGCCGAGCGCGCCGCGATCGTCGGCCGCATCCCGATGGGCCGCCCCGGCACTCCGGCCGACGTCGAGGGGATCATGGTGTTCCTCGCGAGCGACGACGCCGCCTTCGCCACCGGCGCGCTGTTCCGCGTCGACGGCGGCATGACCTCGCTGTGAGCACCGCCGACGGCGCGGCTCCGGCCGGACGCTCGGCCCCCGAGGGCGATGCGGGGGCGCTCGGCACGTCCTCCCCCGACCGATCCACCGCTCCCGTGCGCTGGACCTCCGGGCGATGGTCGCTCGAAGTGCGCGGGGACGAGCTGGCGGACCTCCGCTGCGACGGTCGCGTCGTGCTGCGCGCCGTGCGCGCGGTGGCGCGCGACGCGGACTGGGCGACGGCCTGGCCGCGCGAGGTCACGGTGGACGCGGGGCCCGACGCGCTCACCCTCGGCCTGCGCATCGACGACCTCGGCCTCGACCTCGCGGGCACGCTGCGCGTCCGGGGCGACGGCGCCGACCGGACCGGCGGGGCTGACCGAGGCGGCGAGGCTGACCGGACCGACGGAGCCGGGGATGCCGCCGGCGACCGCCTCGTCGTGGAGCTCGACCTCGAGTCCCTCGGCGACTCCCCCACCAACCGCACCGGCCTCGTGGTGCTGCACCCGCCGCAGCTGGCCGGCGCGCCCCTGCAGGTCACGCATCCGGACGGCGAGGACTCCGCGCTCGCCTTCCCGGTGCAGGCCAGCCCGCACCAGCCGGCGAAGGACATCGCGGGTCTCGCCTGGGAGGCGGACGGGCTCGCCCTGCAGCTCACGCTCGAGGGTGACGTGTTCGAGATGGAGGACCAGCGCAACTGGACCGACGCCTCCTACAAGACATACTCGCGCCCGCTGGACCTGCCCTTCCCGTACACCCTCGCGGCCGGGGAGCACGTGCGGCAGTCCCTCGTGCTCACCGCGGGCCCGTCGGCCGGCCGGGCGGGCGCCGCGCCGTCGGCCGACGGAGCACCGGCGACCCATGACGAGCCCTCGACCGCTCGCTCCTCGTCGACCGTCGCGGGACCCTCGACCGGGCCCGGCGGTGCCGCGGCCGCAGGCGAGGAGCTGACCTGGCACCACGGCGGCGCCGTGCCCACGATCGGCACCGGTCACCTCGACCTCGAGCTCGCCGACCCGGACTGGCCGCAGCGCCTCGAGGACGCGCTCGCGAGCGCTGACGCCGGCCTCGCCCTCTGGATCGTCTCCCCCTCCCCCGCCGACCCGTCGGCGCTCGCGGAGCTGGGCCGTCGCCTCACCGCGGCGGTCGAGGCGGGCGCCGAGCTGCGCCTCCTCGGCATCGCCGACGCCGCCCGACACCTGACCACCCCGGAGCTCGCCACCGCCCTGCGCGCGGTGTTGCCCGCGGGCATGCCCCTCGTCACCGGGGCGCGCTCCCACTACACGGAGCTGAACCGGGAGTGGGACACGGTCCTCGCAGCAGAGCCGGAGGCCCTCGCCTTCGCGACCACGCCGCTGTTCCACACGCTGGAGACCGAGCAGCTGATCGAGGCGGTCGCCATGCAGCGCCTGCTCGCCACGCAGCTCACCGCCCGCGCACCCGGGCTGCCCGTGCACGTCGGCCCGATCACGCTGCGCCCCCGCTTCGCGAACGTCGCCACCCGACCGCAGCCTGTGCCTGCCCCGGCCCCGATGGCGGACCCCCGCGCGGGCACCTTGCTCCACGAGGCATGGACGGTGGCGAGCGCCGCAGCACTGGCCGTCCCGGGAGTCGCCTCGCTGACCTACGAGCAGGTGCCGGGCGCGCTCGCGGCGCTCGGCGGTGCGGATCTTCCGTCCCGCGACGCCCGCGCTCCGACCGACCTCGCGGACGGCGAGACGGACCGGGCAGGCTCCTCGCCCGACTCCGTTTCCGCAGCAGCGCAGGATCTGGTCACCGGGCGCTCCGCGGACGGGCTGCTCTGGGCGATCGGCGACGGGACCACCCTTCTGCTCGCGAACCTCTCGCAGCAGCGGCGCCGCGTGCGCGTGCTCGGCAGACCCGACCCGCTCGCCCTCGACCCGGTCTCCTGGCAGGCCGCCCCGACCTTTCTCGGCAGGGGCTGATCAGCCGCCCGGCGCCCGTGGCGCGGCCGAGGCCCGCACCACGAGCTCGGGCTCGATGACCCGCCGGGGCGGTGCCTCGCCGCTGCGGATCATCGCGTGGAGCATCTCCAGCGTGGTGCGGCCGACGCCCTGGAAGTCCAGCCGCATGGTGGTCAGCGGCGGGGAGAAGTAGGCGGCCACGGGCATGTCGTCCACCCCCACGATCGAGAAGTCCCGCGGCGCGACCAGGCCCCGCTGCTCCATGACGCTGAGGAAGCCCAGCGCGATCTCGTCGTTCGAGGCGAACACGGCCGTGAAGGCGCCGGCCTCGACGCGCTCGGCCGCGGCCGCGCCGCTGCTCGAGGACCAGTCGCGCGCCTCGCCGAGCACCGTCGGCTCGAGCCCGGCCTCCGCCATGGCCGCGCGATAGCCGCGCTCCCGCTCGACCGCCTCGTTGCGGCTGACGGGGCCGGCCACGTGGAGCACCTCGCGGTGACCGAGCCCCAGCAGGTGCCGGGTCCCTTCCAGTCCGGCGGTGTACGAGTGGGTGCTCACGGCGCCGGTGAGCTGACGCGGACGCTCGGAGAGGTTCACGACCGGGATCATGCGACGGGCGGCGTCGAGCGCCTCGTCGACGCCGGGGATCGAGGCAGAGACGATGATCCCGTCGACCGGCGCGGAGAGGAAGTGGTCCACTGCGCGCGCCACCTCGCGCCGCCAGCCCACCGCCTCGAAACCGACGTCGACCTGGGAGATCATCAGCATCTGGTCGAGATCCCGGGCGGCATGGCTGAGCCCGGCGAGGATCTGGGCGCTGCCGTGGACCAGCTCGCCCACGGTGAGCACGCCGATCACTCCCGAGAGGCGGGATCGAAGGCTTCCCGCGGCGCGGTTCTGGCGGTACCCGAGCGACTCGACCGCGTCGGCGATGCGGCGGCGCGTCTCCGCGCCGACGTACCCGTTCCCGGAGAAGTAGCGCGAGACGGTCTGGGCGGACACCCCGGCCGCGCGTCCCACATCGGCCATGCTCGGCCTGACCCCGAGACGAGCTTCCGCCACTGAGCACCCCTTCTGCCGCAGGTCATGCGCGACTTTCGGCCGACCCCTCCACATGTTACCGATCACATGCTACGGTCTGTGATCGTTAACCTAATTGGCCAACCGGTTGATGACACAGAGGTCATCCTGACGAAGGGCACGAGCCGCCGATGACGCGCATCCCCACCACCCCTGCCCCGGCCGCGAAGCGCTGGAGCCTGGGCGAGACCCCGTGGCAGTCGCCGCACGCCGCGCGCCCGCCGGCCGCTCGGGTGATCATCGACAACGACTTCGCCGGCGACCCCGACGACCTCTACCAGCTCGTCCACCACCTGCTCTCCCCCTCGGTCGAGATCCGCGCCGTGATCGGCTCCCGCCTCCGCGAGGGCGACGGCTTCTACCCGCACGGCGACTCAGCGACCCAGGCCGCCGCGATCGCGCGGGACGTGCTGGACCGCATGGGCCTGGACGCCCCGGATCTCGTCGTCGAGGGGTCGAACGTCCCGCTCGCCGAGCGCACCGCGCCGCAGCCCTCCCCCGCTCTCGACGTGATCCTCGAGGAGGCTCTGCGGGAGGACACGGACCTGCCGCTGTTCTACGTCGCCGGCGGCGGGCTCACCGACATCGCCTCCGCCCTGATCGCCGAGCCGCGCATCGCCGAGCGGATGACCCTGGTGTGGATCGGCGGCAACGAGCACGAGGGCCTCGCGACCCCACCCCCGGGCGGCATGCCGATCGAGTACAACCTGCTCATCGACGTCCTCGCCGGTCAGGTCGTGTTCACCGACTCGACCGTCGAGATCTGGCAGGTGCCCCGCGACGTGTACCGCCAGTGCCTGGTCTCCGAGACCGAGCTACGCACCCGCGTCGCCGCGACCGGGACCGTCGGCCGGTACCTGTACGAGGAGACCCTCGCCGTCGCCGAGGCGGTCACCGCGCACGGCAGCCTGCATCCCGGCACCTACGCGCTCGGCGACTCGCCGCTGGTGCTCCTGACCGCGCTGCGCTCCTTCTTCGAGCCCGACCCCTCCTCGAGCCGCCACGTCGTGATGCCGACCCCCGCGCTCGAGGCCGACGGCAGCTACACCGCCCGTCCCGACGCCCGCCCCATGCGGGTGTTCACCCAGGTCGACTCGCGGTTGATGTTCGAGGACATGTTCCTCACGCTCCGCGAGCTCGACACCTGGCTCTCCGCCCCCTGACCGCCCCGCGCCCCCGGGCGCACCACCGACCGCGCTCGACGGCGAGCGACGGACCCCGCTCCCCGCGGCGATCCGCTGCTCCGCCGTCGGCACCCCGCCCCACTCCACGGAGGAGCACCATGACCGCCGCACCCCGCACCCGTCGCGTCATCATCGACACCGACGCCAAGAACGAGGCCGACGACCAGTTCGCGATCGTCCACGCCCTGCTCTCCGAGACGCTCGACGTGCGCGGCCTGATCGCCGCCCACTTCGGGACCGAGCGATCGGACACGAGCATGCTCGACAGCCGGGCCGAGATCGACCTGCTGCTGGGGCACCTCGGCCGCTCCGACGTCAGGGTCGAGAACGGCGCCGCCGACCCGCTGCCCGACGAGGCCACCGTCGCGGACTCCGCCGGCGCGCGGCTCATCGTCGAGGAGGCGCGCAAGGAGGACGAGGGACCGCTGCAGGTCGCGTTCCTGGGACCGCTGACCGACATGGCGGCCGCCCTGCTGCTGGATCCCGGGATCGCCGAGACCGACACCACCGTGATCTGGATCGGCGGGCCCGGCTACGACGGTCGGGAGACGGGCGACCGCTCCGAGTTCAACCTGCGCAACGACGTGGCCGCCGCGAACGTCGTGTTCCGCTCCGGCATCCGGATCTGGCAGGTTCCGCGCACCGCCTACGTCATGACCTCGGTGGGCTATGCCGAGCTCAAGGAGAAGGTGCGCCCCTGCGGGGAGCTCGGCGCCTATCTCGTCGACCAGCTGATCGACTGGAACGCGACCTGGCACCGGGAGCCGATCGAGCACCGCGCCCTCGGCGACTCCCCCGCCATCGGCCTGATGCTCAACCCCATGGGCGGGCAGTTCCGCACGCTCCCCGCTCCGACCTTCGGCGCCGAGGGCGGGCTGCTCCCCGGCACCGGGGGCACCGTGCGGGTGTGCGAGCTGTACGACGGCCGCTACCTGCTGGAGGACATGTTCGCCAAGCTGCGCCGCTTCGCGGCCTCCCGGGGATGATCCCGATGGCCACGACCACCTCGCGGCGCGCCCGCGTGGCACCGCCCGCCCGTCGGACCGTCCTCGCCGGGGCGCTCGCGCTGCCCGGCGCCGCCGCCCTCGCCTCCTGCGCCGGCGGGGTGGGCACCACCTCGACGGCCGACGGGCTCACCCTGCTGAACTACGAGGACATCGACGCCGCCACGCTCCTGCGCGAGCAGCTCGCCGCCTTCGCCGAGGACTCCGGTATCCGCACCACCCTGGACACCGTCCCCGGCTCCGGCGCCGCCCAGTTCCCGGACAAGCTCCGCACCCGCATCCTGGGCGGGAACGCCCCGGACGTGTGGCAGATCTGGGGCGGGCAGATCGGGCAGCCCTTCGTCGAGGCCGGGCTCACCCTCGACCTCGCGCCGTACTACGACGAGTACGGCTGGGAGGAGTCGCTCAGCCCCGCCGGCGTGGAGGGCATGACCTTCCTCGGCGAGCGCCACGGCGCCCCGCTCAACGTCGCCTCCCTCGGCGCCTGGTGCAACGCGAGGATCTTCGAGGAGGCCAGCGCCGCGGTGCCCACCACCTACGACGAGCTGGAGGAGGCCAACGAGGCGATCCTCGACTCCGGCGTGACGCCCGCCGGCTTCGGCGGCAAGTACGGCTGGCACATCATGCGCCTGTACGAGTACCTGCTCGAGGTCACCGCCGGGCCCGAGCTGCACGACGCGCTGCTGCAGGGCGAGGAGAGCTGGGACCAGCCCGCCGTGGTCGAGTCCTTCGACCTCTTCCGCACCTGGAGCGACCGCAGCTGGATCACCCCGGGCGCCCTCGGCGTCGCCCCCGCCGACGCGGAGCAGAGCTTCGTGCAGGGCACCAGCGCCTTCACGATCTCCGGTCCGTGGATCGAAGGGCAGTACATCCTCCCCTCGGGGAAGCCTCCCGAGGAGTTCGGCACCTTCCTGCTGCCCACCGGGCACGAGACCGTGCGCCACTCCGGCTTCGTGGAGGGACTGATGATCTCCTCCACCAGCGGCGCGCCCGACGACGCGGCCGCCCTCATCGACCGCCTGCTGAGCCCGCCGGTGCAGGAGGCGCTGCAGAACACCCAGTCCGCGGCGCTCGGCGCACCGCCCGACGCCGAGCAGTTCCCGCTCAGCGCGCAGTGGGTGGAGATCCGCGAGACCAGCGAGATCTACACGATCCAGGACCAGGCCTTCCCCAAAGCCGTCGCCGACAGCTACTTCGCCGTCCAGAGCCAGGTTCTCCAGGGCGACGCCGCCCCGGCCGACGCCGCCCGCGACATGCAGCAGATCGTCTCCGAGTGGAAGGACCAGCGATGAGCGCGCAGACTCTCGACCGCTCACCCCGCGATGCGGGACCCGGCGGAGCTCCCGGCGCCCCGGGTCGCCCCTCGCCGCAGCGCCTGCGCCTGCTGCCCTTCGCCTTCGCCGCCCCCGCGCTGCTCCTCTACCTGGGATTCCTGGTCTGGCCGGCGCTGCAGGCGCTGTGGATCAGCCTCACCGACTGGGACGGGCTCTCGGACCAGCAGAGCTTCATCGGCCTGGACAACTACGCGGCCATGCTCGAGGACTCCGTGGTGGGCATCGCCGCATGGAACAACGTGCTGTGGGCGTTGGTGACCATCGCCTTGCCGATGACGCTCGGGCTGCTGCTGGCCGTGGTGCTGAACCGGAAGAGTCGCACCTCCCCCGTGCTGCGCACGATCTTCTACGCCCCGGCCGTGCTGCCGCTGGTCTCGATCGCCTCGATCTGGGCGTGGCTGTACGACCCCGGCGACGGCGCGATCAACACGATCCTGCGCACCGTGGGCCTGTCGGCGCTCGAGCAGAGCTGGCTGGGCCAGGACTCGACCGCGCTGTGGTCGGTGATGATCCCCGCCGTGTGGGTGCGCACCGGGTTCCCTATGCTGCTCTACCTGGCCGCGCTGCAGTCCATCCCCGACGAGCTGTACGAGGCGGCGTCGATGGACGGCGCGACCCGCTGGCAGCAGTTCTGGCGGATCACCGTCCCGAGCCTCAAGGACACCCACTACATCGTCCTCGCGCTCTCCCTCATCGAGTCGTTCAAGGTCTTCGACCTCGTCTACGCGATGACCTACGGCGGCCCCGGGTACTCCACGCAGGTGATGGGCACCTGGATG
>Ga0308157_10001458_pt1 | contig 48495 bp, 49 predicted proteins | sample PhyBR1_FD_201035 | JGI IMG/M metagenome (GOLD analysis project Ga0308157, IMG submission 201035) | Phyllosphere microbial communities from UC Gill Tract Community Farm, Albany, California, United States - DLSLB.R1 | ecosystem: Host-associated > Plants > Phyllosphere > Unclassified | place: USA...
ACGAACCGATCGGCCCAGCCCTCTACGACACCGGCCTCGACTCCGGAGAAGGCCTCTGGCACCGCACCGGATGGGCAGGACGCGGATGACACGCCCGACCAAATCCACACGTTTTGGCCGATAACCCTGAAGATCGCGCCGCGGGACGACGACAATGGCCCCCGCTCCGGAAGAATCACTTCCGGGTCGGGGGCCGCTGTGCGCGAGGGGGGACTTGAACCCCCACGTCCATAAGGACACTGGCACCTGAAGCCAGCGCGTCTACCATTCCGCCACTCGCGCGAGCGTCGTGTTCCGAAGAACTCAACTTCACGAGGATATCACGCGATTTCATCAGGCCAGAACGCCACAAGAGGACGCCGGAGCGGCGCGCTTTCAGGTCACGTGGCTACGATATGTCTACCGCCGCCATGCCAGAGGAGCCCAGTGGGACTACTTGACAGCTTTGAGAAGGGTCTTGAGCGCGCCGTCAACGGCGCCTTCGCCAAGACCTTCCGCAGCGGCATCCAGCCGGTCGAGATCGCGTCGGCGCTGCGCCGCGAAGCCGACACCAAGGCCGCCGTCGTCAGCCGTGACCGCATCATCGCCCCCAACAGCTATGTCGTTCGCCTGAGCACCGACGATCTCGAGCGGATGCAGGAGCTCGGCGGCGCGTTGACCGATGAACTCCACGCGCTGCTCACGAAGCACGCGAAGTCTCAGGGATACAGCTTCGCCGGCCCCCTCTCGATCATCCTCGAGGGCGATTCGAAGGTCGCCACCGGCACAGTGCGCGTGAACTCGGGCACAGCCGAGGGGCGCGTGAGCTGGCAGGCCGTCGTCGACGTCGACGGACGCCGCCACACCATCACGAAGGCGCGCACCGTCATCGGACGCGGCAGCGATGCCGACATCACCATTTCGGATGCCGGATCCAGCCGCAAGCACGTCGAGATCCTCTGGGACGGCGAGCGCGCCATGATGCGCGACCTCGGCTCGACGAACGGAACGAAGGTGAACGGACAGAAAGTGCGCGAAGCGCCGCTGCCCACCGACACGACGATCACGATCGGCCGCACCGATCTCGTCTTCCGCGTGGTGGCCGTCGCCGCAGAGGGGGCGAACCGATGAGTGAACTGGCCCTGCTGCTCATGCGCATCGGATTCCTGGTGCTGCTGTGGTTCTTCGTCTTCGGCGTCGTCTACTCGCTGCGCGCCGATCTGTTCGGCGTCAAAGTGCGAAAGCTCCCCGCTGAAGCCGGCGTCGGCGCCCCCGTGGCAGCCGTCCCTGCCCCAGCCGCCAAGCCCAAGGCCGCTCCGCGCAACGGCAGCGCCGCCACGACCTCCACCGTGTCGAAGCTCGTCATCACCTCCGGCCCGAAGGCGGGGCTCGAACTTCCTCTCGGCTCCGATGCCATGACCATCGGGCGCTCCAGCGAATCCGGTCTCGTGATCCGCGACGACTACACCTCCAGCCACCACGCGCGACTCCTCCTGCGCGGCGACACCTGGGCGATCCAGGATCTCGACTCGACGAACGGCACGTTCCTCGCCGGCAAGCGCCTGACCAGCGCTCCCGCGTCGATCAGCGTCGGCGATTCCGTCAAGGTCGGCGCCACGACCTTCGAGTTGCGAGCCTGACCCCGGCATGGTGTTCGAGGGTTCCAGCGCCGCGATCTCCCATACCGGGAAGATCCGGTCCAACAACCAGGACTCCGGTTACTCCGGAGCGAACCTGTTCGCCGTCGCCGACGGCATGGGCGGTCACGCCGGCGGCGACGTGGCATCCAGCATCGCGATCCAGCACCTCGAACAGCTCGACCAGGCCTTCAGCTCCACCGATGACGCCCAGGCCTCCCTTCAGGCCGCGGTGACCACCGCCGCCGGCGACCTCATCCGTGCGGCGAAGGAGCGGCCGGAACTCGCCGGCCTCGGCACCACCGTCAGCGCGATCGTCATGGTCGACGACCACGCCGTCATCGGACACATCGGCGACTCGCGCATCTACCTGTACCGCGACGACGAGCTCACGCAGATCACCGCCGACCACACCTTCGTCCAGCGTCTCGTCGACTCCGGCCGCATCACCCCCGAAGAGGCCCGCTACCACCCGCGTCGCTCGGTGCTCATGCGCGTGCTCAGCGACATGGACAACGATCCTGAGCTCGACCTGTTCGTCATGCCGACGTTCCCGGGCGACCGCTGGCTGCTCTGCTCCGACGGGCTCTCGGGCGTCGTCGACGAAGCACACATCCTCAAGGCGATGCGTCTCGGCCTCGCCCCCGGCCGCACAGCCGACATCCTGCTCAAGCAGGCCCTCGACGGCGGTGCCCCAGACAACGTCACGATCGTGATCGTCGAGACGGGCGGGCAGCATCCGCTCTCCTCGGGCACGGCGACCATCGTGGGCGCAGCATCCACCCCTTCGGGCGTCCTCATCCCGCCCGCGCGCGCAGGGCGCTCCAGCTGGCTGCATCCGGTGCGGCAGGCGGCGAACGATCCCTCGCACTTCGAACCGGCCGCCGACTACCTCGAAGAGCTCATCGAAGAGGACCGCCGGCGGGCGAAGCGCCGCCGCATCGGCTGGATCGCCGCCCTCGTCGTCGTCGTCCTCGCCCTCGTCGGCGCGGGCCTGCTCGCCTACAACTGGACGCAGACGCGCTACTTCATCGGCGCCGACGAGGACAGCGTCGTCATCTTCCAGGGCGTGCAGCAGAGCATCGGACCCATCTCGCTCTCGAGCGAGGTCGAGGACACCGGCATCCTCCTCGCGAATCTGCCCGCGTATCAGCGCGCATCCGTCGAGCGCACCATCAACGCACGGTCGCTGTCCGACGCCGAGGCGATCGTCGAGCGCCTCCGCGCGGGTGAGCTGGCGCTCACCGGAGAGACCTCGACCCCCACCCCGACACCGACTTCCACACCGACCCCGGTTCCCACCTCGACGCCGCAGGGCGCCGCCGGAGAGAGCGTCAGCGAGGTGATCGGATGACGACCGACGTGTCGGCCGATACCGCGGTCATCAAGGCACTGAAGCGGATGCGCCTGCCGCAGACGCAGCGCAACCGCGAGTTCTGGCTGCTGCTGTTCGCCTGCGCGATCAGCGGAGCAGCCCTCGCTCTGGTGCAGCTGGGCGCCCTCGGCTTCATCGACCCGTTCATCCTCTTCATCGGCGGCGGGCTCGCCGTGCTCGCATTCGCGCTGCACTTCGTGCTGCGGATCGTGGCATCCGATGCCGATCCGTTCGTCGTCCCGATCGCCACGCTGCTCACCGGCATCGGCATCGCGATGATCTACCGCATCGACATCGCCAAGCACTACACGGGCTGGACGGCGTTCTCGACCAAGCAGCTCGCCTGGACGGCGATCTCGCTCGCCGGGGCGATCGTGGTCGTCATCGTGCTGCGCAACTACCGCATCCTGTTCCGGTACACGTACCTCTTCGGCCTCGCCGGCATCCTGCTGCTGCTCCTCCCCTTCGTCCCCGGTCTCGGTGCGACCGGCGCCAACGCCGACGTCTGGGTCTCGTTGGGCGGGATCTTCGCCTTCCAGCCCGGTGAGATCGCGAAGATCTGTCTGGCGATCTTCTTCGCCGGATACCTCGTGCGCACCCGCGAGAGCCTCACCTCGGTCGGCAAGCGGTTCCTCGGCATCACCTGGCCGCGCATGCGCGAGCTCGGCCCCGTCATCGTCGTCTGGCTGATCTCGCTCGGAATCATCGTGATCCAGCGCGACCTCGGCACCGGAATGCTCATCTTCGGCCTGTTCGTCGCCATGCTCTACGTCGCCACCGGGAAGACGAGCTGGGTGCTCATCGGTCTGGTGATGGTGGCGGCCGGCGTCGCTGTCGCGACCCAGATCCTCGCCTACGTGCACGGACGCTTCACCAACTGGCTCGACGCCTTCAACCCCGAGATCATCGACGCGCAGGGCGGCAGCTTCCAGCTCGTACAGGGCATCTTCGGCCTCGCCCACGGCGGGCTCATCGGCACCGGCCTCGGGCAGGGCCGCCCCCAGATCACGCCCCTGGCGCAGAGCGACTACATCATCCCCAGTCTGGGTGAAGAGCTCGGACTCATCGGTCTGTTCGCGATCCTGTGCCTGTACATGGTGTTCGTCAGCCGCGGCATCCGCATCGGCATCGCCGGGCAGGACGACTTCGGCAAGCTCCTGGCGACAGGGCTCTCCTTCACGATCGCGCTGCAGGTGTTCATCATGGTCGGCGGCGTCACCCGCGTCATCCCGCTGACCGGCCTCACGACACCGTTCCTCGCGGCCGGCGGCTCGTCCCTGGTCGCGAACTGGCTCATCGTGGCACTGCTGCTGCGGATCTCCGACGGCGTGCGCCGCCAGCCCAGGGTGGTGATCGGATGACGAAAGAACTCCGCAGACTCAGCATCGTGATCCTGTTCATGTTCCTGTCGCTGTTCGTCGCGACGAGCTGGATCCAGGTCGTGCAGGCCGACAGCCTCGCGCAGTCGAACCGCAACACCCGATCGCTGCTGGACAGCTACGAGATCCAGCGCGGATCGATCATCGTCGACGGCGCGGCCATCGCAAGCTCCGTGCCGACCGATGACGAGTTCCAGTACCAGCGCGTATACGCCGACTCCCCGATGTGGTCGGACGTCACCGGCTACTTCAACCCCGCCCTGCAGTCGTCGACCGGCATCGAGAACGCGCTGAACGCCGACCTCTCCGGCACGGGATCCGGGGCGTTCTTCTCCGAGATCGAGCGCATCGTCTCGGGCCAGCCGCAGTCCGGGTACAGCGTCGAGCTGACGCTGGATGCCGCAGCCCAGCGCGCGGCCTACGAGGCCTTCGGCGACATGGAGGGCGCGGCGGTGGCGATCGAGCCGTCCACCGGACGCATCCTCGCGATGGTCTCCACTCCGGGCTACGACGCGAACCAGATCGCCGTGCACAACGCGAGCGAGGCGGATGCCGCCTACAACGCCCTCGACGCGCTCAAGCCGAATCCGCTCATCAACGCGGCGACCAACGAGACCAGCCCTCCAGGATCGACGTTCAAGATCCTGGTCGCCGCTGCCGCGTACGCGACGGGCGAATGGACCCCCGAGTCGACCCTGCCCAACCCGGCCAGGTACGCGTTGCCGGGCTCGAACTCGACGGTGTCGAACGCCTGGGGCGGCACCTGCGGCAGCGGTGCCACGGTGACGATCGCCGATGCGATCAAGCTCAGCTGCAACATCCCGATGGCAGAGCTGGCAGTCGAACTCGGCAGCCAGACGATCTTCGAGATGGCCGAGAAGTTCGGCTTCAACCAGGAGTGGGAGACGCCGTTGACGAGCGTGGCTTCGAGCTACCCGCGGGTGCTCGATGACGCGCAGACCGCCTTGACCGGATTCGGCCAGGGCAAGGTCACCGCGACCGCGCTCCAGGTCGCGATGATCTCCGCCGGACTCGCCAACGACGGAATGGTCATGAACCCCCGACTCGTGGATTCGGTGATCGGCAACGACCTCTCCACGGTGCGCGAGTACGCGAACGAGGAGTTCGGTCGCGCGACCGAAGCGGACGTCGCCGACGAGGTCACGAAATCGATGGTGGCCAGCGTCGCGGATGGCGCGGCGCAAGGTGCAAGAATAGACGGAATCGACGTTGCCGGTAAGACGGGAACGGCCGAGAACGACGGTGACGAACCGTACACATTGTGGTTCACCGGTTTCGCGCCGGCGAACGATCCGCAGGTGGCTGTGGCGGTCGTCGTCGACAACGGCGGCGGTTTAGGACAGTCGGGATCCGGTGACACGCTCGCCGCCCCGATCGCGAAGAAGATCATTGAGGCGGTGCTGAACAAATGAGGCCGACGCAGGGTGTGTCGTTCGGTGGCCGATACGAGCTCCAGTCGCGTATTGCGATCGGCGGTATGGGCGAGGTCTGGGAGGCGACAGATCACGTCATCGGGCGAACCGTCGCCATCAAGATCCTCAAGGACGAGTACATGGGGGATCCCGGGTTCCTCGAGCGCTTCCGCGCCGAAGCCCGGCATGCCGCACTCGTCAACCATGAGGGCATCGCGAGCGTCTTCGACTACGGCGAGGAGAACGGCAGCGCGTTCCTCGTCATGGAACTCGTCCCCGGTGAGGCTCTCTCGACGATCATCGAGCGCGACGGTTCGCTGAGCTCCGACAAGACGCTCGACATCGTCGCTCAGACGGCATCCGCCCTGCAGGCGGCGCACGCCGCAGGTCTCGTGCACCGCGATATCAAGCCGGGCAACCTGCTGATCACTCCGGATGGCCGCGTCAAGATCACCGACTTCGGCATCGCCCGCATCGCCGACCAGGTTCCGCTGACCGCCACCGGGCAGGTCATGGGCACCGTGCAGTACCTCTCGCCGGAGCAGGCCTCCGGCCACCCGGCATCCCCCGCGACCGACACCTATTCGCTGGGTATCGTCGCGTACGAGTGCCTCGCCGGAAAGCGTCCGTTCACCGGCGAGTCGCAGGTCGCCATCGCGATGGCGCAGATCAACGAGCAGCCGCCGCCGCTGCCGCCGACCGTGCCGATCCCGGTCCAGAACCTCGTGATGGCGATGATCGCCAAGAAGCCAGCCGACCGTCCCTCGTCATCTGCGACGGTGGCGCGCGCGGCCCAGGCCCTGCGCCGCGGCGACCTGAACTCGGCGGCGATCGCTGTTCCCGCCATCGCCACCGGCGGCGTCGCCGATGACGCCACCCGTCTCCTGACCACCGGCGACGACGGCACCACGCGACTTCTTCCGACGACCGCGCAGGTGCCCACCGACGAGGTCGCCGAAGAAGACGCCGAGAAGAAGAAGAAGCGCAGCGCGTGGACCTGGCCGCTCATCGCGCTCATCGCGCTACTGGTCATCGTGCTCGCCGGCACCGTCTTCGCGCTGATGAACCAGGGCGACCCTGATGGCGACCCCACGACGACGCCTCCCACGTCGAAGTCGTCCACACCGAAACCCACGCCGACCACGGATGCTCCGGAGCCCGAACCGACCCGCATCAGCGTCGATTCGCTGGGGCTCGTGGGCATGACGTGCGATGACGCCATGGCGAAGGCCACAGAGGCCGGTCTCGCGCCGGTGTGCCAGACCGGTTCGACCGCGGCGCCGTCGGATGACAAGGTCGGCACCGTCGAGTCGGTCAACCCGCGCGGCGACCTCGAGGAGGGCGCTTCGATCACGCTCACGCTGTACGCGGATCGCGTGCAGATCGGCGCCCCGAGCAGCGCGCCCACGATCACCGGCGACCCGATCTCGGGCACGAAGGTCACGCTGAACTGGACCAACTTCACCTGCCCGAGCGGCACGGGGAACCTCAGCGGCTACAAGGTCAGCATCACCAATGCGACCTTCAACGATGGCAGCACCGCCACGACGTTCGACCCGAGCACCCGCAGCACGGAGATCACTCTGGGCGGAGCGGGGCTGCAGGCCACCGCGACGTACACGGCCCTGTGCTCCGGCGGCGGCACCGACCAGCGCGAGTCGGGTGTCTCACCGCAGATGACCGTCACGATCACTGCAGCGGCGACGCCCGACAACGGCGGCGGCGAAGAAGACGACAGCAACCAGGGCTGATCTCTTCACGTAAACCGAATCGTCGTCATCCCGGGGGGAATCACAGTGTCTGAAGAGCCGCGCATCATCGCAGAGCGATATCGCGTGGACGACCTCATCGGTCATGGCGGAATGGCGAAGGTCTATCGCGGGTACGACATGACGCTCGGTCGCGAGGTCGCCATCAAGATCCTCGACCCCGATCTCGCTCGCGACACGGCCTTCCGCACCCGCTTCCGGCTCGAGGCGCAGGCCGCGTCGCGCATGTCGCATCCGTCGATCGTGCGCGTCTTCGACGCCGGCGACCCGAGCTCCTCCGGGGGCGCTACCGGTCCCGGCAACGAGCCGTACATCATCATGGAGCTCGTCAAGGGCCGGCAGCTGAAGGACATCATCGCTGACGGTCCGGTTCCCGTCGCAGATGCGATCCGCTACGTCGACGGCATCCTCGAAGCGCTCGACTACTCGCACCGCGCCGGGGTCGTGCACCGCGACATCAAGCCGGGCAACGTGATGGTCACCGACAAGGGCCAGGTCAAGGTCATGGACTTCGGCATCGCGCGCGCGGTGTCGGATTCATCGTCGACCGTCGCTGAGACCACGCAGATCCTCGGCACGGCCGCGTACTTCTCGCCAGAGCAGGCCAAGGGCGAACCGGTCGACGCCAGGGCAGACCTGTACTCGACGGGTGTGGTGCTCTACGAACTGCTCACCGGTCGCCAGCCGTTCCGCGGCGAGTCGCCGGTCGCCGTCGCATACCAGCACGTGAGCGAAGCACCGGTGCCGCCGACCGAGATCAACGAGGACGTCCCCGGCGCACTCGACCCGATCGTGCTGCGTGCGCTGGCGAAGGACCCCTACCAGCGGTATCCGGATGCCGCGAGCTTCCGTCTCGCCCTCGACTCCGCCGTGTCGGGCAGGGCCCCGACCAAGCGCGAGCTCGGCGCGCTCACCAGCGAGCTCTACGGCCCCAGTCCCCGCCAGGCGCAGGAGACCGCCCGTTCGCTGCGTCAGCTCAGCACCGACACCACCATGGCCCGAACCCAGTCCGGCCCGCCGGTGGCATGGATCTGGGCGGGAGTCGCGCTGCTGGCCGTGCTGCTCATCTCGATTCTGCTGTGGGTCATCATGATGCCCCGCGGCGAGCAGGTCCCCACAGATGCGCGAGTCGTCCCGGATCTCGTCGATGTCTCCTACCAGCGGGCTCAGGACGACCTGCTCGATCTCGACCTGCAGTCCACGATCATCTACGAGGCGAACGCCGACATCGCCGAAGACAACGTGATCCGCACCGACCCGGAGGCCGGGCAGTCCGTGAAGGTCGGCCAGCGGGTGATGCTGTACGTCTCGAGCGGCGCCGAGATGGTCACCGTGCCCTCGCTCGTCGGTCTCTCGCAGACCGCAGCGAAAGAAGCGCTCGTCAGCGCCGGCCTGGAGCTCGGCACGGTGACGCCGCGGAACGATGTCGACAGTCAGGCCGACACGGTGCTGGAGGTCATGAACGTGAAGGAGGGCGCGGAGGTCGCGCCGAAGACGGTCGTCGATCTCGAAGTCGCCAGCGGACGCGTGACGCTGCCGGATGTGACCGGATGGACGGTGGATGCCGCCGCCGACGAACTCGCCGAGCTCGGGCTGAATGCGCTCCTGGTCGAATCCGCCGACTGCCCCGCCGTGAACCCGCCGACGGTGTCGTCGATGTCTGCGGCACCGGGTGACGTGCCCGTGCACTCCGATGTCGAACTGAGGTACTGCACCGGGCCATAGCCCGCTGCAGCACGGTCCCCGCGACCATGAGAGAAGGGTTTCCCCGGTTCAGCGATCCTGAACCGGGGAAACCCTTCTCTCGTGCGGTGGTGCGCCCTGCTCAGCAGAGCGGCGTGACGGCTTCCCAGACCTCGGCGTGCTCGGCCTCGCCGTCACGGGTGACTGACGCCTCGATGAGGCCGTACGGGCGGTCGGCGGCGAAGAAGACCTCGTTCGGATTGTCGAGTCCGAACGGCGAGAGGTCGACGACGAAGTGGTGCTTGTTCGGCATCGACATGCGGATCTCGGCGATCTCGGGGTGCGCTTCGAGCACCGCGCGGCCCATGTCGAACAGGGTCTGCTGAAGGGCCGACGAATAGCGCGCTGCGAACTCGGCGAGCAGAATCCGCTTCACATCGTCGTAGACGGCGTTGAAGTCGACGTCGCGGGCGCCCTCGGTGAAGCGCCAGCGGGCGGCGATGTCGGTCGACATGATGCGGTCGGTGGTCTCGGGCAGCGTCGTGTAGCGATCCTTCGGATACCCTGCGAAGCCGGACTCGGTGCTCTTGAGGACGGTGAGGTCCTTCAGCCCTGACACGATGTGGCGCTTGTCGCCGGCGCCCACGACGAGGGCGGTGCGCACCTCCTGGTTGCTGCGCACGAAGGAGTGATCGTGGCCGCGGCCGTCAATCTCGATGCGGTTCCAGGCATAGCTCTCGGCGGCCCAGCGGCCCCCCTTCACCCAGTCGAATGAACTGATGAAGTGGTCCGAGAGCCGCAGCAGGAAGTTCTCGGGCGACCCGATCCCGTCGCGGGCGAGCGCGTAGACCGTGTTCTTCTGCGTGTCGGTCGCGACGACGTGTCCGTTGTGCCCGTCGAGGTGCGCGGCGGCGAAGTCTCCGCGCAACTGCGAGGTGACGTTGAGGTCTTCGATCTCGTGCCGCGGCGAGTCGCGAGTGATCTTGACGAGCCGCACCTCGGCCTTGCCGTACTGGTTCGGTCCGAGCACGATACGGCCGGATGCCGTGGTGCCGGTTCCGGCTTCGGTGGATGCGGGGGCGATCAGGGTGTCAGACATGGTGGGTACTCAGCTTCCTCGGTAAGTGGAATAGGCGAACGGGCTCAGCAGGAGCGGCACGTGGTAGTGCGGCCGTTCCTCATCGACGAGGAACGTGAGCAGAGCCTCAGGGAAGAACGTGGGCGTGCTGCGGGCGGCGAAGTACGCGCCGGTGTCGAAGCGCAGCCGATAGGCGCCGGCGGCGAGATGCTCGGGACCGAGCTGCTTCGCGCGGCCATCGGCATCCGTCACCGCATCGGCGATCAGCTGCCATTCGCCGTCGCGTTCGGCGAACAGCTGCACGGCGACGCCTGGGGCCGGAACCCCCTGCACCGCATCGAGCACGTGCGTGGTGATGTGCGAGACGGTCATGCGGTGATGACTCCTTTCAATCGGAGCAGCGCGATCTCGCGCAACTGCTGCGCGACGACACGGTCCTCCTCGTCGTCGGTGTGCGTGAGACGGTCCTGCAGCGCGGCGAGGATGTCGTCGGCGCTGCGGCCGGCGGCACGGATCAGGAAGACGCGGCCGAAACGCTCTTCGTAGGCGCGGTTCCCTTCGCGCAGAGCGGCCTGCACCGCGGCATCCGCCGGGTCGACCCCGGCCTGCTCCGAACGCGACATCGACGCCTCGCGCGACTCGCCGTCAGCGCGCTCGCCGATGCGGGGATGGTGGGCGAGCGCCGCTTCGATCTCGTCGCTCGTGAACGGCGACGCCGCCTCGGATGCTGCCGCCACCAGCGCGTCCAGCTCCGCGAAGGGCCGCTGATCGACCACCTCCTCGCACCAGCGCGTCACATCGACGCACGGGCGCAGCGCCACGATCGCGGACTCGCGATCGACCTGGTTGAACTCTGCAAGCTCCATCGCCTGCCTGCCTCTCGTGCCTCAGATTCCCAATGACTCTCGGAGCCGTGCGACGTGCCCGTTCGGGTCGACGCTGTACTCCACGGCACTCACGCGTCCATCGGCATCGACGACCACGGTCGAGCGGATGAGCCCGTCGAAGGTGCGGCCGTTCACCGTCTTCTGTCCCCACGCGCCCCAGGCCTTCGCGACCTCGGCGTCCTCATCGGACAGCAGGGGGAACGAGAGCTGCTCCGCATCCGCGAACTGCGCGAGCTTCGAGACCGGGTCCGGAGAGATTCCGAGCACCGTGTATCCGGCGCCCTGCAGCGACCCGAGGTTGTCACGGAAGTCGCACGCCTCCGTGGTGCATCCGGGAGTGAACGCCGCCGGGTAGAAGTAGATGATGACCGGTGCTCCGCGCAGATCCGACAGCCGGACCGTCGTGCCGGCTGCATCCGGAAGGGCGAAGTCGGGGGCGGGCTGACCGACCTCGAGCTCTTCTGACGTGTTGATCATGCGGGTACTCCGATCTCTGAATGCGGGATCTCGATGCGCGGTCGGCGCAGCAGCCGGCCGCGGGGCCGGTCGTGGTCGACGGGGCGACCGGCGAGGTACGTCGCGCGCACCATGCCGGTCAGCTCGCGCCCGTCGTAGGGGGTGACGGGATGCCGGTGGGCGAGGGCTGCGGCATCCACGACGAACGCCTGCTCCGGTGCGAACACCGCGAAGTCGGCGGCAGCGCCCAGGGCGATGCGCCCCTTGTCTGCGAGTCCTACCCGATCGGCCGGGGCCGACGACATCAGTTCGACGATGAGTTCGAGGCGGATGCCGCGGCGGCGGCCCTCGGTCCACATCAGCGGCAGACCGAGCTGAAGAGAGGCGATCCCGCCCCACGCCACCTGGAAATCGCCGTCGCCGGCGTACTTCAGCTCGGGCGTCGAGGGCGAGTGGTCGGAGACGACGTAGTCGATCGTGCCGTCGGCGATGCCCTGCCACAGCTCGTCGCGGTTGTCGTCCTCACGGATCGGCGGGCAGCATTTGAACGCCGTCGCCCCCGCCGGGATCTCTTCGGCGGTGAGGGTCAGATAGTGCGGGCACGTCTCGACGCTGATGTCGACGCCTTCGGCCCTGGCGGCAGCGAGGCGTCCGATCGAGTCGCCGCTCGACAGGTGCAGAATGTGCGCCCTGGCGCCGGTGTCGATGGCTCCGCGGATGACCTCGGAGATCGCGGCATCCTCAGCCGACCGCGGTCGCGACGCGAGGAAGGGCGCGTAGTCGCGCCCGCCCGGCTGCACGGACTCCTCGATGATGTGCGCGTCCTCGGCGTGCACGACCAGCAGCGAGCCGAGCTCGGCCAGCACCGCCATCGCCCGGCGCATCGCGTACACCGACACCTCGGGGAACTCATCCACGCCCGACGGGAGCAGGAAGCACTTGAACCCGAAGACGCCGGCGTCGTGGAGTGCGGGCAGGTCGTCGAGATTGCCGGGGATGACGCCGCCCCAGAAGCCGACATCGACGAAGACGCGGTCCTGCGCGGCTGCGCGCTTGATGTTCAACGCGTCCACAGTGACGGTCGGCGGAATGCTGTTGAGCGGCATGTCGACGATCGTGGTGACACCGCCCGCGGCCGCGGCCCTCGTGGCCGACTCGAAGCCCTCCCACTCGGTGCGCCCGGGTTCGTTGACGTGCACGTGGGTGTCGACGAGACCGGGGAGCAGCACCTCGTCGGCAGACAGTTCGATGATCTGCACGGCATCCAGCTCTTCGTGCGCCGACGCGATGCGGGCGATCCTGCCGTCGCGCACGCCGACCTGCGCGTCGCGGAACTCGCCGTCGACGAGCGCGCGCCCGCGGATGACGAGATCGAGACGGGCCGCGATGACATCCAGCGAACCGGTGATCGCGATGCCGCCGACCAAGCGGGCGGCGAGCCGCTCGAGCAGGGGGCCGGCGTCGGCCATGCTGCGCTCCGGGTCGGGTTCGAGATCGGTGAGCGCGTGCACGCCGGCGAATCCGGCTTCCTCGATCTCGCTCGCGTCGAGCGTCGACCGCCCGCAGACGACATGCACCGGGATGCCGGCGGCCTGCGCCGCCCGCGCGACACCGATCGGCGTCTTGCCCCTCAGGCTCTGCGCGTCGAGACTGCCCTCGCCGGTGATCACGAGGTCGGCGTCCTCGAGCCGATCGGCGAGGCGCGTGAAGTCCAATACGACATCGATCCCGGCCCTGCGCTGGGCGCCGAGGGCGATGGCGGCGAACCCCACACCGCCGGCGGCACCGGCACCGGGGCGCTCCGCCGCATCCGCCGCCGGCACGATCAGAGCGCGGCTGCCGCTGAGCACGTCGACGAAGTTCGCCAGCGCCGCATCCAGCGCCGTCACGTCGTCGGCACTCGCCCCCTTCTGCGGGCCGAACACCGCCGCGGCCCCGGCCTCACCCAGCAACGGGTTGTCGACGTCGCTCGCGAGCACGAGCTCGACGGCGCCCAGACGCGGGTCGAGGCCCGAGAGATCCACGGCGGCGAGGTCGGCGAGGGCCGCGCCGCCCAGCGCGAGCGGGGCACCGGTGGCATCGACCATGCGCGCACCGAGCGCCTGCAGCAGACCCGCACCGCCATCGGTCGAGGCGCTGCCGCCGACGCCGAGGACGATGCGCCGGCAGCCGGCGTCGAGCGCCGCGCGCACGAGCTCTCCGGTGCCGAGGCTCGTCGCATCGCGCGCATCCTTCCGCCCGCCGGGAAGCAGATCCAGGCCGGATGCCTGGGCCATCTCGACGACCGCCTCCTCACCCCGCACGGCGTAGCGGGCGGTGACCTGCTCGCCGGTGGGACCGACGACCTGCGCGCGTCGCTCCTCGAAGCCCGCGGCGATCGCCGCATCCACCGTCCCCTCGCCGCCATCGGCGACGGGGATCTCGATGACCTCGATCGAGGAATCGATCCGACGCGCACCGGCGGCCGCAGCGGCGGCGACCTCGGGCGCGGTCAGCGACCCCTTGAACTTGTCGGAGGCGACGACGATGCGCATGTCAGACCTGCACCAGCGACCGGATGGAGGTGGGGGCGTCGTCGGCGGTCAGAGCCAGGTCCTCGAACTCGTTGACGCTGTCGAGGTCCGCTCCCATCGCGATGTTCGTGACGCGCTCGAGGATCACCTCGACGACGACAGGAACCTGGAACTGATCCATCAGCGACTGCGCCTCGGCGAAAGCGGGGCCGATGTCTTCGGGACGCTCCACGCGGATCGCCTTGCAGCCCAGTCCTTCGGCGACCTTGACATGGTCAACACCATAGCCCTGGGTCTCGGGCGAATTGACGTTGTCGAAGGCGAGTGAGACATGGAAGTCCATCTCGAAAGGACGCTGCGACTGACGGATCAGCCCCAGATAGCTGTTGTTGACGACGACGTGCACGTACGGGAGACCGTGCTGCGCGCCGACCGCGAGCTCCTCGATCATGAACTGGAAGTCGTAGTCGCCCGACAGTGCGACGACGAGCTCGCCGGGCTTCCCCCGCACGACTCCGAGGGCTGCGGGACCCGTCCATCCGAGGGGCCCCGCCTGAGCGGCGTTGATCCACTTGCGGGGGCCGAACACGTGCAGCAGCTGGGCGCCTGCGATCTGAGACAGTCCGATCGTGGTGACGTAGGTGACGTCTTCGCCGAAGGCGCGGTTCATCTCCTCGTACACGCGCTGCGGCTTGACCGGAACCTGATCGAAGTGCGTTTTGCGAAGCAGAGTGCCCTTGCGCTGCTGGCACTGCGCCGCCCACTCCGCGTAATCGGGCAGAGTGCCTGCGGCACGGCGTTCGCGGGCGACCTCGAGGAACGCGTCGAGAGCAGCACCGGCATCCGAGACGATGCCGAAGTCGGGAGCGAAGACGCGACCGATCTGCGTCGGCTCGATGTCGACGTGCACGAAGGTGCGGTTCTCGGTGTACTTCTCGATGCTGCCGGTGTGCCGGTTGGCCCAGCGGTTGCCGATGCCGAGCACGAAGTCGCTCGCCAGCAGCGTCTGGTTGCCGTAGCGGTGGGCGGTCTGGATGCCGGCCATGCCCGCGTTCAGCGCGTGGTCGTCGGAGATCGCGCCCCAGCCCATGAGAGTCGGGATCACGGGGACCCCGAGCGTCTCGGCCAGTTCGACGAGGCGATCGGATGCGCCGGCGTTGATGATGCCGCCACCCGCGATCAGCACGGGGTGCGCGCTCGAGGTGAGCATGTCGATGGCCTTCTCGGCCTGCGCTCTGCTCGCGCGGGGCTTGGCGACCGGCAGCGGCTCGTAGGCGTCGATGTCGAACTCGATCTCGGTCAGCTGCACGTCGATCGGGAGGTCGATGAGCACCGGCCCCGGCCGGCCCTCGCGCATGACCTGGAACGCCTTCTGGAAGGCGCCCGGAACCTGACCCGCTTCCATCACGGTCGTCGCCATCTTCGTGACCGGCTTCGCGATCGTCTCGATGTCGACGGCCTGGAAGTCCTCCTTGTGCAGCTTCGCCACCGGCGCCTGGCCGGTGATGCAGAGGATCGGCAGGGAGTCGGCCCACGCGGCGTAGAGCCCGGTGATCATGTCGGTGCCGGCGGGACCGGATGTGCCGATGCAGACGCCGATGTTGCCATCGGCCGCGCGGGTGTATCCGTCGGCCATGTGGGATGCGCCCTCGACGTGACGGGCGAGGGTGTGCCGGATGCCGCCGTGAGCGCGCATCGCGGAATAGAAGGGGTTGATGGCGGCCCCTGGCAGGCCGAACGCCTCCGTGGCGCCCTCCTTCTCCAGGATGGCGACTGCGGCATCCACCGCGCGCATGCGAGTCATTTCATGTCTCCTTGGTTCGGGTGTTCGTGTCGCTTCGGTGTCGGCCAGTGGGTGATGGTCGCGCTGCTGTTTCCTGCGGTGTCTCGCGGTCGCGCTGCTCTTCCCTGTTCGCGCTGTAGAAGCTTCTGCAGCGCGAACAGGATTCGACAGCGCGAACGAGACGACAGCGCTGCGACCGACGAGACGCGCACCTTCTGGCTCAGATCCCTAGTCGCGACCGGAGAAGGCCGCGGTCAGCTTGAACAGGCCGGAGTGGTCGAGGCCGCCGTCGCCCTGCTGAACGGTCGAGCCGACGAGCTGCGCCACGTGAGCGCCGAGCGGGATGGTGATCCCGGCCTGGCGGGCGGCAGCGGTGATGATGCCCATGTCCTTGTTGTGGAGGGCGAGGCGGAAGCCGGGGCCGAAGTCGCGATCGAGCATCTTCTGACCCTTCTGGTCGAGCACCTTGGAACCGGCGAGTCCCCCGCCGAGCACCTTGAGGGCGGCATCCGTGTCGACGCCGTACGCCTCGAGGAAGATGATCGCCTCGGCGAGTGCCTGGATGTTCACGGCCACGATCAGCTGGTTGGCGGCCTTGACGGTCTGGCCGGCGCCGGAGGGGCCGACGTGCACGATCGTCTTGCCGACCGTCTCGAGGAGGGGGAGGGCGGCGGCGAAGTCGGCGTCGCTGCCGCCGACCATGATCGAGAGAGCAGCGTCGATCGCGCCCTGCTCGCCGCCCGAGACGGGGGCGTCGACGGCGCGGAGGCCTGCGGCCTGCGCCTCCTCGGCGAGCTCCTTCGCGATATCGGGGCGGATGCTGGATGCATCGATCCACAGCGCACCCTGCTTGGCGCCCGAGAGGATGCCGTCTTCGCCGCGGAGGGCGGCGGCGACATCCGGGGAGTCGGGGACCATCGTGATGATGACGTCGGCATCCTTCACGGCATCCGGGATGCTCGTCGCCCCCTTGCCGCCCGCGGCGACGAGTTCGTCGATGCGATCCTGGGTGAGGTTGTAGCCGGTGACGTCGTGTCCGGCGGAGATGAGGTTGCGGGCCATGGGCAGGCCCATGATGCCGAGGCCGATGACGGCGATGCTGGTCATGATGCTCCTTCTTCGGTAGCGGTCGTTCGCGCGTTCGCGGATGCGAGCATCCAATCGAATGCGGTGTCGATGGGGGCCTTGTACTCGAGGCTGATGAGGCCGGCGTAGCCGAGTTCACGGCTGCGAGCGATCCACGCGTCGAGCGGCAGTGCGCCGGTGCCGGGCGCGCCTCGTCCTGGGTTGTCGGCGATCTGGATGTGGCCGAATTCGGCGGCGCGCTCCTCGATCACCGCGGCGACATCGTCGCCGTTCGCGGCGAGGTGGTAGAAGTCGGCGAGGAGTGCGAGGTTGCTCGCACCGGTGCAGGTGCGGACGTGGTCGATGACGTCGAGAGCCTCAGCCGCAGTGCGCAGCGGATAGCAGTCGGCGCCGCTGACCGGTTCGATGAGCACGGTGCCGCCGATCTGCGCGACCGCTGCCGCTGCTTCGACGAGATTCTCGATCGCGACAGCGTCCTGCGCCTGGGGGTCGATGCCCTCGATGCGGTTTCCGTAGAGGGCGTTGAAGCCCTTGGTGCCGAGCGCCTCGCCGATCGCGGTGACGACGGCGATGTTGTCGCGGAACTCCTTGCCCCGGGCAGGCCACGACACGAGGCCGCGATCGCCCGCAGGCATGTCGCCCGCGTGGAAGTTCAGGCCGGTCAGCTGCACGCCGGCGTTGCAGATCGCGGCGATGAAGGCGTCCACCTCGGAGTCGAGCGGCACAGACGTCGAGAACGGCCACCAGAACTCGACGGCATCGAAACCGGCTGCCTTCGCGGCGGCCGGCCGCTCGAGCAGCGGCAACTCGGTCAAGAGGATCGAGCAGTTCACGGTGTAGGTCATCGACGACTCCTTTGTCCGGTGATTCGTTCGCGTTGATTCCGTATTGTGGAAGAAAACTTTTGTTAGATGAAATAGTAAGCGCGAGCGGACGGTTGTGTCAACGGTTGACCGGATGCGGGCCCGGCAACCGGCTCGCGGCGCGACTCGCTCTGCACAGATCCGCCCAACAGGCGAGTTGTGCACAGGACGCGGTTTCCCGGGGTGGTCGCGGCCCACGGATGCACCAAGCTCTAGGGATGCGACACCGAGTCCGACTTCCCCCGCGATTGGGCGAGCAGTTCTCGGTGCGCAGCGCGGAAGCCGCAGGCATCCACGCCGGCCGGTGCAGCACCCCCGATCTGCACCGGCCGTTCCGCGGCATCCGCTCGGTGACGAAGCGATCCGGCGCCGCTTTACTGGCCACAAGCGTGACTGGTAGTGAAAATACAAGGCGCGGTGGTATAGTCTCATGACGAAGCCGCAGAAGTACCGTGACATCTCCCGCTTCCTACGCGCAGCGGGGTGGGAGAACACTCGCACCCGAGGGAGTCATCACATCTGGCAGTCAGAAGACCGGACGCAGACGCTCTCCATCCCCGTGCACGGCGACAGCGTGAAGGCGGGGATTGTTCGCCAGGTGCAGACGGCATTCCCGCGTACCCCCGATAACTGGAACTGAAGGGCCACGACATGACGACCAGGCTCAGTGCCCGCGCGTATCGCGACGACGACGGGACGTGGACCATCGAGATTCCCGAACTCACTTCCACGACCCCCCGCGGCACAACCATCGTCGCGACCGGCAGTGCGCTCAACTATCGAGGAATCCCGAAGGCCGCATCGGACCTCGCATCCGTGTGGCTCGACGTCGAACCCGGCGACGTCGACGTCGACATCGCGATCGACGCGCCAGACAACATCGTGGAACTGATCACCCAGAGCAGGGCCGCTGCCGCCAAGGCTGCGGAAGCCGAGGAGACTGCCGATCGGCTCCGCCGAGAAGCTGCCCGCGAGCTGCGCGCCAAAGGCTATTCCCTCGAGGCGGCGGGCGCCATTCTCGGCGTCACCTACCAGCGCGTGCAGCAGCTGGCCAGCTGACCCAGGTCACGCGGGAGAGGCGCCGTCGGAGTAGAGGGATGCCACCGCCCACGACGTGGTGTTCGGCGCCGTCAGGTCAGGCGGATCTGGCGGTTGACGTCCTTGTACAGCAGGTAGCGGAAGGGGCCGGGTCCTCCGGCGTAGCAGGCCTGCGGGCAGAACGCGCGCAGCCACATGTAGTCGCCGGCCTCGACCTCGACCCAGTCTCCGTTGAGCCGGTAGACGGCCTTGCCCTCGAGCACGAACAGGCCGTGCTCCATGACGTGCGTCTCGGCGAACGGGATCGATCCGCCGGGCTGGAACGTCACGATGTTCACGTGCATGTCGTGCGCGAGGTCGTCGGGGTCGACGAACCGGGTCGTCGCCCAGGCATCGTCGGTGTCGGGCATCGGGCGGGGCGCGACGTCCTGGTCGCTGGTGACGAACGATGAAGGGATCTCGATCCCGTCGACTCGCTCGTACGCCTTGCGCACCCAGTGGAAGCTCGTGAGCTCGGTGCCGTCGTTGCGCAGCGACCAGTCCTCGCCCGGGGCGATGAACGCGTACCCGCCCGCCGACAGCACGTGCTCTGCGCCCGCGATCGTCACCGTAAGCGAACCGGTCGTCACGAAGATCACGCCTTCGACCCCGGCCTCCGGCTCGGGATGCGAGGATCCCCCGCCGGGCGCGATCTCGACGATCAACTGCGAGAACGTCGTGGCGAATCCGGCGATGGGCCGGGCGATGATCCACGATCGCGTCCCGGTGAAGCCGGGCAGGTTGCTCGTGACGATGTCGCGCAGCACGCCCTTCGGGATGACCGTGTACGCCTCGGTGACGATCGCGCGGTCGGTGAGCAGTTCGTTCTGTCCGGGCAGCCCGCCAGCGGGAGTGAAATAGGTCATGAGGTCTCCTGGGTGAGTGAGAGTCGCGGATGCGCGAGCGCGGTCAGCCCCGCGACATCGATGTCGATGCTCGAACGGATCTCGTCGGCGCCGATCGCGCCGCACTGCACGCCGCGCAGCACGAACCATGCCAGCGCCCGTGCAGTCGCCGGTTCGTCGAGCACAGCGCCAGGGGTGTTCGCGAGGTAGGCGCGCAGGCGCACGGCGGCGGGGTCGAATCCCTCGCGGTAGAACGCGTAGGTGGCGAGGTACCGCGTCGGCAACTGGTGCGCGTGCATGTCCCAGCCCTGGAAGAACCCGCGTTCGAGTGACCGGCGCACGAGCCTTGCGTGCAGCGCCCACGCCTCCTCGGCGCGGTCCCCGACGGGAAGGATGTTCGTCGATCCGTCTGACAATCTGATGCCGGTGCCGGCCACGGCCAGCTGCATCATCTGCTTGGCGAGATCGGCGGCCGGATGCTCCATCGACTGGTACGCGGCGGCGATGCCGAGCGAGGCGCTGTAGTCGTACGTGCCGTAGTGCAGGCTCGTGATGCGTCCTGGTGCGACGATCGGCAACTGCGCAAGAGGCGAGGTGCCGTCGACGCCGAGCACGAGCTGAGGGGTCTCGACCTGCACTTCGAAGCGGATGCGCCCCGCATCCAGTCCGTGCGCCTTCTCGAGCGTCTCGGCGACCGATGCCATCGCCTCGACCTGTGCAACCGTCGATACCTTCGGCAGGGTCAGTACGAGCCCATCGGGCAGTCCGTCGAGGTCCATGAGGGTGCCGACGAACCGGTCGAGAGTGCGCAGCCCGCGCTCGCGCGTCGGCTTCTCGAAGCATTTGAATCGGATGCCGATGAACGGCGGGGCGACCCCCGCCGATATCGCTTCGTGCACCCGCAGGGCGGCCGAGACGGCATCCGCGTCTTCGGCATCCCCCCGGTCGCCGTAGCCGTCCTCGAAGTCGAGGCGCAGATCCTCGATCGGCTCCTCCGCGAGCTTGGCCGCCACGCGCGCCGCAACGGCCGGGATCACATCCGAACGGATGCCCACCCGTGAGGCGAGCGCCTCGAGCCCCCCGGCGCCCGATGCCGCGGCGAGCGCGGCCCGCCCCCACTCCGCCACGAGGCCGGGAGCGTACTGGTCGGCGGGAATGTACACGGTGTGCACGGGCTGGCGCGAGCCGTCGTCTCCCGGATACACCCGCTCGAGCAGTTCGTCGGTCTCGGCGAGCCTGGCGGCGATCCTCGCATGATCGGCGCCGGTCAGCACCGCACTCATCCGGCGACCTCGGCAACGGGCTCCACGATCAGATCGTATGCGGGCAGCGTCAGGAAGTCGACGTACTCCTCATCGAGGCAGATGCGTTCGATGAGGGATGCCGCGGGCTCGTAGTAGGAGGCGAAGCTGTCGGCATCCACGCTCTCACGCAGGCGAGCCACCTCTTCGGCGAGCAGCCGCTCGACCAGTTGCGGGGTGACAGTGCTGCCGGTGTCGGCGAGCACGACCTGGTTGCGCAGCTGCTGCCAGATCTGCGAGCGCGAGATCTCGGCGGTGGCGGCATCCTCCATGAGGTTGTTGATGGCGACGGCTCCGTTGCCGGAGAGCCAGACGGCGACGTACTGCACGGCGACGGCGAGGTTGTTGCGCAGGCCGGTCTCGGTCACGCGTCCCGGAGCGGATGCGACATCGAGCAGTTCCCGCGCTGCGACCGACACCTCGGGCCGCTGCCGGTCGAGCTGGTTGGGCCGGTCGCCGAGCACGGCGTCGAACACGTCGCGGCACACGGGCACGAGGTCGGGGTGCGCGACCCATGAGCCGTCGAAGCCGTCGCCGGCCTCCCGGCTCTTGTCGGCGCGCACCTTGTCGAAGGCGGCGGCTGTGGCCTCGGGGTCGTTGCGGTTGGGCACGAACGCCGCCATTCCGCCGATCGCGAAGGCGCCACGACGATGGCACGTCTGCACGAGCAGCTCGGTGTACGCGCGCATGAACGGCGCGGTCATCGCGACATCGGCCCGATCGGGGATGACGAACTCGGCTCCGCGGTCGCGGAAGACCTTGATCAGGCTGAACAGGTAGTCCCAGCGTCCGGCGTTGAGGCCGGACGCGTGCTCGCGCAGTTCGTAGAGGATCTCGTCCATCTCGAACGCCGCGGGGATCGTCTCGATGAGGACGGTCGCGCGGATCGTGCCCTGAGGGATGCCGAGCGCGTCCTGCGCATGGACGAAGACGTCGTTCCACAGTCGGGCTTCGAGGTGCCTCTCGAGTTTGGGCAGGTAGTAATAGGGGCCGTGTCCATTGGCGATTAGCTGACGCGCGGTGTGGAAGAAGTGCAGTCCGAAATCGACGAGAGAGGCGGATGCGTCGTTCCCGTCGACGATCACGTGGCGCTCTGACAGGTGCAGTCCACGCGGTCGAGTGACCACGGCCGGTCGCTGCACGTCGGTGCGCAGGGCGTAGGCCTTACCGGCGGGTGATGTGTACGACAGGGTACCGCGGGCAGCATCCCGAAGGTTGAGGATGCCGGCGACGACGTTCTCCCACGTCGGGCCGGCGGCATCCTCGAGGTCGGCGAGCCAGACCTCCGCCTGCGAGTTCAGCGCATTGATCGCCATCTTCGGCGGGGCGGCGGGCCCGGTGATCTCGACCCGGCGATCCCGCAGCGCAGCGGGTGCGGCGGCCACCCGCCAATCGCCGGCGCGGATGTCGGCTGTCTCCGGAAGGAAGTCGAGGGTGCCGCCCGCGGCGATCCTGTCGCGCCGCTCGGTGCGGGCGGTCAGCAGCTCGCGGCGGCGTCCGTCGAATCGGCGGTGAAGGTCCGCGACGAAGGCAAGAGCATCGTCAGTGACGATGTCATCGGCGCCCTCGATGAGGGGCGTGCGGGTGACCCGGATCGACTCGTCTGAAGCCTGGTTCGTCATTGAAGGGATCCTCTCGCATCCTGGACTTTCATATCCACTATACGGAAAGACGTGCTCGTTGCACAGTCCGGAGTATGTACGGTGATTTGCCGTACACTCGAGTCATGGCGAACACCGGACCATTGAAGAACGCTCGCGTGGAGTTCCGCGTCACCTCTGCCCAGAAGCAGGAGATCGAGGCAGCGGCCGCAATCGAGGGCCGTTCCGTCACGGACTTCTCGGCAGGCATCCTCGTCGAGTATGCGCACGAAGTCGTCCAGCGCGATCGACAGTTGCGCATCGACGCATCGCGCTTCGATGCTTTCGCCGCGCTCATGGACCAGCCGGCCCGCAGCATCGACGGCTTGCGTGAACTCATGAGCCGAGAGTCCGTCTTCGTTGACTGAGTTCCTGAGGCCTCGGCCTCTTGCCGCCGGCGACCGACTCTCCGATTTCAGGTCAGGAGAGGAGACCCTGGACGCCTGGTTGCGTAGTCGCGCGCGGGGGAACGAGAAGTCTGGAGCGTCGCGAACAATGGTCTCCACCACACGGGAGCGCCGGGTAGCCGGTTACTACTGCCTCTCGGCCAGCTCGTTGGAGCGAGTGGATGGCACACCGGAGTTCACCAAGGGCATGCCCCGTTCGATTCCTGTCGTTCTCCTCGGCCGTCTCGCGGTCGACGAGGAGTTCCAGCGCCAGGGGCTCGGGTATTCCCTCCTTCAGGATGCGACAGCTCGCGCCCTGGAAGCTGCGAGAACCATCGGGATCCACGCGATGCTCGTGCACGCGATCGGTGATGAAGCCGCCGGTTTCTACACGCGCTTCGGATTCACGCCGTTCCCTGCGGAGCAGCGCACCCTCTACCTGCTGACGAAGGATGCGCGTTCGACTCTGGCGCCCGCCCGCGACCCGCATTGACGCAGGCGAGTGCCCTCCGATCCGTGCTCAGAGGGAGAACGAGCCGCGATTGACCGCTGCGCGGCCCTGCTTCATCACGAGGAGGATCTTCTCGACATCGGCGACCGCGGTGATGTCCTTGAGCGGATCACCCGCCACCACGACGATGTCTGCGATCTTGCCGGCCTCGATCGTGCCGAGGATGTGGTCCACACCGCAGCACTCCGCAGACGTCTTCGTGCCGGCGACGATCGCCTGCATCGGCGTCATCCCCCCGTACTGCACGAGAAGAGGCAGCTCGCCCAGGTTCGCGCCGTGATCGGGAACGAGACCGGCATCCGTGCCGACGGCGATCTTGATGCCTGCCGCGACCGACTTGGCGATCGACTCGTGCGCCATGGCATGCCACTTCGCGCTCTTCGCCGCCGCCTGCGGGGTCGCCGTGTCGGGATGGATCGTCTCGAGCAGAGTGGGAACGAGGAACTGCCCCTTCGCGACCATCTGCTGACGCAGCTCATCGTCGAGCTCGTAGCCGTGCTCGACGCTGTGCACGCCGCCCTCGACCGCCGCACGGATGCCCTCGTAGCCGATGGCGTGCGCCGCAACCGGCACTCCGCCGTAGTTCTTGCCCTCTTCGACGACCGCGGCGACCATCTCGGTGCGGAACCCGAGCCATCCGGGTTCGTCGCTCATCGAGGTGACACCGCCGCTGGATGCGATCTTGATGACGTCGACGTGCTCACGCAGCAGCACTCGCGCGGCTTTTCGAGCCTCATCGACCGAGTCGACCAGGTCGCCGCCCACGAGCGTCGTGCCGTCGATGTTCGACGCGAGGTGCCAATCGGCGTGTCCGCCTGTCTGGCTGAGCATCCGATCGGCGACGAGCAGCCTCGGCCCCTCGACCATGCCGTACTCGACCGCGTTGCGCACCCCGGCATCGACGCCCATGAGATCGCGCACGGTCGTGACGCCCGCCGCGAGCGTCTTCTTCAGCCGGCCGATCAGCTCGAAGTATCGGAAGGACGGCCGCACCATGGCGTCCTGCATCGTCGAGCCACCGCTGGGACCGGGGAGCGAGAGGTGCACGTGCACGTCGAAGAATCCCGGAGTGATCGTGTTGCCGCCGAGATCCACCTTGACAGGGTTCTTGGACTCGTCTGCGGCGGGGGCATCGGCGGCCGCACCGGCCCAGGTGATCTTGCCGTCCTCGATCACGACGACGGCATCCGCGACCGGGTCACCGCCGGTGCCGTCGATGAGTTGAGCGTTGTGAAGGATCGTCGTGGTCATGGTTGCTCCCGCCCCTGCATTGCCGTACCGATGTCATTCATCCCATTGCATCCCATCCCCTGTGCATTGGAAAGGGGTGCGGCGGGCGAGATGCCGGGTGAAAACCGCCGCGCCGCACCATGAGCTACCCTGAAGAAACATTTCCGCGATGCGGATAACGATGTTCATCACGCGGGGAGAGGTTCGGGAATGGCTGCAGGTGCCACAGACGGGGTGAAGTCCGTCACACGGGTTTTCGATCTGCTGGAGTTGATCGCGGATGCCGGTGGCGACGTCACCCTCAGCGAGCTCTCGGCCGCGGCCGACCTTCCGCTGCCGACGATCCATCGACTGCTGCGCACCCTCGTCTCGCGCGGCTACGCCCGGCAGCTGCAGAACCGTCGCTATGCCCTCGGGCCACGGCTCGTGCGCCTCGGCGAAGTCGCCAATCGCAAGTTCGGCCAGATCGCGATGCCGCAGTTGAAGGAGCTCGTCGAGCGCCTCGGCGAGACCGCGAACCTCGCGACCATCGACGGCGATCGGGTGATCTACGTCTCGCAGGCTCCGTCACCGCACGCGATGCGCATGTTCACCGAGGTCGGCCGACGCTCGCACCTGCACTCCACCAGCGTCGGCAAGGCGATCCTCGCCGAGATGGATGACGCCAAGGTGCGCGAGATCATCGCCCGCACGGGGATGCCGGCCAGCACAGATCACACCATCACGAACATCGACGCCCTGCTCGCCGATCTCGCCGAGACGCGCAAGCGCGGCTACGCGGTCGATGACAATGAACAGGAGATCGGCGTGCGCTGCTACGCGGTCAGCGTCCCCGGAATGTCCGTTCCCACCGCCGTGTCGGTGTCGGGCCCGGTCGCCAGGGTGTCCGGCGACTTCGGCGAGCGCGCACTCCCTGTCATGAACGAGGTCGTCGCGGAGATCTCCGCCGCCGCCGGAGAGTGACCGCCGCAATCACCACAGGCATGTGATCTGCGGGCTCGCTCTACTGGCCCCGCGCCTTCGTCGCTCTATCAGTCCGGCACGCAGACTTGACGGCACCCGGTGATCCGCCTACCCTTTCCATGAAACAGAATAGTGTTTCCGAATGCTGGAAGTATTTTCGTCGGAAACAGGACAATCTGTTTGGCCCCCACCCGGCACCGTCAGACGCCTAGACTCGCATCATTGGATCCGGATCGGCGTCTGCTCCCCGCAGTACCGCCGGATCTGAGGAGATCTACCAATGAATGACATCGCCGTCACCATCAACGGCGAGCGCCGCCCGCTCGCCGGAACCGCCACGCACGCCACCGCCCTCGACTGGCTGCGTACGAACGGACTCCCCGGCAGCAAGGAAGGTTGCGCCGAAGGCGAGTGCGGTGCGTGCGCCATGCTGATCGCCACCCCGACCCCCGAGGGCGGCACGAGCTGGACCTCCGTGAACGCGTGCCTCATCCCCGTCTACGCGCTCGACGGCCAAGAGGTCGTCACGGCCGAGGGGCTCGGCTCGCCCGACGAGCTGCACCCCGTGCAGGAGAAGCTCGCCGAAGCCGGCGGTTCGCAGTGCGGGTACTGCACGCCGGGCTTCGCCTGCAGCATGGCGGGCGAGTTCTACCGCAAGGGGCGGGATGCTGGTGGGAACCCGACCCTTCGACAGGACGAGGAGTGCCCCGCGCACGACGCCGAGCACGGCCCGAACGGCTTCGACCTGCACGCTCTCAGCGGCAACCTGTGCCGCTGCACCGGCTACCGGCCGATCCGCGATGCCGCGTACACGCTCGGCTCCCCCACCGACGACGACCCGATGCGTCAGCGCATGGACCGGCCGGCTCCCGCCGCAGCATCCACGGACGCGACGGTCGACGGCGCCCGATTCGTACGCCCTGCGACCCTCCCGGCGACCCTCGAACTGCTCCGCGACGAACCCGACGCACTGCTCGTCGCCGGTTCGACGGACTGGGGCGTCGAGGTGAACATCCGCGGTTCGCGGGCACCCTTCGTCGTCGCCATCGAGCAGCTCGAAGAGCTGCGCACCCTCACCGAGACCGACGAGTTCGTCGAGATCGGCGCCGCCCTGCCGCTGTCCGAGATCGAGCGCCGGCTCGACGGCCGCATCCCTCTCCTCGCGCAGCTCTTCCCCCAGTTCGCCTCGCGGCTGATCCGCAACCGCGGCACGATCGGCGGAAACCTCGGCACCGGCTCCCCCATCGGCGACACTCCCCCCGCACTTCTCGCCCTCGGAGCGCGACTGGTGCTGGCATCCGTCCGCGGCGAGCGCGAGGTCGAGCTGTCGGAGTACTTCACGGGCTACCGGCAGACGGTGCGCGCGAAGGACGAACTCATCCGCGCCATCCGCATCCCCGTGCCGCTGGCGACGACCACGGCATTCCACAAGATCGCGAAGCGCCGGTTCGACGACATCTCCAGCGTCGCGATCGGCTTCGCGCTCGACATCTCCGGCGGCACGGTCACCGCGGCGAGGATCGGCCTGGGCGGCGTCGCCGCCACGCCGCTGCGCGCGTACGACACCGAGCAGGCCCTGATCGGCCAGCCCTGGAGCATCCAGACCATCAAGCGCGCGTCCGGGATCCTGCGTGCCGAGGGCACGCCGATGTCGGATCACCGCGCGAGCTCGGACTACCGCTCGCACATGCTCGGCACATCGCTGCTCAAGCTCTACAGTTCCACGGTGATCGAGTCGAAGGAGGTCTCGGCATGAGCGCGCTCGCCGATCGTCCCCAGAACCCCGTCGTCGGCGCACGCGCCGCGCACGAGAGCGCCGCACTGCACGTGACCGGCGCCGCGATGTACACCGACGACCTCGCGACGCAGACCGCGGGCGTGCTGACGGCATGGCCGGTGCAGTCGACCAACGCGCACGCGCGCGTCACGATCGATGCGAGTGCCGCCTACGACGTGCCGGGCGTCGTGCGCGTTCTCACCGCCGACGATGTGCCCGGCGTCAACGACGCCGGCATCAAGCACGACGAGCCGCTGTTCCCCGACGAGGCGATGTTCTACGGCCACGCGCTGGTGTGGGTGCTCGGCGAGACGCAGGAGGCGGCGCGCCTGGGAGCCGCCGCCGTCGTCGTCGAATACGAGCCGCTGCCGTCGCTGATCACCGTGCAGGATGCCGTCGACGCAGGCTCCTACCAGGGCATCGCTCGGACGGTCGAGCGCGGAGACGCGGCATCCGCTCTGGCGAGCGCGGCCCACGTCTTCGAGGGCGTGAGCGAGTTCGGTGGCCAGGAGCACTTCTACCTCGAGACGCAGGCGTCGTTCGCGACGATCGACTCCGAGGGCCAGTACTTCGTGCAGTGCTCGACGCAGCATCCGTCCGAGACGCAGGACATCGTCGCGCACGTGCTCGACCTGCCCGCGAACCGGGTCACCGTGCAGTCGCTCCGCATGGGCGGGGCGTTCGGCGGCAAAGAGATGCAGTCGCACGGCTTCGCGGCGATCGCGGCTCTCGGCGCCAAGCTGACCGGCCGCCCGGTGCGGCTGCGACTGAACCGCACGCAGGACATCACGATGACCGGCAAACGGCATCCGTTCCACATCTCGTGGAAGGTCGGCTTCGACGCCGACGGTCTGCTGCAGGGCCTGGATGCCGTGCTCACCTGCGACGGCGGGTGGAGCCTCGACCTCTCCGAGCCGGTGCTCGGCCGGGCGCTCTGCCACCTCGACAACGCGTACTGGATCCCGAACGTGCACGCGCACGGACGCATCGCGAAGACGAACAAGGCGTCGAACACGGCGTTCCGCGGGTTCGGCGGGCCGCAGGGCGTGTTCCTGATCGAGGACATCCTCGGCCGCGTGGCGCCCGCACTCGGCATCGATTCGCTCGAGCTGCGCGAGAAGAACTTCTATCAGCCGGCCCAGTCGACCCCCTACGGTCAGCTCGTGAAGGACGCCGATCGCCTGGGCACCATCTGGGGTCAGCTGCGCGACGAGGCCGATGTCGTCGCGCGTCGCGCCGAGATCGCCGCTTTCAACGCCAGCAGCCCGCACACCAAGCGCGCCCTCGCGATGACGCCGGTCAAGTTCGGCATCTCGTTCAACTTCGCGGCCTTCAATCAGGCCGGCGCGCTCGTGCACGTGTACAAGGACGGCTCGGTGCTGATCAACCACGGCGGCACCGAGATGGGCCAGGGCCTGCACACGAAGATGCTGCAGGTCGCCGCCACCGCGCTGGGCCTCGAACTGCACCAGGTGCGTCTCGCACCGACCCGCACCGACAAGGTGCCGAACACGTCGGCGACCGCGGCATCATCTGGCGCCGACCTCAACGGCGGCGCCGTGAAGAACGCGTGCGAACAGATCAGGGAGCGGATGGCCGATGTCGCCGCACGCCTGCTGAACACGGATGCGCGCGACGTGCGCTTCTCCGGTGGCACCGTCACCGGGCTCGGCAACACGGAGCAGGTGCTCACGTTCGCCGAGGTCGCGAACGCCGCCTACCTGCAGCGGGTGCAGCTGTTCGCGGCCGGCTACTACCGCACCGAGGGTCTGCACTGGAATCCCGAGATCATGCAGGGCTCGCCTTTCAAGTACTTCGCCTACGGCAGCGCCGCCACCGAGGTCGAGGTCGATGAGTTCACCGGCGCGTACCGCGTGCGCCGCGTCGACATCGTGCACGACGTCGGCGACTCGCTCTCGCCCATGCTCGACATCGGCCAGATCGAGGGCGCGTACGTGCAGGGCGTCGGATGGCTGACGCTGGAAGAGCTGCGATGGGATGCGACGGACGGACCCCACCGCGGACGCCTGCAGACCCAGTCGGCATCGACCTACAAGCTGCCGAGCTTCTCGGAGATGCCCGAGCAGTTCCACGTCCGCCTGTTCGAGCACGCGCGTGAAGAAGGCGCCGTGTACGGATCGAAGGCCGTCGGCGAGCCGCCGTTCATGCTCGCGTTCAGCGCGCGCGAGGCGATCCGCGAGGCCGTGGCGGAGTTCGGGCCTTCCGGCCACACCGTCGAGCTCGGCTCACCCGCGACACCGGAGGCCGTGTTCTGGGCGGTGCAGGCGGCGCAGGATGCGGCATCCGCCGTGCCGGCCACGAGAGCCGGCGCAGGCGCCGCTCACGAACTCGCCGCCGTGCGCTGATCGGCGCATCCGATGGATTGGCTCGACGCTCTGCAGGATCTGCGCACGCGGCGCATTCCCGCCGTCGTCGTGACGATGGCGCTCGTGCGCGGGCACGCCCCGCGCAACGGCGGCGCGAAGATGGTGGTCTCCCCCGACGGCGTGTTCGGCACGATCGGAGGCGGCAACCTCGAAGCGACCGCGATCGATCGCGCCCGCGAGATGATCACCGGCGGCGCGGCTGAGCCCGAACTGCTGACGCTCGCGCTCAGCGACAAGGCGACGACCGAGTACGGCGTGCAGTGCTGCGGAGGAGAGGTCACGATGATGCTCGAGCCGATACGGGTCGTCCCCGCCGTCGCGATCTTCGGCATGGGTCACGTGGGCATCGAGCTCGCGCGCGTGCTGGCGCGCCACGAGATCGATCTGCACCTCATCGACTCCCGCACCGAGATGCTGGCGCCTCCGCGCCTGGGTGTGCCGGGGCACGAGGGGGTGTTCGCGGATGCCGTCGCGCGCATCCGCATCACGCACGCACCGGTTCCCGAAGCGGCGCTCACGGCTCTGCCGACGGATGCGCACGTGCTCGTCATGACGCATGACCACGTGGAGGATCTCGCCATCATCGACCAGTCGCTGCGTGCCGACGGCATCCGCTCGATCGGTCTGATCGGGTCGAAGTCGAAGTGGGTGCGGTTCCGCAAGAAGCTCACCGAACTCGGACACACCGAGGCGGACCTCGCCCGCGTCACCACCCCGATCGGGGTGCCGGAGGTGACCGGGAAGCAACCGGCGGTGATCGCCGTCAGCGTCGCCGCCCGCATCCTGCAGCTGATCGACGAGTCCGCCGGTGAGTGAGGCGCGCAGCGCCCTGGTGACCGGGGCGGGATCAGGAATCGGTCGCGCTGTCGCGCTCGCGCTGCTCGACGCCGGCTTCACCGTGACGCTCGCCGGTCGGCGCGCGGACGCGCTCGATGAGACCGTCGCGCTGGCATCGAAGACTTCGGATGCCGTGACCCTCACCGTCTCCGCCGACATCACCGACCCCGAACAGGTCGACGCCCTGTTCGCGCAGCACGCCGCGCGGTTCGGCCGACTCGATGTGCTGATCAACAACGCCGGAGTGTTCGGGCCGACCGCGGATGTCGGCGACCTGCGGCCCGACGACTGGCAGAGCACCTGGGCGGTGAACGTCACCGGCGCCGTGCTCTGCGCCGGTGCGGCGTTCCGCCTGATGCGTGCGCAGCATCCGCAGGGCGGGCGGATCATCGACAACGGATCGATCTCGGCGCAGACGCCGCGTCCGCTGTCCGTCGCCTACACGACGACGAAGCACGCGATCGCCGGGCTCACCAAGTCGATCGAGCTCGACGGCCGGGCGTACGGGATCACCGCCACCCAGCTCGACATCGGCAACGCCCGCACCGCACTCGTCGATGCGCTCGTCGGCGATGGTGCGCTCCAGGCCGACGGGTCACGGCGCGCCGAGCCCTCTTTCGACGTCGCGCATGTCGCCTCTCTCGTCGCGACCGTCGCGGCGCTCCCCTCGGATGTGAGCGTCCCCCAGCTCACCGTGACGGCCGCCGGCATGCCGTTCATCGGACGCGGCTGAGCCCCGAGCGGGCGCCTACCCCGCCGCGGGTGAGCGGCGCCCGACGAATGCGAGCGGCAGCGTGAGCAGTGACAGCGCCGCCGCGAACAGCAGTGCGGGCGGAAACGCGAACGCCGAGGCCAGCGCACCCACGACGACGGCCCCGATGCCGGTGCCGGTGTCGAATCCGATGTTCCAGACGGCGCTGGCGACGACGTGGTCCCGGCGTGGCACCGCTTCGAACGCGACCCCGAGGGTCAGGTTCTGCAGTGCTCCGTAGGCGATGCCGACCATCGCCATGCCGCCCAGCAGTGCGCCGGTGCGGCCTTCCGCGGCGACGGACCAGGCGATCAGCGCCATTCCGCCTGTCGTGATCAGGACGAACGGCCACTGGATGCGGCGCGACCCGAACCGATCGGCGACATGACCCACGCCCCAGCGGGAGAGAGCCGCGAGACCGGTGAGCAGCAGCAGACCCGCCATCGCATCGAGCGCTGAGACCCCGAACTGCGGCACGAACGTGATGAGCGCCCCGCCGGCCAGCGTGACGCCGAGCAGCAGCAGCATCGGCGGCAGCAGGCCGACGTAGCGCCGCACTCCGCGGTGTGCATGCTCAGGCTCCGGATGCGGCGGCAGAGCGTCGAGTCGGCGTCCGAGCGGCACGGCGAAGGCGATCCCCACCAGCGGGAGCGTCGCCAGTGCGAACACGAACCAGGCGCCGAGATGCTCGGCGATCCAGGGGGCGGCGGGCAGCAGCAGCACCTGCGGCCCGGCGATGCCCAGCCCGAAGGCGCCGATGGCCCTCCCGCGGCGTGCGGGGTCGACGAGTTCGGCGACGGCACTGCTGCCGCAGACCGTCAGTACGGCGAACCCCGCGCCGCGAACGGCGGCGAGAGCGAGGATCGGGGGCAGCGCGTCGGAGAGCAGGTGCGCGAGCGACGGTGCGCCGAGGAGGAAGAGCCCGATGACGAGCACGGGCGTCCACCCGAACCTGCGGATCGCGGCGGGGACGAACAGCTGCACCAGCACGGTGAACAGCATGAAGACGCCGGTGACGGCACCTACCCCTGCTTCATCCGCTCCCCCGCGGGCCGCCCACAGCGGCGCGATCGGCATGAGGAGCGAGTATCCGGAGAACCCGGCGACGACCATGCCGATGAGGGCGGGCATGCCGGGTTCCCGCCACACCGATATCTGACGCATCCGTCCATCCTTTCATCGGTGCGGATGGCGGATGCCCGCTGCCCGCGGGCCGCCGGTCGCGGGCCGCCGGCCGCCGCCGGCGAGAACGACCGGCGCGGGATGGAAATCACGGCTCCGGATGCTTCGGAAGCCGTGAAATCCATCCCGCGAGGCGGCTGAGCGCCCGCCCGGTCAGCCGGCGAGCATGGCCTCGATCGGTCCGCGCACGAAGTACAGCGCGAAGCCAGCGGCCACGACCCACAGCAGCCAGTGCACCTTGCGCGCGCGGCCCGAGAGGGCGTTGATGAGCGCCCACGAGACGAATCCGATGCCGATGCCGTTCGCGATCGAGTAGGTCAGCGGCATGGTGACGATCGTGAGGAAGGCCGGCAGTGCCACCGAGAACTTGCGGAAGTCGATCTCGCGGATCTGCGCCATCATCATCGCACCGACGACGACGAGAGCGGCGGAGCCGACCTCGATCGGCACGGTCAGCGTCAACGGAGTGAAGAACATCGACAGCAGGAACAGCACGCCCACGGTGAGAGACGCCAGACCCGTCCGCGCTCCCTCGCCGATGCCCGCTGCGCTGTCGACGTAGACGGTGGCCGACGACGACGACGTTCCGCCACCGGCGATGGCGCCGATGCCCTCGACGACGAACGCCGAACGCAGTCGCGGGAACGTGCCGTCCTTGTGCGCGAGCCCGGCGTTCTTGGCGAGTCCCGTCATCGTGCCCATGGCGTCGAAGAAGTTCGTGAACACCAGGGTGAACACGAGCATCGTCGCCGAGAGGATGCCGATCCGGCCGAAGGCGCCGAACAGATCGAACTGCCCGACCAGGCCGAAGTCGGGGATGGTGAGGATCGCCGAGGGGAGCTCAGGAATCGTCATGTGCCAGCCGCCGGGGCCGTCTGCGCTCGAACCGAGCTGCAGGATCGCCTGGGCGATGATGGCGACGATCGTCGAGACGACGATGCCGATGAGGATGGCGCCGGGCACCTTGCGTGCGACCAGCACTCCGATGAGCACGAGGGCGAACAGGAAGACCAGCGTCGGCACCGACGCGATAGAACCGCCGTCGCCCAGCTGCACGGGCGGTCCGCCGGCAGTGCGGTTGACGAAGCCGGAGTCCACGAACCCGATGAACGCGATGAACAGGCCGATGCCGACGGTGATCGCGGCCTTGAGCGGACGCGGGATCGCGCGGAAGATCGCTGTGCGCGCGCCGGTGGCTCCGAGCAGCACGATGATGATGCCGTTGATGACGACCAGGCCCATGGCCTCGGCCCAGGTGACGTTGCCGACGACGGCCACGGCGAGGAAGGAGTTGATGCCCAGTCCCGCGGCGAGCGCGAACGGCATCTTGGCGACGAGCCCGAACATGATCGTGATGACGCCGGCGGTGAGGCCGGTGGCGGCGCCGATCTGCGCCGGGTCGAGGGCGTGGCCTTCGACGTCTGCGACCCCGCCGAGGATGAGCGGGTTGAGGATCACGATGTAGGCCATCGTGACGAAGGTGACGATTCCGCCTCGGATCTCGCGGGAGATCGTGGATCCCCGCTTCGTGATCTCGAAGAAGCGGTCGAGTCTGCTGGTGTTCGCTTCGGGTTCGGGGGTGTCCGCATCTTCGCGGACGGCGGCGGTTTGAGACATCGTTGTTCTCTCCTGCTCTGAGGGGTGCTGTGCGAGGGGCTCGCTGGTGCGTGTCAGTACTCTGTGCGCGTGGAGAGCGTCGTCCATTCGGTGAAGGGCGCGACGCGCTGCTCTGACGGCAGCGTCTCCTGGGCGACCGGCATGATGGCACGGTCGCTGTCATCACCTTCGAAGTAGCGGTAGAAGACGGCGTCATCGAATCCGGCGTCGGCCGCGTCGTCGCGGTTCGCCGCGAAGTACACCCGATCAAGGCGCGCCCACAACGATGTGGCCAGGCACATCGGGCACGGCTCGCAGCTCGTGTAGAGCACGGCGCCGCTGAGATCGAATGTTCCCAGCGCCTTGCAGGCGTTGCGGATCGCCGACACCTCGGCGTGCGCCGAAGGGTCCAGGTCTGCGGTGACGCGGTTGACTCCCTCGAAGACCTGGCCGTCGGCGGAGACGACCACTGCGCCGAACGGACCGCCCTGGTTGCGGACGTTCTCCGTGGCGATCTCGATCGCGTGCGCGAGGTGCGCGGCCACCGAGGGGTCGGAGGCGTCGCCCTGTGCGACGTACGAGGCTGTCGTGGTTCCGGTGGAGTCCATGGGAGAGCTTCCTTGCTTCATCTCGGTGTTCACAGGCCGATTCCGTCTGCCCTCATGAGGTGTGGAACGGCGTGAACGACGATAACAGCGATACGCGCGCGAGTCCACACTTTTCGGAAGACTTCTTCCGCATCGTGAGAATAGTGGTAGCTGATCCGCATTTGCGGCGATATAGTCCTTCTCATGACGCATTTTCGGATCACTGAGGCGGCCGAACTCATCGGAGTGAGCGACGACACCGTGCGGCGCTGGGTGCACAGCGGCATCCTGTCGCTCGATCACGACGCATCCGGAGTGCAGGTCGTCGACGGCGCAGAGCTCGCCAACCACACCAAGACGATGTCCACGGATGCCGCCGACGTCGGTCACGTGCGCAGCAGTGCCCGCAACCGATTCGTCGGCCTCGTGACCAAGGTCACCGTCGATGGCCTGATGGCCCAGGTCGAGCTCCAGAGCGGCCCGCACCGCATCGTCTCCCTGATGTCCGCCGAAGCCGCTCGCGAACTGCGGCTCGACGTCGGCTCGAAGGGTGTCGCCGTCATCAAGGCCACCATGGTCGTTCTCGAAACAGACAAGGAACCCGTCGCATGAGAATCCGCGCCACCGCAGCCCTCCTCACCGTCGCGGCCCTCGCCCTCGCAGGCTGCGCCGCGACCCCCGCTGAGCCCGGCACGACCGCGCCACCGGAATCGTCCTCGACCCTCGATGGGGAGTTGACGATCTTCGCCGCGGCATCCCTGTCGGGTGCGTTCGACCAGCTCGCGGCCGACTTCGAGGCCGCGAATCCCGACGTCGTCATCCAGGCGATCAGCTACGACGGCTCCTCAGTGCTCGCCACCCAGCTCCTCGAGGGCGCACAGGCAGACATGTTCGCGTCGGCGGATGAGCGCAACATGGCCAAGGTCACCGATGCCGGGCTCGCCGAAGACGCCGAGGCGTTCGCGACGAACACTCTCGAGATCGCCGTCGCCCCAGGCAACCCCGCAGGCATCGAGGGTCTCGACTCCCTGGCAGACGGCGCGGCTTCCGAGCCGCTGACCGTCGTGCTCTGCGCCGCAGAAGTGCCGTGCGGAAACGCCTCGAAGACGCTCATCGAGGCCGCTGGCATCACGGTGACCCCCGCCAGCGAGGAGCAGAACGTGACGGCGGTGCTGTCGAAGGTGAAAACCGGCGAGGCGGATGCCGGACTCGTCTACCGCACCGATGTCATCGCCGCGGGCTCCGACGTCGAGGGCATCGAGATCGCGAACGCCGACGACGCCGTCAACGTCTACCCGCTCGTGCCGCTGGCGGATGCTCCGAACCCCGAGGTCGCGGCGGCATTCGTCGAGTACGTGCTCTCCCCCGCCGGCCAGAAGGTCCTCACCGAGTTCGGCTTCGGAGCTCCGTGACTCAGACCGCGCACCGGCAGCCGGCTCTGCTCCGCCCATCGCGGTCGGTGCAGGGTCGGCTGCCGGTGTGGCTGCTGGTGCCCGCCGGCATCGGCGCCGTGGTGCTGGTGCTGCCCTTCATCGCTCTTCTCACGCGTCTGCAGTGGTCCGAGATGCTCTCGGCGATCGTGTCGCCGCAGGCGCAGCAGGCGCTCGGGCTCTCGTTGCTGACGGCATCCATGGCGACGGTCGTCTGCGTGATCCTCGGCATCCCCCTCGCGATGCTCATCGCGCGCAGCTCGAACGGCGTCTCCGCCGTGCTGCGCACGCTCACCACGCTCCCCCTCGTGCTGCCGCCGCTGGTCGGCGGCATCGCTCTGCTCGCGCTCCTCGGCCGGAACGGCCTGCTCGGCGGCGCGCTCGAGGTGCTCGGCCTGCGCATTCCGTTCACGACCACCGCCGTCGTCATCGCTCAGGTGTTCGTCGCGCTGCCGTTCCTGGTGATCTCCGTCGAGGGGTCGCTGCGCACGATCGACACCGGTCACGAGCTCGTCGCATCGAGCCTCGGCGCGAGCCGCATGACGGTCTTCCGCCGCGTCACCCTGCCGCTCGCCGCACCCGGCATCCTTGCGGGCACCGTGCTGTGCTTCGCGAGGGCCCTGGGCGAATTCGGTGCGACGGCGCTGTTCGCCGGCAATGCGCCGGGCGTGACGCGCACGATGCCGCTGGCGATCTACACCGCGTTCAACGGCGCCGGGGTCGATGAGGACACCGCCATAGCCCTGTCGCTCATGCTCATCCTCGTCGCGATCGCCGTGCTCGTGCTGATGCGCGGCTGGCGCCCGGGAGCTGTGCAATGACCGCGCGATCCGCGAGCCTGATCGCCGACCTCCGCGCGCACGTCGGATCCTTCGAACTGCGCTGCTCCGTGCAGGCCGACCCCGGTGAGATCCTCGCTGTGCTCGGGCCCAACGGCGCCGGAAAATCGACGCTGCTCGGCGCTCTCGCCGGTCACATTCCAGGTGTCACCGGCAGCATCCGTCTCGGTGATGCCGTGCTGCATGCCGACGACGGCCTTCGCGTGCCGCCAGAGCACCGTCGCGTCGGCCTGCTCGGGCAGCGATCGCAGCTGTTCCCGCATCTGTCCGTGCTCGAGAACGTGGCGTTCGGGCCCCGCGCGCAAGGGGCGCGACGGGCGGATGCGCGCGCCGACGCCGTGCGTCTGCTCGACGAGGTCGGTCTCGCCGGATTCGAGGATCGGCGACCGTCCCAGCTCTCCGGAGGCCAGCAGCAGCGCGCCGTGATCGCCCGCGCACTGGCGGCGCGGCCCGGCGCCCTGCTGCTGGACGAGCCGTTCTCCGGTCTGGATGCGCAGACCGCGACGCAGGCGCGAAGGCTCATCATGCAGTTGCGCGACACCCACGGCATCCCGATGATCCTCGTCACGCACGACGCGCTCGACGCCATGATGCTGGCGAATCGCACGATCGTGCTGCAGGACGGCGGTGTCGTGCAGCGGGGATCGACGCAGGACGTGCTCGGTCACCCCGGCTCGGCGTTCGTCGCCGTCCTCGCCGGGGTCAATCTCGTCACCGGTCGTGCGGATGCGGATGGCGGGCTCGTGCACCTCGGCGCCGGGGGGCCGCCGCTGGTGCTGCCACGGCCGACCGATGCGTCGGCGCGTGCCGGTGACGACCTCACCGCCGTGTTCGCGCCGAGCGCCGTGCGCGTGCGTCCGCACGACGCGTCCACGGATGCCGGACATGCCGGTGATTCCGCCCTGTGGGTCGGGACCGTGCACTCTCTCGAACCGATTCCCGGCGGCGTCCGGATCACGACGATCGAGCATCCGGAGATCGCCGTCGACTGCTCCTCGGCCGTCGCCGTCGGGGTCGGCGTGCAACCCGGTGCGCGGCTCTCGTTCGCCCTCTCCCCCGCCGACGTCTCCGTGCGTCCGGTCATCTGAGTGGTGCTACGGTTCCACTCAGAGGGAGGTCCGCGATGTCGAGTGCTGCTGAACACGTGCCACGAGCGCCCGGCGGGCGGGCCCGGCAACTGCCTTCGTCCGGCGTCCGCGACCGCCTCGATCGCCCCATGCGCGATCTCCGCATCTCGGTGACCGACCGATGCAACTTCCGCTGCGTCTACTGCATGCCGAAAACAGTATTCGGGCGAGACTACGCATTCCTCGAACGGAATGAACTGCTGAGTTTCGAGGAGATCGAGCGGATCTGCCGCATCTCCGCCGCGCATGGTGTGCGCAAGATCCGACTCACCGGCGGCGAGCCACTGCTCCGTCGCGGCATCGAGGACCTGATCGAACGGATCGCGGCGCTGCGCACCCCGGAGGGCGAGCCCCTGGAGATCGCACTGACGACCAACGGTTCGGCGCTCGCCGTCAAAGCGGCGGCTCTGAAGGCCGCAGGGCTCACCCGGGTGACCGTCTCGATCGATTCGCTCGACGACGAGCTCTTCCAGAGCATCAACGACGTGCGCTTCCCCGTCTCACGGGTTCTCGAAGGAATCCAGGCGGCGCACGACGCCGGGCTCGGACCCGTCAAGCTGAACATGGTCGTCAAGCGCGGGGTCAACGACGGAGAGATCCTCGACATGGCCGCGCACTTCAAGAGCACCCCGTTCACGCTGCGGTTCATCGAGTACATGGACGTCGGCACCACCAATGGCTGGTCTCTCGAAGACGTCGTCCCGTCTGCCGAGATCGTCGAGCGCATCGACGCCGTCTTCCCCCTCGAGCAGCTCGCGCCGACGGTGCCCGGCGAAGTCGCCAAGCGCTGGCGCTATCGCGATGGCAGCGGTGAGATCGGCGTGATCTCCTCGGTGACGAACACCTTCTGCGGCACGTGCAATCGCGCACGCATCTCGACCGAGGGCAAGCTGTTCACGTGCCTGTTCGCCGATGAGGGCCACGACCTGCGGGCACTCCTGCGCGGCGGAGCCGACGATGCCGAGGTGGCCTCCGCGATGGCATCCATCTGGGGCGCGCGCGATGACCGCTACTCAGAGATCCGTTCCGGGCTCACCCCGGGTCTGCGGCAAGCGCGCAACCGCATCGAGATGAGTTACATCGGCGGGTGAGGGGTCACTCGCCGTTGGCGGTCCCTCCCCCGACCTCGACGAACGAGCGGATGCCTCCCGCGAGGTAGCGGGCCGTGATGCCATGCTCGCGCAGTTCGCGCACGGCGCGTCGTGAGCGGGGATCCTGCTCGCAGTAGACCACCAGTTCACCGATGGTCTCGGGTGCGCGATGCGGCATCCGACCGTTCTCGATGTCGCCGACCGGAAGATGGATGCTGCCGGGTATATGCCGCTGCGAGAATTCATGGCTCTCGCGCACATCGATGAGAGCGACCTCCTCGCCGGCGCGGAGCCGTGCGAGCAGTTCGGCGGCAGAGACAGCGGCGTCGTCATCTGCACTCGTGCCGCAGAACAGTTCGTAGTCGATGAGTTCGGTGACCGGCACCGCATCAGCGGGGCGGGCGTAGCGGATCTCGCGTGTACTCGCGTTCAGTGCGTCGTAGACCAGCACGCGCCCGATGAGCGGTTCACCGATGCCGGTGATGAGTTTGATCGCCTCGGTGGCGAGGAAGGATCCGACCGCCGGGCACAGACTCGGCAGCACTCCGCCGAGCTCGCACGAGAGGGCGTCTTCCGGGGCGGGCGGGGAGGGGAACAGGTCTCGATAGGTCGGACCGCGCCCTTCCCACGAGAGTCCGATCTGCCCCTGAAAGCGCAGAATAGAGCCCCAGACCAGGGGTTTTCCCGCCAATGATGCAGCGTCGTCCACCAGATACCGCGTGGGGAAGTTGTCGCTGCCGTCGATCACCAGGTCGTAGTCGGCGAGGATCTGCGGCAGGTTCGCCGCGCTCAGGCGCACATCGTGGGTGATCACGCGGCAATCGGGATCGATCGCGCGCACCGTCTGTGCCAGGGACTCGGTCTTCCGCGATCCGATGTCGGCGACCCCGTGGCTCAGTTGGCGGTGCAGGTTCGAAAGTTCGACGACGTCGTCGTCCGCGATGCCGATCGTGCCGATGCCGGCTGCGGCGAGAATGGGCACGACGGCGCTGCCCAGGCCTCCTGCGCCGACGACGAGAATGCGAGCTGCGCGCAGGCGCCGCTGGGCGTCCTCGCCGAAGCCGGGCAGCATCAGCTGCCTGCTGTAACGCTCCACGCGTTCGGGCTCCAGCACCGGCCCCGGATCGACGAGCGGGATCATGCGTTCAGTGTACCCATCGTCCTGGCCCCGGAATCCGTCATATGAAAGACGTATTTCATCATATGGATACCTCGATGCGCTGGGCTAGGATCGACGCATGGCAGATGTCACAGTGCGGTATTTTGCGGCAGCAGCCGAGGCCGCCGGGCGTGAGCAAGAGCTCCTCTCGTTCGAATCCGCTCCGACTGTGGGTGACGTGCACGACCGTCTGCTCGCCGAGTACGGCCAGCCGATGGCACGGGTGCTGCGATCGGGCTCCTTCCTCGTCGACGGCACGGTGAGCCGGGATCACGCGCGCTCGGCGGGCCATTCGATCGACGTTCTGCCGCAGTTCGCCGGCGGCTGAGCGTGCGTACGCCCGCCGATCACGCACTGGAGATCGCCGAACTGCTGCGTCCGCTGCGCACGCGTCTCGCCGACCCTCGCAATGCCGTGCGCCCACCTCTTTCCGAGGCGCGGGGGCGACTCCTCGCCTCCGACGTCACGAGCCCGGGATTCGTGCCGCCCTTCGCCAACTCCCAGATGGACGGCTATGCCGTTCGCAGCGACGACGTGCGCGCAGCATCCGCCAGTACTCCGCTGACCCTTCCCGTCGGCGCGACCAGCGCCGCGGGCGACCCGATCCGCAGGCATGTCGCCGGTACTGCCTCGCCCGTGATGACGGGCGCGCCCATCCCGCACGGCGCCGACTCGGTCATCCAGATCGAGCTCGCCGACCCGCCGAGGTTCACCGGCATCGGTGCAGGCAGCAGAGATGCCGCGCCGGGGACGACGGTCTCCTTCAGCGCGCCCGTTGCGGCCGGCGCCTTCGTGCGCCCGGCCGGTGCCGACCTCGTACCCGGAGCCGTCATCCTGCCCGCCGGAACGAGACTCGGCCCCGTCGGTCTCGGATCGCTGGCGGCCGCCGGAGTCGCAGAGGTGCTGGTGCGCCCGCGGCCGCGCGTGCTGCTGCTCTCGACCGGTGACGAACTGCGAGCGCCGGGAGAGCCCCTCGCTCCGGGGCAGATCCACGACGCGAACACGACGTCGCTCACCGCCGCCCTGCAGGAGTCCGGTGCTGTCGTCTCGCACGCATCGGTATCGGATGCCGCATCCGCTGTTCTGGACGAGATCGCGAAGCATCCGGATGTCGATCTCGTGCTCACCGCTGGGGGAGTGAGCGCCGGCGCGTTCGAGGTGGTGCGCGATGCGCTCGAAGGCGCGGGCGTCACCTTCGGATCGATCGCGATGCAGCCAGGGGGACCGCAGGGGTTCGGCACCCTCGCCGTCGTCGGCGGCGGACGTGTTCCCGTCGTCGCCTTCCCGGGCAACCCGGTATCGGCGCTGCTGTCGTTCGAGGTGTTCCTGCGTCCGCTTCTGCGCGAGCTCAGCGGACTCGCGCCGATGCGCGAGATCACGCACGCCCCGCTCGCCCACGCGATCACCTCGCCGCGGACGAAGCATCAGGTGCGCCGCGGCATCCTGCGCGAGAACGGTACGGTCGAGGTGGGAGCACCCGGCTCGCATCTGCTGCACGATTACGCGCGCTCGACGGTGCTGGCGCACATTCCGATCGGCGTCGATGCGCTCCCCGAGGGCGCCGAAGTGGAGATCTGGAGGATCGATGACTGACCTGACTCATCTGCGGGCCGACGGTTCGGCGCACATGGTCGACGTCACGGACAAGGCGGTCACGCGGCGCGAGGCGCGCGCGCAGGCCGTGCTCGTCACCACCGCCGACGTCGTCTCGCGCATTGCCGACGGATCGCTGCCGAAGGGCGAGGCGCTCGGCACGGCACGACTGGCGGGTATCATGGGCGCGAAGCAGACCTCGACGCTCATTCCGCTGTGCCACCCGTTGCCGCTGACGAAGCTCGCTGTCGATCTGGAGCCGTCGGGCGACCGCGTCACGATCACCGCCACCGCCGTCACCAACGGCGTCACGGGCGTCGAGATGGAGGCGCTGACGGCGGCGAGCGTCGCCGCCCTCACCCTCTACGACATGATCAAGGCGGTCGACAACCGCGCGGTGATCACCGACGTGAAAGTGCTGGCGAAGTCGGGCGGCAAGAGCGGCGACTGGTCGCGGGAATGAGTCGTAGTGCGCGCGTCGTCGTCGTCTCCACGCGGGCGGCGGGCGGGCAGTACGCCGATCGCACCGGTCCCGTGATCCGCGCGTGGCTGCAGGAGCGCGGGTTCGAGACGCCGGAGCCGATGGTCGTCGCGGATGCCGATGTCGCAGGCGCGCTGCCGCGCGTGCTCGCCGAGCATCCCGATGTGCTGCTCACCACCGGGGGCACTGGTGCGTCACCGGATGATCGCACCCCGGAGGCGACACTCGCGCTGCTGGATGCCGAACTGCCCGGCCTCGCCGAAGAGCTGCGCCGTCGTGGAGCTGCGACGACCCCGACGGCGCTGCTGTCGCGTGGGCGCGCGGGGGTCACCGGTCGCACCGTGGTGATGAACCTGCCGGGGTCGACCGGGGGAGTGCGCGACGGACTCGAGGTGCTCGACGGTGTGCTCGACCACCTTCTCGACCAGCTCGCCGGCGGCGATCACTGAGCTCGCCTCTACCGGCTCAGCGGATCCAGTCCCGCTGCCGCCTCGACGGCGTGCGCATCGCCGAGCGACGCCAGCCAGTTCGCCAGCAATCGATAGCCGTGCGCCGTGAGCACGCTCTCCGGGTGGAACTGCACGCCGTGAATCGGCAGGTCGCGATGCGCGATCGCCATCACCGTTCCGGATGCCGTGCGCGCGGTCACGTCGATCTCGGCGGGCAGCTCGTCCTCGGCGAGCGCCAACGAGTGGTATCGGCCGACATCGAGGGGAGAGGGGATGCCGTCGAACAGCGCTGAGCCGTCGTGCTCGATCGCCGAGACCATGCCGTGCATGAGCTCGGGAGCCTCCGACACCTCGGTGCCGAAGGCCGCACCGATCGCCTGGTGGCCGAGGCAGACGCCGAGCAGCGGCATCCGCCCTTCGGCGCAGAGCGCGACGATCTCGACGGATGCCCCGGCATCCCTCGGGCGACCGGGGCCGGGGGAGAGCAGCACTCCGTCGTAGCGGGGCAGCAGGGCGGCGAAGCCGCCCGCATCCGCGGCATCCGCCTCGATCAGGTCGACGAGCGCGCCGAGCTCGCGCAGGTATCCGACGAGGGTGTGCACGAAGCTGTCGTGGTTGTCGACCACGAGCACTCGCGTGCTCACTCCAGATCGACCTCGCCGGGCGCGATGATCGGGCTCACCCACGGGAAGACGTAGAAGAAGAGCCCGTACAGGATCGCGGCGACCGCGACGAGCAGGATCAGCACGCGCAGCCACCAGGGTCCTGGCAGGATGCGCCACAGCGCTGCGTACATATCGGAGCTCCTAGAGGGACGGGGGTGCGACTTCGGCGACGGGGTCGAGTGAGGCGGGCGGACCTTCGCTGCGAGGCTGGAACCCCTCGAAGACGGCATAGCCGATGATGCGCTCCGCGAGGGAGTACAGCGGCGAGCACGCTGTCAGCGTCAGGTACCGCTCGCCGGTGACCGCATCGGGCACCTGCGGGACGTCGAGCAGCACGTCGACCTGATCCGGGGTGACGTATTCGAGGGTGCGGAAGCGGTAGGTGTACCAGCCCTCACGCGACTCCACGACGATGGCGTCGCCCAGGCGCAGCTTGTCGATGCGGTTCAGGGGCGCGCCCCAGGTGGTGCGGTGTCCGGCCACGGAGAAGTTGCCGACCTGGCCGGGCATGACGGACTGGTCGTAGACGCCGATCCATCCGTTGTCGAGGGTGACGGGTCGCGTCGTGCCACCGGCGATGGCCACGTTGTAGTCGGAGCCGAACCGCGGGATCAGCATCTGGGCGAACGTCACGCCCGCTTCCGGATGCGTCAGCAGCGGCGGTTCGTACCAGACCGAGCCGTCGTCGTCGGTGACGGCCGGCGGCGGATCGAGCGGCGGCTGATGAGCCCACTCCTCGGAGACCGCCTGGCCCTCGCTGTTGCTCTGCGCACCGATGATCATGTCGCCGATCCACATCTGCCATGCGACGAACAGCAGCACGAGCACACCGGCGGTCAGCAGCAGCTCACCGAGCACGCTCGCGAAGGTCGCGCGGGGCCTCTGCCGCCTGCGGCGAGCGCGCCGGGTCGGCGGCAGGGCGGATGCGGTCATAGGCGCGATCCTATCCGGCGAAGATTGACGTCGGCCGACGGAACGGCGCAGCTGTCGCTCATGGTTAGAATGACCGTATGGCACGTGACCGCAAGAATGAAGAACCCGCTGTCGAGCGGGCAGAGGGCGACGCCGCCCCGAACGCCGTCTGGTTCAAGCCGGTCATGCTCGGGTTCATGCTGCTGGGGCTCGCCTGGATCCTCGTCTTCTACATCTCGGGCATGCAGTTCCCGGTTCCCGGCATCGGTTCCTGGAACCTCGCCATCGGCCTCGGCATCGCGCTCATCGGATTCCTGATGACGACGCGCTGGCGCTGACGCGCTGCACACTCTTTCGAGAGGCCCCTCGCTTCGGCGGGGGGCATCTCTCTTGCACGGATGCGCGGCGAATCACTCTCTGTTCGGCACGGCGCCCCTTATAGGATCGTCGCCATGACCGACCAGGCCGGACGTGCTGTCATCGCAGACCTCTGCCGGATTCCCAACCCGGAGGCGATCGACCGCACGCAGTACGTCGAGCTCGGCGGCATCCCGCAGTTCGTCTCGATCCGTGGCCGGGACGCGTCGAATCCGGTGCTCGTGGTCTGCCACGGCGGGCCGTCACTGCCTTCGCTGCCGTCGTCGTGGATATGGCAGCGGGGAGTCGAGGACTACGTCACCGTCGTCAACTACGACCAGCGCTCGAGCGGAAAGTCCGCGGTGGTCCTCGATGACGAGATGGATCTGAGTGTCGACAGGTACGTCGATGACCTGACGGAGCTGATCGTCTGGCTCCAGGGCGAGCTGGGCGTGACGAAAGTGGGCGTTCTCGGGCACAGCTGGGGGACGATCGTCGGCCTCACACTGGCCGAGCGTCGAGCGGATCTGCTGTGGGGGTATATCGGCGTCGGGCAGGTGATCTCCGGCGCAGAGAACGAGGCGGAGTGCTTCGGTCACGCGGTGCGGAGTGCAACCGCTGATGGAAACGAAGAAGCACTCGCGGAGCTCCGCGCGCTCGGCGAGTACCCCGGGGACGCCCCTCTCACGGTCGAGCGGATCGTCACATGCCGGAAGTGGGCGCAGCACTACGGAGGGCTGTCGGCGCATCGATCGGACTTCGCATACTTCTTGGACTCGGAAGAGCTGTCGCCCTATTACACCGATGACGAACTGCGGCTGATCGGCGCAGGACAGCAGGCATCCATGCAGAAGCTGCTTCCCCAGGTTCTCGACTTCGATGCGCGCGACCGAACCGCGTTCGATGTGCCGATCCTCCTCCTGCTCGGACGCGATGACTGGACGACGCCGACGCCCCCGACCAGGCGCTGGTTCGAAAGAGTGGTGGCGCCATCGAAGGAGATCGTCTGGTTCGAGAACTCGGCGCACCTGCCGATGTTCGAGGAACCGGGGAAGTTCGTCGTGAGCCTCGTGAACCATGCGCTGCCGCATGCCGTGACCGCTTAGTCGCGTATTCTGATGGCCAGTTCTTGAGGAGTGGGATGCCCGACACAACGGAAGTGCGGAGCGCCACACCAGGCGACGAACCATTCTTAGCCGCGCACGACCAGCACGTTCGAACCGACGTACTGAAGCGGCTGATCGACGCGGAGCAGATTCTCGTCTTGGAGACGTCCGGCGTGCTGGTGGGCTGGCTGCGGTGGGGACTCTTCTGGGACGAGATCCCCTTCATGAACATGCTGTTCGTACTGGAACCGCACCGCGCGCGCGGCTTCGGCAGCGCGCTCATGGATGCGTGGGAGTTCCAGTCTGCGCGCGACGGCCACAACGAGGTGATGACATCGAGTCAGGCCGACGAAGATGCACAGCACCTCTACCGAAAGCGTGGCTACGAGGACTGCGGCGCCTTGATCGTGCCCAGCCAAGCCGCCGAACTGATCTTTCGGAAGGACCTGCGCGGATGACCGGACAGCGGGCCCGCTGGCGCGAGGTCGTGATCGACGACGTCGCGATCCTCGTGGATCTCGCCGATCCGGTGGCGATCCTGCGCCGACCGGCAGCCGCCGATCTGGTCGTATCCTGGCCCGACCTCGACGTGGGACTTCGTGCGACGTCGGCGACCGTCTTGCGTGCGCCGACCGGAGTGTGGGCACTGTATCGACCGGTGGAGGCCGAGCATCCCGACACCCCGCCCGGTTCCTCCGCTGCGGTCCACATCGCACCCGACGGCACGCTCACCCGCTTCACCGGAATCGACGCGGTGCGCGCGATAGGCACAACGCGGCACGGGCTCTGGATCAGCCGTTCGCCGTCCGCCGCCCCGCAGGATGCGGCGGCCTGGTCCGCAGATGAGGAACTCGTCGTGCTCTCTGCCGATGGGACCCGGCGGTCCGTCGTCGTCACTCATCAGGCGGCGTTCGCGGTCGACGACGGTGAGCTCGCTGCACTGATCGTCTACGCATCCGCTCCGCAACCCGTCGCGATGGTCGGTGGGGGAACGCGGTATTCTCGCGACATCATCGAGATCGCGCTCCCCGCAGGCGATCTCCCGCCGAAGGTGGATGCTGAGCGCGATGGCCTCCCCTGTGACGACAGCCGACTGCGAGAGATTCTCCCCGCGATCGCCTCCCGCGAGGTCGTGGACGAGTCGGCGGATCCTGGAGTCCGCTGGAACCTCGTTTCGATCTCCGACGCCGACCGGCAGGTGGCCATCGCCGCCGTTCATCATGAGTTCGCGCACCTCATGGACTATCGGCACAGCCAACACGGCAGCACCGGACCACTGTCACGCGGAATGAGTGACGCCAAGACGGTCATCGCCGGCGAATGGCCCGATACGCGGGTCGAAGTCAGCTTTCGCCACCCCCACTATCCACAGGGACGACTGCAACGCACTCTTCGTGTATTCGACGACGCCGGGCGCGTGCTCCCCGCGCTCTACGCGTCCGTGCACCTCATGGAAGACCTCGCGACCACCGCGCTCCCGCCGACGACATCAGCGACAGACGGGATCCTGCAGATCTGACGCGCTACCCGTCGAACATCCACGGCTCCCGGTACTGCGCGCCGTCTCCGAGCGCATCCACCAAGTCCTGGGGGCACTCGAGTCGATCTTCATCGAAGTCCGAAGCGCGCATGAAGTTGGAGAGCACCCCGTATTCGAATGAGACCTCGAGTCGATAGCAGGTGTAGACCGGACCCGGTGTGCGGTCGTACCACCCCCACGGCGATGTGCGCTCGCTGAGCCCGGATGCCACGAAGACGTTGAAGACGCTCTCGGATGGGTCTTCACGGTAGTCGTAGATCACCGCCGCCCCCTCGGCTTCAGTGAAGTACGCCGGTTCCTTCGCACCGTCCCAGAAGTCGACAGCCTCCGAGAGTCGATCGTGGAGCATCTTCGCAGACGTCGCTGTCTCCGTCGGGCTGCCCATCGCGCCGTAGACGGCACGCTCCGCAGCGTCCACGCGCCTCCACGACGCGGAGTCGACCGGGTCCGAAGCGGTCGAGCATCCGGCCAGCAGCGCGGTGACGCCCACCGTCGCGGTCGCCACCGCCGTCCGCATCGCGCATCTCATCAGACCAGTATCGTCGACGAAGTTATCCACAGATCTCTCCACAGTCTGGGGAGAATTACACCGTTGTTATTCACAGGGGTGGAGAACCTGTTAACAAGTCCTGACCTGGCGCTTAAGTGTTCTTCCCATTGACGTTGTGGACGCGGTTGATGGGTGAGAGGCCTCCGAGAGCGGTATGGGGTCGGTGGTGATTGTAGCTGTGGATCCAGGTCTGATAGGTGGCGGC
>Ga0308157_10001459_pt1 | contig 48440 bp, 55 predicted proteins | sample PhyBR1_FD_201035 | JGI IMG/M metagenome (GOLD analysis project Ga0308157, IMG submission 201035) | Phyllosphere microbial communities from UC Gill Tract Community Farm, Albany, California, United States - DLSLB.R1 | ecosystem: Host-associated > Plants > Phyllosphere > Unclassified | place: USA...
CGGCTGGGCAACATTGGAATGGGAGTGCTGCCTGAAGGACCAGGAAGCCGGTGCGCGCGAAGGTGCCGCCTTCATCCGCGACCACATCATCCCCGTCACCGACAAGATCTTCGACGACTTCGCCGGTGCCCCCGTGGACCAGCGCCAGATCAACGCCATGCTCGGCATCGGCTGAGCACGCCCGCAGCCAAAGAACTTCAAAAAGAAACAAAAAATGAACGCTTTCACATCAAACGCACTGCGCAAACAGGAAGACCAGGCCTACGAGTTCTTGCACGACTACGTGCGCATCGACGGCCGCCGCATCCACTGCATCATGGCCGGCCAGGGCTCGCCGGTGCTGCTGATCCCGGGCTGGCCCCAGACCTGGTATGCCTGGCGCCATGTCATGCAGGCGCTGGCTGCGCAGGGTTTTCAGGCAATTGCCGTCGATCCGCCGGGCACCGGTTTTTCGGACCGGCCTGAGACGGGCTACGACACCGGTGCCATCGCGCAGACCCTGCACCGCACCATGCTGGCGCTGGGCCACGAGCGCTACCAGGTCGCGGGCCACGATGTGGGCATGTGGGTGGCCTATGCGCTGGCCAGCGACCTGCCCCAGGCCGTGCAATCGCTTGCGCTGACCGAGGCCGTGATCCCGGGCCTGGCTCCAGAGCCCAGCATCTTCGCGCCGCCCGAGCAGAACATCTTCCTGTGGCATTTCATGTTCAATCAACTGGCCGACCTGCCCGAGACTCTGATCGCGGGCCGCGAACGCGCCTATCTGGAATTCATGTTCAATCGATGGTCGCTGAGGCGCGATCGTGTGGCCGTTGATGCCTATGTCGACGCCTATGCGGCACCGGGCGGGCTGCGCGGCGGCTTCGCCTATTACCGGGCGATTCCCGAGACCATTCGACAGAATCGTGAGCGCGCAAAGCGCCCTCTTGGCATGCCCGTGCTGGCCATAGGCGCCGAGCACGCCACAGGCGATGCGCCGCTGGCCACCTTGCGTGGGCATGCCCATGATCTGTCCGGCGTGATCGTGCCCGATTGTGGCCACTTCATCATGGAGGAGGCGGCCCAGGCCTTCATCGCCGAACTGCTGCCGTTCTTGCAAAGGACGCGGTAATCATGCCTCTGAACCCTGATATTGCCCACTACCTGCGGGAGCAGGCCCGGATGCCCCAGCCCCCGACTGCGCCCACGCTGGCGCAGTTGAGGCAGGCCACTGACACCGGACTGCGTGCACTGCATGGGCCGGCCGAACCCGTTGCGCGCACGGGAGATTTCACGCTGCGTGCGCGCGACGGTGCCCCGCTGCGTCTGCGTGTGTACTGGCCGTCGGTATCCGACGCGCCCCAGCCTGCCCTGGTATTCGCGCATGGCGGGGGCTGGTGCCTCGGCTCCATGGAGCTATACGACAACCCCTGCCGTGCGCTCGCTGTTGCGACGGAGGCGGTGGTGATCTCGGTGGACTACCGGCTGGCCCCCGAGCACCGCTTTCCGGTGCCGCTGCAAGACTTCTGCGACGCCTTGAGCTGGACCTTCGAACAGGCCGAAAGGCTTGGACTGGACCGCAGCCGCATCGCTGTGGCCGGAGACAGCGCGGGCGCCAACCTCGCTGCAGCAGCCTGTCTGGCCGCCAGGCATGGAGATGGTTGGGGTGCGGGCGGCGCGCCGAGCATTGCCCACCAACTATTGCTGTACCCGGCACTGGACGCCGCCATGGACTCCCCGTCCTTCGATCTGTTCGGCGATGGCTACGCCCTCACCCGGGCGACCATGGCGTATTGCTACGAGGCCTATCTTGCAGATCCTGCGCAAGGGCGACTGGAGCAAGTATCCCCATCGCGCGCCGAAAGCCTGGCCGGATTGCCTCCAGCCACGGTGATCAGCTGCGAGTATGACCCGCTGCGCGATGAAGCCGAGGCCTATGCCGCTCGCCTGCAGGAGGATGGCGTGCTCGCGACGGCCGTGCGCCTGCCGGGCATGATCCATGGGTGCATCCACATGCTGGGGCTGGCCCCGGCAGCGCGCCAACTGCTCGACATGGCAGGCATCGGCGTTCGGCGGGCGCTGCGCTAGGGGCAGTCCATCCATCCTCTGCCGCGTCTCGACGACAAGGCTGCACTGCGCCGGCCAGCCCAACCGGCTTGCCGGCGGCGACCTGCGCGTTCGGCGCATTGCCGCCCCAGCTTGCCCAAGGTATCGCGGCATGAAGGAGCGGTCATGACCAAAGCCTATCAAGCCTGCGGCTGCGAGCAACCAAGATCGGCCTGAAGCCGAGGTGGGCGTCGACCGGTCACCATTGCGCTTTTGGCCGTATCCCGTTGGACGCCAGGCACGCCGGCTGGCTCTGAGACAATTGCGCCATGACCGATGAATCACCGATCAACACCGTCCACAAACGCGTTTGCCAGACCTTCCTGCGTCACTGGAAGGCCCACAACAATGCCTACCCCAAGCTCATCAAACTGCCGCCAGAAGAGCTGCGGCAGTTCAATCACGTCAACTCTTTCGGCAAGCCCAATGAGTTGTGGGGAGTCCCCATTGAAATCGACACCAGCACCACAGGAGTGATGATTGCGGTCGATGGGGCGGAAATGCCTTTGATCGAAGGTTACTGAGAGTCTGCAAGACCAAAGCGACTCCTTTGCTGCATTCCTTCACTCAGGAAGACTGAGGCAGATGAGCGCTTTTCAGTTTGCCGTGGCTGGTGTGGCATAGCTCCATTTGAGGTGGAGCTTTCCCCAGCCCCGGCCCCAGACCTGGTTATGCAACGGCCACCGTCTGCGGCGCGCCCAGCCCTGTCAATCGTTTGAGGATGGATGCGCGAACATTGAGCTCGACGACTTGACGCTCAAACCGATTCACTCATCGAGCGAGGCTATCGCAGTTGAGCGCAGGAGTTATGCAACAACGCCAGCTGAACAGCCCGCCACCAAGCGGGCTTGTTTTCTGGAGCCCGTGCCTTCCTCTCAATAGATGCAGCCCGGCCAGGCGTCGTGGGCTTTTCTCAAGCGGCCATGAACTCCCCTGCCGAGCGCCACGCCAGGCTCAGACAGGTTGGTCAGCCACGATTTCCGGTTGGTAGAGGCGGCTTGTGGCGGCTATTTGGGTTGGTAGAGAGAGCAAAGAAAAAGGGCTTAGATCGCTCTAAGCCCTTGATTTCTTTAGTTTTTTAGTGGTGGGTCCTGACGGTCTCGAACCGCCGACCTACTCCGTGTAAAGGTTTACACTTATCATATAAATCAAACACTTACAAAGCACACCAACCATCCATACCAACTCCGAACGCCTATTCATGCAGTAAACAACAGTAGGCCGCCACAAGCCGCCAAGACAGCTAATTCTGGCTCCAGCACTAACCACCGCTTTTGGAGAGCGTCTAGGTGCAACTTTGCAGGCCCTTGGCGAGTGTGAATAAGATGTGGAGAGAGCGCGCCAGACAGCAGCCAAATACCTGGCTTTAATGCATCAAATTTGCAGACTGACGCCGACAACTACTTACAAAGTTCAGCGATGCTTGCAACCACCCTCCTCTGCCTTGTCGTGGGCATCTCAGACGGCGACACCATGACCGCCCGATGTGGCGAGTCTGGTCAATACGAGCAGGTCAAAGTGAGGCTGCAGGGCGTCGACGCCCCTGAGCGCAAGCAGCCATTCGGGGAGCGCGCCCGGCAGGCTCTGGCCGAGCTGACATTTCAGAAAGAGGCCGAGCTGCGCTGCACCAAGACAGATCGGTACAAGCGACAGGTGTGCTCTGTCTGGGTTGCGCCCGGATCAGCTCCGACAGGGCCGCGGACACTCGATGCAGGCTTGGCCATGATCACGCAAGGCATGGCCTGGTGGTATCGCGCCTATGCCCGCGAACAGTCTCCCCAGGAGCGAGGACAGTATGAGTTTGCAGAACAAGAAGCCGCAGCCCGTGGAACTGGGCTCTGGCGCGACTCTGCGCCAATAGCACCATGGGACTGGCGCAAGACGGCCCGCAATGCTCTGCAAGGTCTACCGCCATAGATGACGAAAGCGGCGCTAAGAGTTTCGCAAAATGAAGGCAGACGTCATTTATTGCGATCTTTCTTGTATGGATCCACTTCCTTCGGCTTAGGCTTTGGAACCAACTCGCGGACCGCATTCGAGGCATTTTTGGCCTGTCCAGCCGCTTTGCCCTGTGCTCCAGTCATCCCCCCACCGCCAGCGCTGCCACCGCCACCTTCTCCATCGCGCAGCTTTTTGACAGCACTGGCCGTTCCACATAGGGCGAAGAAAAGTGCAAATACCACGAGCTTCTGCATGTGATCTCCCTGGATACGTGTCAGGACAGTAGATGCGACTCTTCATATTGTCCATTGGTATCAATATCGATTACCGCATCTCCACAATTAACGTTCAGCGCTGCCGGATGGCGGTCTGAGCAAAAAATTGCACCCTTGCCGCATCACAAGCTAGGCCGGAGCAGCATCGAACACGCCGATCGGTGCCAGGCGCAGTAGATCGGACGCCTCTTTCTGGGTTCCCGCCAGCCACTGGCCCAGATCTTCCATCTCGATCGGGATCACGCTGCGCTTGTCCTGCTGGTCCGCCGGCAGCTTGGGGTCTGGCTTGTGCATGCGGCTCATGAGGGGATGCGAGTCGGCATTGATGGTCAGCATGGTGTAGCTCTCCACCAGCTCACCGGACGCTGGATCCTTCCAGCGATTCCACAGCCCGGCCAGCGCCCACGGCGCGCCATCGGTCCGGCGAAATCTCCACCACACGTTTTTTCCAGTCTCCCAGCATGGCTCATCAAAGGACCAGGCGGGAATGATGCAGCGCTGGCCGCGCGCCCAGGGAGTCTTGTAGCTGGCTTTGCGGGCCAGCTCCTCCGAGCGCGCATTGTTGGTGCTGTACTTCAGCACGCGCTCTTTCGCAAACCAGGGGATCAGCCCCCACTGCCCCGCCACGCCCTCGATGCTGTAACCCGGGTCATCGACCGCGCGGCGAAGGAATGGGCCAGACGCGCGCGGAAAGATGTCGAGCCGCTCATCCTTCCACCAGCCGGGGGACTCCCGACCGATTCGGAAATGCCGCTCTATCTCGATCTCTGTGGGGGTGTTATAGCGGTTGCACATCAGTCGCTGCCGCCGCCAGCGTACTGAAGCTCCTCGTCAAGCTCGCACCAATACTCGGCCATGACCCGCCGCGCCTCCTCCAGAGACTCCAGCTTCATGTCGTGCTGGACACATTCGCTCGGGGATTCATCAACCAGCAGGGCCAGTCTCGCATGCCAGGCACAGCGCTTGATGACCGCGCCGGCAAACCGACGCAGCTCTTCTGTAATCCAAGCTCCTTGCTCAATGAGGCCGGCATCCGCTGCAAGTCCATTCAGCACCGCGATCCTAGATCTTGAGATGGTGTGACTGTCTTCCTTCCTGATTTCCTCCAGGGGCTCGGGCAACATCTCCCGCTCGATGTACTCCTGCGGAGCTTCCGCCACTTCCACGGCCTTGAACGCATTTCGGGCGCAGCGCTCGATGATCGCGCCCGCAAACGTGCGCATTTCCTCGGTGATCCACTCACCCTGGCCAATGAGGCCCACCTGAGCGGCCAAAGGATTTGGGCTGCGGAATCAATGAGGTGTAAAGCTCCCGCTCCACATCCCCGAACTCCCCAACATCGTCGTCATCATCGAAATCATCTTCGGAATCGGTCATGGGGGACCTCCTTTAACCAGGCCCTCTATTGGACTCCACATCAGCCTTGCTTTCAAATTTACTGTATAAATAAACAGTGCAATTTGAAAAAGGGGTTTGAAATGTCATCGACCAACGGATGCCTTGGACGTGTGACGGGACCGGAGCTTGGGGTGGCGCTGAAGGCTCTGCCCACGGCTGGCCGCGAATCGCCTGCAGCGATCACCACCGACATTGACACCATGATGCTGGGGCGCGTGCGCCTCACCTACGCTCTAACCAAATCCAATATGCACCGGTGGGCCATCCAGTACTTCTGGTCACCCGTCCACGCCGAAGTGCTCTCAACACTCAGCCCCGACGAAGTAAAAGACGAGATCCTGGAGCGCTGGCTGCAATGGTCCGAGGATCGATTAAACGAGGGTGATGTTTCGACGCTCGACACCTCAGTTCGCGCGTTTTACGAATCTCTGATCCACGTCTGCCCACTGAAAATCCACGCGCTTTACCCTGACCCTGTAGCGCTCCTGAAGAAGTGGATCGCCGAAGATGCTCAGCCCTGATCGCCTACTGACAGAGCAGACGTATCCAACCCTGCTGCGCACCCCCGGCAGATATGGCTTTCCCAATGAGCGCATCCTGCCTGGCAGCGCCAGCGACTACATCACAGACCAGGACGATCAAGGATGGCTGCTAGTCGTCACCCTTGAGGACGGCCTTGTGTATTTCGGGCCAGGCCCGGCATGCGTGGCGCGCTCTCCTGCCCCCTTCTGATCTCGCAAGACCAGAGCGACAAATCGCCGATAAATAGCTAACATAAATCAACCTCAATCAGTTGATAAGAGGAAGACAATGAAAAAGCTAGTTGTCAGCACGCTCGTTGCATTTGCATTTTTGACTTGCCACGCGCAATCCCTCTATATCCCCGGCGGGTATGTAAGTGGCAACGACTACATGCGTCTCCAAAAGATCCCGCGCATGAACTATCTCCAGGGGCTGTTTGACGGTTTCATGCTCGCGCCACTTCTGGCCTCAACAAACAAGACGAAAGCAGCAAAGATTCACGATTGCACTACACAGATGCGCCTTAACACGGTGCAGTTTGCTGCCATCGTTGAAAAATACATGAATGAGTTCCCTGAGCAGTGGGGCGGGCCTATGAGTGGAATAGGCTACAACGCTCTCATTAGATCCTGCACAAGAATCGGGGCACCAGTGGACTAAAGCTAATTCAATAGCTGCTTAACTGATTGGCGGAACAGGGTTCGCCAGCCTTGAGGGAGCATTGTTCAGCAAATGTTCCAATCTGCAGCTGACATGCAGATTTAGACCGGTGATCCAGAGCAGCATTCCGCCGACACCAAGGAATCGGTACGATCTCAGAATGCAGCTCCACATGCGCGAATGCGACTTGGCTGCGTGCTCTGAGACAATCGTGCCATGACCGATGAATCCCCGATCCACACAGTCCACAAGCGCGTTTGCCACACGTTCCTCAGGCACTGGAAGGCCCACAACAACGCCTATCCAAAGCTGATCAAGATGACGCCGGAAGAGCTGCGACAGTTCAACATCGTCAATTCCTTCGGCAAGCCCAATGAGCTGTGGGGCGTCCCAATTGAAATCGACCCCAACACCACGGGCGTGATGATTGCGGTCGATGGGACGGAAATGCCTTTGGTAGAAGGCTACTGAAGTAGCTACTCAATCAGCTATCGTCGCTAGCCATCCTCAGGTCGTCTGCGACCGAAGCGCAAAAGCTGATGCAGAGTGTGAGTATGACAAGCGCGGAACAGATAAGAAGCCATTTCATTTCAGCACCTCGCGATTGAAATCTTCAAACAGTATGCATTCACCCATTGAAGTTTAAAAATAGCTACTTACGCTAAGTCCAATGCGAGGCAGCCGGCTGGTGCGGGCAGGAAGGCTTAGAAAGCAGAGAGGCGCTCGCCCAGGATCACCGACAGCTCGCGCATCACATCGAGCTGGCGGCGCATACGGGCTTGCTCTTCGGGGTCCAGCTCGCGGAACAAGGCATTGCGCAGAATGAACTCGTCCAGCCTGGTGATTCGGATGTCCAGCTCTTGCTTTTCATCCAGCACGCGCTGCTGGTGGGGCGGCAACGCGCCGGCGCTGGCAGTACCGCCGTTCATGCAGTGCTCGAGCATTGCCTTGGCCTGGCCAAAGTGCAGCAGGTTCGTGCCCGTGGGGCTCATGCCAGCGTGTGGCGAGCGGGTGAAGGTAATGCCGCAGTCAGGCGCGAAGTCCGCCGGCAATGGCCAGGACAGGAAGCGGCCGACCATCTGCTCGGTGATTGCAATTTTGCTCATTGGGTTTCCTTGGTTTGGGGAATCACTGGCCAGGCCGCGCGGCAGGTTGCTGCATCAGCTGCGTGGCCATCAGCTCGGATTGCCAGCTCCGCGTATCGCTGGCTGCACTGTCCGAATACGCGACTGAGGGTTCGGGCGTACTCGATGAGGGCGGCGGGGGAAGCGTCAGCAAGTCGTTGCTCGGCATCGGACAGCTTGTGCTGCATGCCGTCACGCTCACGGCGAGCGCGATCAGCAGCAGCCTGCAAACCGGCCTGCTTCTGGATGGCGTCATTCAGGGCTCCTTGGTATCTGTCGTTGACCGTGCGTTCCACGGCCAGCACGCGCCGGCCGGCGGTCGTACGCTCATCAGCGATCTGCTCGCGGTATTGGCTGGCCTGCAGGCGCTCGTCGGCCAGCTCGGCCCCCAGGCGCGCTGCCTGGAAGTACCAGGCCAGGGCAGCGCCAGCAGCTGCAGCAGCCAGGGATGTGTAGAGGGTCAGCCGGGCCATGACAGCCCCCACTCGCAGAGCTCGGCATTCGCATCGCCGCGGATCTTCAGGCCGGGCAGCACCACGGACATGCCATCGACCGTGCCCTTGTTCCAGCGCACGTTTTCGCGGCAGGCCTTTGCCCAGTTGCCCGCGTTCGCATCGCGCCGCATGGTGCTGGTCTGGAAATTACCGTCGCCCTTGTTGTGCAGGAAGTCGTAGAACGTGGCTTGCTGGAAGGGGTTGTAGCTGCCCCAGTAATTCAGCGAGCGCTTGGCGATCTGCTCATACTGCACATAGCGCTTTTTCTCCAGGCGGAAGCATTCGGCGGGGCTGTACCACTTGCCAGCGATCACATCCTTGCCCGTCAGTCCGTTGCAGACTGTCAGCGGCTGGCCCTTGCCCACCTTGTCCACGTAGGGCGCGCCAATGTGGCGATTGCTGGACTCATAGAACGCGGCCATGACCATGGCAATACGCATGCCATCGGGCATGTCAGGATCCGCCGCCACTGCCTGAATGTATTGATTCTGCTGGGCCTCGGCCGTCGCGGCCTGGTCCACGTAGTAGGTGCCGCTCCCCAAGCCGGTCAAGACCAGCAAGGCGCCAATGCTGGTGCGCAGCTGCGATGGAATTTTGCTCATGGCACGCTCCCCACTGCGGCCTTGGCTTTATCGCGCAGTTTGTGACGCGCCTGCTCGTGCACATAGTCCCGGCGCCATTTCCAGACCAGGTAAGCAGCCTGCAATGCGACGAAAGCGATTGATGCCAGGACCAGCCAGTCGCTAAGGGGCAGGCCTGCGAGCCGGAAGCCCCCGGCCGTTACAGCCCCCGGTGTGGCTTGCGCGGCCGCGACCACAATGTCTTGTTTTTGCTCGGCACTCAGATGCTGGTGAATGCCCAGCAGCGCCAGCATTGATGCGAGAGCTTTTTTCATGCCCCGGAGTGTTCCGGGCATGGGCTTAGCGGTCGAACCCTAGAGGGGTGCACCACATAACCGCTAACGTCCAGAAGTCGTCGTAATGAACGACTGCTCTGCGACAGGTCAACTTAGTCGGCGATTCGGGCGAGCGTCCCGCGTACCCAAAGGGCTCCACTCACCATGAGCACATGGGTATCTCCGGTCGGAAATCCTCGCTTGTCTAAAAGCGACCGAAGCGCGACGTGGCGCAGACTTTACAGCCGTCAGGGCTGGGCTACCTCTATTCACTATTTGTAACATTTGTTGTAGTGTCCTTCTCTGACAACGCTTGGCCCAATCAAGAGCCCAACATTCGGAGGGGGAGAAGATGAAAAGCCACAACGGCGCGAAGCTGATCGCACTTGCGCTTCTTCTGAGCGGATGCGGATCCACTGCTACCTACCTTGCTCCGCAGCAGACCGTCTACTACAAGGACAAGGATCAAGGGGTCATTACGCTCACGGACACTGACCTGAAGGACTTGTTTGAACTGAAGTGCATGAAAAATATGCCTCAGGGCCCGTTCACTTACGGTGACTCAAAGGAGTCCTCTCAGTGCCTCTATATCGCAGTCGACGCGGCAAAGGCAACGAGCAGCAGCACCACCACACGCACAGTTCGGGACAAGGCCATCGCCTATCTGCTCAACGTATCTGAAACCAACTGCACCAACTTCCTGGACCGTGCTTTCGCGAACAAGGCTGGAATGGATGTGACGAAGGGTCTGGCAGCAGACGTTGCTACAGGCATCGGAACGGTGACCGCGTTCAATACGCCGGCAGTGACGGCTGCGCTAGGTATAACCAATCTGGTGGTAGGCAAGACAGCGGACAACGTCTCCAGCACCTTCTACTTCAATCAGACATTCCAGGCTTTTGAGGCGGCCGTCATCACAGAGCGGGTTCGGCTCAAAAGCGAGATCATCAATAAGCAGGCTCAGCGCCCAGTTGTCTCGACCGAGACTGCAGTCCAATACACCCTGTTCGATGCAATGGCTGACATCCGCCAGTATGACGCAGCATGCTCCATGCGTGTTGGCTTGGCGAAACTCATCGAGACTCAAGCCGAAAAGAAGAAACTGCAGGTTGATCAGTCTGCAATAGCTGATGCCACTGCAAAGCCGAATTCGCTAGAAACCGCGCAAGCGCGTATTCCTACAGCCTTGACGGCGGACGGCGCAGCGAAGCCACCAGTGCCTTCTACTCCGACTCCTAAGCCAATGAAGAAGTAGGTTTCTCGACTTGGTCGACATGCCAACCAAAACGACGGGCGCGAAAAAGGGGAACGCTGCGAAGCAATTGGCCCTGTAGCCAGCCCCTTGCGTCAAACGCTAAGCGACTGCTTCCAGGCAATGAGCCCCGTCGGCAACGGGGCGCTTACAGCCCCTCATCACTGATCGAGCGACCCGCTGTAGTTCCAGCTCACCCCGCCACGAATATCTGCAGATGCAGACACCATGCTCCAGGCGCTGGCCACGCGCTGCGCCGAAGTCGTGAGGCCAATCTTGGCCGCCTCCAGGCGCGCGGCATTGCTCTGGATGGCCACATCGGCATTGAGCTTGGCCGTCTGCAGGCTGATGTTGGAGCCCGCTTCGTACTGCTTGATGTCCGCCTCCCAACGGCGCATGAAGCTGGTGGCCTTGGCTTCGATGGCACTGGCGCTCACCTTGTAGCCGTCCACCAGGATGGCCGACTGCTTGGCAGCGGCGTCCATCTTGGCCACCTCGGCCGACAGGCGCGCCTTCCAGCCATCCCACTCCAGACCCTTGGCCGCAATCTTGGCCTGGGCCTGGGCAATCGCTACCCGGGCGCGCTCGGCCTGCGCACTGGCAAAGGCACTGTAGGCCTGCACCTGGGAGCGGTAGGCGTCCTGCTTGATGGCCTCCCCCTGGGCACGGGCCTTGTACAGCTCCACCTTGGAAGTCTCGGCGTTGAGGGTCGCCACAAAGGCGCGGATCGCCTCGCCACCAGCCTGAATGCGGGTCTGCTCTAGGCTCACCAGGGTCTGGGCGGCCTGCACGCGGGTCTTGTAAATCTCCACGGCTGCCATGCGTCCATCGATCTCGGCCTTGTAGCGCGCCACCAGCGACTGATTGATCTCGGCCTTGGTCTGCTCAGCCTGCAGCATAGCCTTGTAGACCTCCACCTTATTCATCTCGGCCTTGATCACGGTTTCATAGGCCATGGCATTGGCTCGGTAGCCATCCAGCAGTGCCTTGAAGCGCTCGAGCGCCGCGTTATGGGTCGCAATGCCATGGTCGGCCGTCGCCTTGGCCGCCTCAAACGACAGGCGATCGAGCTGCATGGCCTGGTCCATCAACTGGCCTTCCAGCGCCAGCCCCTGGGTGATTGCGTCCTTGACGTTGGCCTGCTCGAGCTCGGCCTGCTTGATGGCAATGTCACGCGACAGGCCCGAGAGCTTGTCGTGGTACTCGCGCCGGGCGTCCGCCAGCTGGCCGACCAGCACCCCGGACGGCAGCGGAAAGCCCAGCGCCTCAGCCGAGCGCATCACCTCCTGCTCGCGCGCCAGCGCCACCTGGGTTTCGCGGTCGCGCGATCGATCCCAGATGGCCTGCTCTGCTTCGGGCTTCAGTCCGGTACCGCCCTGAATGCGGGCACTGATTACGGCCTGCAGATTACTCAGCAGCTGCGAGGCATAACCTGGCGCGCGCTTGAACTCAAAGGGTGCGGGCTCCAGCAGCTGCAGCTCTGGCATGTCATCCAGCTTGTCCAGCCAGTCCTCGTGCAGATTCACGCCGCCAAAGCTGTGCGTTGTCAGCGCCAGGAATGCCGGCGCATCGGGCAAGCTCACATCAGGCGCATCAGGGATGGCCACCTCCCGCATCTGGGGTAAGGCCGGGGCCTGGCCAATCACGAGCTCTGGCGCGGCGCCAAAGTCCATGACCGGCGGCTGCAGCGCAAATCCGGGCACCTCCACATCAGGCAGGCTGGCCAGATCCAGATCGCCAGGCATATTGCCCGGCGCCGTAAAACCCACCTTGGGCAGCTCGGGCAGGTCCGGCACTTCGGGCAGGGATGGCGCCGCAATCGTTCCCCAGCGCACGCTGATGGTGGGGGTCGGCAGCACCAGGTTGTTGAAAGCATCCTGCATGGACTTGGACTCGCGCAGGGCCTGATCGGCCAGGGCAATCGAGCGCTGGTACTTGTCCTGAACAATCTCGGCCGGGCCGTTGAAATCAAACTCTGCCATCTCAAACTCTCCTTGTCTTGGACTTGACGCTCATCACCTCCACGCGGTCCAGCGTGAACGCCTGGCCGTACGGGGTGCTCAGGCCGAAGCCCAGATAGTTCTCGCGGATGCCCTTGCCCACCGGGCAGCGGGTCTGGTCGCTCTCGCGCAACGGGAAGGGGTAGCTCCAGCTCTGGCCGGGCCCGAACACCGTGAACCGCGCTTCGCCCTGGCCGCGCATGGACAGATAGACCATGGCAATCTGCTGCTTCAGGGTGTTCTCACGCAGCGTGGCCGGCAGGCGCAGCTCGGTCGTAATCGGCAGGCCTGCATCGTTGTCGCCGCCAAAGGCAAACAGGCCATCGACGCCCGCGCAGTGCGTGGCCGTGAGACTGTCAAAATCATGACGCGTGTACTCGCTGACGGCGCCGCTCAGTGTGTTGCAAACAATGGTGTTCATACGGCCTCAAACAGTCATGAAGTTGGCATCCAGGCGCGCCGGCGCGCTATAGCGCAACACATCACCTAGAGGTTTGATAAAGCGCTGGCCTGCCAGGTAGGCCCAGGCATCCATCGGCTTGCCCTTGTAGTTTTTGGTGATGGAGATCAGCAGACAGTCCGTATCGACATCCTGCGCAACGCTGCAGCCAAAGGAATAGTCCAGCAGGCTGGCATCCCAGTCCGTCACATATTCCGCCACCCGGTCGCGCTGCACGATCTGACCCCGATGGCGCACCACGAAGTGGTATTGCAGACTCGATGACTGCGGCCCCTGGGTTTTTTCATAAGCGCCGTCAGGGCCGTTGTAGTCGGTCCAAGCATCCGAGGATGAAGCGGTCCGCACCAGCGACACATTGGTGTCTGTGAGTGCATCGTCAAAGAAGACACGCGACACAGCGGATCTCTGCGATGAGGTGGAATAGCTGCGCGTCATTTCCACAATGCCGGCTTGGCCCTCGGTACGGCCCGTCTCGGAGCGCACAATGTGCCACTGCGTCAGGGACTGGCTCTTCCCCCCAAGGTAAGCCCCCGCTGCGGAGGTACTGGTGCTGGTGGAGCTGCTGCTGATGGTGGTTTCCACGGAATCAACATAATCCGCGTAGACCGGATTGCCGTCCTGATCAACGTCCCCCGTCGGCTTGCTATAGCTTGTGCTTTGCACCTCATAGCTCTGGGTCGAGCTATAGACCTCTTCTCCCACATAGGAAGTGCGCCCCACCTCCGCGCCCAGACGGTTGAAATAGTCCCCCAGATCGCCCGAGTGGTTGCTGGTGGTCCGCATGTAGCTGTAGTTGTCGCCGGTCTGTGACCCCTGCTCAGCCACCTCTGTGCGCGGCTGGACCTTGTCCAGCGTAGTAACGGTCAGGCCGTTGACGCTGAGCTGCATGGAGGCCACGCCAGCAGCGCCTAGATTGCCGTAATGGACTTTCGCCTTGCTGCCGTCGCGGCTGAAGGTCGTGGAAGGCGGATAAATATTGACGGCAATATCCGCCTTGAATATGCGCGTCTGCACTGGCGCGCTGGGATTTTTCCTGTAGGGCCGCACATGCAGGGTGATGCGCGTGCCGCCTGGCAAGCCTGACGCCGCATACAGCGGCTCATAACTCAAGCCCATCAGATAGAGCGCCCCTTTGGCCGTGGTATGGAGGAAAGCAAAGTCGCCATCCACCGCCAGGCGTTTGCTGGCGCTATAGGCAAAGTCACGAATACCGCTGCCTGGCTCGTTCTGACCCCGCGTGGTATTGATCAGTTGTTCACTGATAGCCGTGTAGTGGCGCTCGCGGTAATGGCGGTCGCCATAGGCATGGACATAGCCGCCGCTGCCGCCGCCCACCATATAGAAATCGCCCTTGGCCGACCGGCTGACCAATTGCCCGCCCTGCACTGACTTGGGCCGGCTGATCTTGAAACGCCCATTGGCAATGCGTTCGCCCGCCCGGTCCACCAGAGGTGTCAGCACATAGTTCACCGGGTCGCCAGCCGGAGTGGAGTGCTCCGGCAAGGCAGATCCATCCATCGCTCGCAGGATGAAGGAAATTCCTCGCAGGGTGAACAGACTCGGGTTCTGTTGCACCGGCCACAGCTGCACGATGGTGGTATTGCCCACCGTGGTGATGCGGTAGGGGCTGCCATCGCCAAGCACTCCGCTCTCGGCAGGGTTGGACACATGAGAAAACGTCGCGCGCCGTGCAAAGCGCGCAAAGGCATCCTGCGCCGCCCTCACTTGGTCGCGCGATGCAGTGCCCTCTTCCACCCGCAGCTGCACGGGCGCCAGCCCGTTGAAGGGCTCACCCGTCACCCGGCGATTGAAGGGATTGAACAGCTCAGTCATGCGGCACCGCCATGTACTGGGGAATGCCGTTCACCTCGCGGAAGGCTGCGCTCACCTCCTTGGCAGCCGTCTTGAAGCGGTTGGCCGTCAGGCTGGTGGTCTGCCCGCCATCAAAGCCGGCCACCACCTCGCCGCCGGCAATGCACAACATGGCCGCGCCCGCCCCGGTGCCGTCGCCCAGCGCCAGCCGGTGGCCCGGTGCCGCTATGCCCGAGCCCAGCACCACCGGGCCGCGCATAGTCGCCGTATAGATCAGGCTGTCGAAGGTCTCGCCGCCCAAGAAAATCAAATCCTGCGTCGTGCCCACATAAATGCCCGTGTCCACGGGTACCAGGGCCGTAATGTCTGCCGTCATGGGCTTGAAGTCGCGCCAGTCGCTCAGATGCGGCACGGCCGGGCGGCTGGCCCACAGCACCTTGCCCTGGGCCACCAGCACGCGGCCGCGCCAGAAGGCCATCAGCGTGCCATCGGGCAGCACCCGGGCGCCCAGCGTGCGAGCCGGCAGCACCAGCGCGCTATTGCGCCCGCCAAATTCAAAGCTGCGCTCCACAGCAGTACCGGCCAGAAACATCCCCTCGCCATCGCGCCCGCTCAGATACACATTGAGGGCATGGCCCGGCAACTGCGGCAGCCCATCCAGTCGCAGACCGCCCTGCAGCACCGCCACCGGCTCGGACACCCGCACTGGCCCCTCGGCGCGGTCGCTCAGGCGCACATGGCTCAGGCCATAGCGGTACTGGCCCGGCTCCAACTCTCCAAACGCAAAATCCAGAGCCCCCAGAGAGGCCGGCTCCGGCACCGTCAGCATCTGGGCCGTCACCCCGTCCGTAATGCCGCGCTGCAACCCCGTCGAAAACAGCGTGCGCCCATCGGGCAGATTGCAGTACCAGACGCGCTCGGGGCCAATGTTCGGCCAAAGCACTTTCGTGCTGGCGTCATTCGCAATGGAAACAAGAGCACCCTCAGTCGTCGCCAGCTGAAAGCCGGCCCCTTGCCAGAGGTTCTTGTGGCAGACCTCGGACAGGCGCGAGAAGCCGCCACGGCGCGATACCTCGCCATCCAGGCCAATGTCCACATCCTTGGCGGCCAGCAAGTCCGAAGCCTTCAGGCGATGCTCGGGCTGCACATTGTTGATACCGGAAAAGCTCTTGAAGGTCAGCATTGATTCGTCCTTGCAACGGTCGGGCGGCCCAGCTCCAGGGCAAAGCTCTGGCGCACATGAAAGGCATAGGCCAGCGGGCCGGGATGGCCGAGCTGCAGGGCGTCTGCCGACTCGACCTGCACCACCATCTGTGCCAGCCTGACGGAAGGCACGCCCCCCACGGCCAGAGGGATGCCTGCCGGCCGCAAGCCTGTGCGAACACCCGCCCGCCCCAGAGTCAGGGCATGCCCGCTGGCCGGTTTGACGATCTGCACAGTGCGGGGCTGGCCTACTGCCATGGCCTGGCTGGGCGCAACCTTGGCAACCTGTACCAGCCGGGTGCCGCCCATACGCAAGGCGTCTGCGCCCTGTGGCTTGAGCACGATGGAAGGAAGCTCTATCGCCGCCGCGCCGTAGCGCATCGCGCGCGCCGCCGGCACCTGATAGGTCACTGAAGGCTGCGGCTGGTTCTGGGTTGCGGTCGCCTGGCCGGCCACGCACATCCCTAGGCCCCAGGGCTTGAGCTCCGCATCGGTGCCGGTCTTGACCTTGGCCGCACCCAGCGCCAGCGCGTCGGCAGACTCAGGAAAGACAGTCAGCACCAGGTGAGCCTGCCCCTCGACGGCCATAGGCAATGGCGCCGGGTACAGCGTGGCCTGGAACTTGGCCGTGGGCATGCCGCCCTGCGCCAGCGCCAGCGAAGGCGGCCGAATCTGCAGCTGAATCCTGTGTGCACCCAGCGCCAGTGCGTCGGCCGATGGCGCCATAAGCACCCGCACAGCGGTTTGCGTGCCGCTGAGCGCCATGGGGATCCCGCGCGTCGGGCTGTCCGCCGATGCCTCTGCACCGTTGATGGCTACGCCATTGATCAGCGGGTAGGCCATGCCTATTCCTCGGAATAGAAAATGCCGCGCCAGTAAAAACGACCTTTGACGCTCGCACCAACGCCGGACTGGTTCACCGTGAACTGCAGTTGATTGAGCAGCTGACCGCCGCCTGGGATCAAGATACGGTGCGCGCTCAACTCGCCTTCGGGCGCCAGCTGATCCAGCGCCACGGCATTGGCCAGCAGCGTGGGGGCAGTCTCAGTACCAATGGAAACCGTGGGCACCTGGGTCATAGCGCCATTCACACGCCCGATAAAGCCCACCTCCGTCACCAGCAGAGGGAAGCGGAAATAGCTCACCTTGCGCACCGGCATCGGGGTCGGAACCCAGTTGCCAATGTAGGTTTCATTGGGGTACTCGCCCTCATACAGGGCCGTGTTGTAGCTGTCGTCGGTAAAGGCCGGCTCAGTGTCCGAGCTAAAGCTGCCGATACCGGACTGCAAGTCCAGATCTAGCCAGTATTGATAGCCATTGGGTGTGGTCGGAGCCACCACGCGCCCTTGACCATAAGAGGCCCCTGACGCCCATACGGGCGGCACACCAATATCGACATGGACAGAAGCACCCGCTGCCTCATGGCTCAACGCCAAATCCTGATCGTTGGAGTACTGGCCACGGTCCTCCGCCCGAGCCGCCATATGAGCATGCAATGCCGGATAGGCGGCGAACTGCACCAAGCGCTCGGCGCGCGCACGACTGCGAAACAGAAAGCTGTCGCGCCCTACCGGCGCGTTACTGGCGCTGGCCGGCACTCCAGCACCGATCAGCACGGCGCCGTTGAAGTTTGTCGCCGCCACACGGCCGTCGTCCTGCAACAGGTTCTGCAGCATGCCGGCCGTGACATTCGCGCTCACCTTGGTGCCTATGGGCCACGCCAGAACAAGCGTTTCCTCCTGGCCGCGCTCCACGGTAAATCTGCGATCGCTACGCCCTTTGAGATAAACGATCTCGTAAATGCCTGGCATGGAGCTATGCGTCAGCGTCAGCGGCTGCACACCCCCATCAGGCACTTCCGAAGAGAAGTAGTGAAAACGCTCCGGGTCATCTGCAGCACCGATCTCGAAGCCCAGGTAATTCGCATTGGCCAGTTCTTCATCATCCGGGTAGGTGTCCCAGTCCGGGCTATCGCGCAGCAGGGTCGCCGTAGTGGCTTCCGCGTTATTGGAAAAGCGCATGAGTGCCATGAGTCACCCCTTTACGCCGTGCCCAACAGGCTGACGATCTTGCCTGCGGCGTTGGACCACTGCACCACCACGCCGCTGCCATTGGTTGTCATGGGGAAGCCCACCACACTCGGCAGATACAGCACCACCGGGGAATTCGCGACCACGCCCGTGTCGGCATAGAGGGCGATGTAAGACGCAGTGGAGCCGGCCGCCACCGCACCAAAGTCCACATCGTTGGCATCCAGCACGCCGCCGGCCACCGTCACGCCGGTCAAGGTAACGGCCGAGCCCACCACCGCGCCCAGGTCGGGCAGGAACTCATGGGCCGCGTCATAGACATAGCTGCCCGGCAGCATCACGGCCTTGAGCGTCGCGCCGGTCAACGGCAGATCGGCTGAAAGCATGCGCTGTGCGGCCTTGGGGTAGAACGGCAAGCCAGCCGCCGCGATCTTGATGGGGCCCGTATCCCAGGGCACGCGCACCTCGCCGCCGTTGGTATCCATGGGCAGGCCTTGCACCGAGTCCATATAGAACAGCAGCGGCGAAGTCGATGGGCTGCCAGTGTCCATATAGAGCACCACGGCCTTGATCTTGTTGCCTGGCGCCAGAATGCCGAACTCCGCTGGCGCGGCATCGAACACGCCCCCGGTCACGCTCTTGCCCGTCAGCGTCTGGTCGGTACCCACACGCGTGACGGCCGACAGAAACTCATGGGCCGCGCTGTAGGTATAGGCGTCAGAGACAAGCGCCACCTTGATGGTGGCTGCGGCAAAGTTGATGGCGCCCGAAAGAATCTTCTCGGCACCCTTGGGGTATGCGGTGTTGGACATTGGCTGCTCTCCAGAGATTGCAGCCAATGTCCAAGAATCAGAGCTCGCTGGCGAACCCTAGCGGGGTGGCGGCAAGGCCCTGGCCGAGTGAGTCAGCTTTCGGCCAGTAGCAGCCTTCCGTACAGATTTGACGATGCTCACACTGCTCCAGGACTCGCTGCTGGACATCGTGGGCCGCTTCCTTCTGTAAATTGCCCGTACATTTGCGTCGAGCCTCCTAAAAGCGAGTAGCCTTGTGTTCCCATCGGCACGCTAGGAGATGACTCATGGTCAAAGTCGCTTTGTTCGTTCGCCTCGAAGCGAAACCCGGTAAAGAGAACGCGGTTGAGAGCTTCCTGATGAGTGGCCTCCCTCTGGTCTTGGAGGAGCCCGCCACGACGGCCTGGTTTGGGATACGTCTTGGGCCAACAACCTTCGGAATCTTCGATGCCTTTCCCGATGAAGCGGGAAGGCAAGCGCATCTTTCCGGCAAGGTCGCGGCGGCCTTGATGGCAAACGCCGGAGAACTGTTCTCTACGCCGCCGTCCATCGAGAAGGTCGACGTGCTCGCAGCAAAGCTGCCCGGCTAGCAAGCCGACACCGACATAGCGCAATGGCCAGCGCCACGCCTGATTGTGAGCAGCTCGGCGTTAGACCGGCCAACACGTGATGTCTGCTTCGGGTCGTTAGCGTCACCTCACTAACGACCCAAGGCACTATTTACCCCAATGATCGAGCCTGCTCACGCATCTGCTGCCTGAGCGCCTTCGGCGCGGTGTCTGCAATCCGCTCGCTGCGGTCCTTGCCCATCTCCCGAACGCGCTTCCACACATCGGGCATCTTGACCACGATGGGCTGCTCGGGGTTGTCGCGGTTCCAGGCAGCCAAGCGCTCACGCACCCGCTGCACGGCGGCCTCATCCTTGCGGAACAGCGCGTCTGCCCACTGCGCTTTGATTTCGCTGCTGGTCTGGGTATAGAACGACTTGCTGCGCTGCATGAAGCTATTGGCCTCCTGCACCTCGGCCACGCTCTTGGGTTGAAAGCCGATGGCCTTGGCCGCGGCTTCAGCAAGGGTCGTGTCGATCACCTTGTAGCCCTTGGTGTCGCGGTACATGCCCGTGGCCGCCATGTCGGCGCCCTTGGCGAGGTTGCGCACTGCGGTGGGCGAGACTTCCAGCGCCGCGCCGGCCACATCGCCTCCCAGCAACTTGCGCGCACCGGTGAAGCCGCGCGCCACCAGGTCCCCGGCCGGGCCCACGATCTCCATCAGATCCCGCTCGCGGTTGGGCTTGTTCAGGAACAGGCCGGTACCGGGCAGCAGGTTGCCCATGCCCAAGCGTCCGGACACATCGATGGGCGCGCCCGGCAGACCGGACAGGCCCTGCTCCATGAACTCGCCCAGCTCCTTGCCCACCACGTTGGCCAGCAGCTCCTTGCGCCACTGTTTGGCGCTGATGTTGTAGCCCATCATCTGACCCGCACCGTCAATCAGGTCCTCGGCATCCTCCATGAAGGGCACGCCGCCGGCGCCGCTCATCAGCAGCAGCATCGCCAGGGCCCAGCCCACCGCGCGGCGGCCTGCTGCTCGCTCAGGGCTTCCTGCAGGCCCTTGGTTCCACATGCGCTGCATCAGCTCCAGGTAGCTGACCGAATAGGTCTTGAAGGTGAACAACGTCCCGCCGACCGCACCGCGCGCCCACTTCGGCTTATTGGCCTTGGAGTACACGAACTGCGTTTCCAGCACAGCCTTGCGTGCGAACGCCGCCGGATCGGCCATGCCTTGATCCTTGGCGATTCGGTAGGAAGCGATAAAGGTGCTGCGGCGGTTGAACTGCTCGGCCAGCGCAAAGGGCTGACCCCAGAGCACCTTGCCCTGCTCCCACAGGTTGCCGGCCTTGGCGCGCAAATCGCCAGCCTTGGTGCCGTCGCCAGAGCGCAGCATGCCCGCGCCGCGCGCCTGGGCCATGAGCTGATGGATTTCTTGGGGACTGACCACGCCGTCATCTTCAGCCGACTGCAGGGCATTGGCCAAGTCGGCCTCGTACTTGAAGCCCTTATCCGTCCAAGAGCGCCTCATATCGTTAAGTGCTCGGGCCATTTGAGCCCCGGCCTTCTTCATGCCTCCGTACTGGCTCAGCCAGGGCAGCGTGACCGCGAAGGGCTGGGTCGTATTCACAAAGGCCGAAGCGATGGAGCCACCCAGGTACTGCGCAAACAGCATGCCGCGCACGGCCTGGCCTTCCTCCTGCGGGTCGCGGATGTAGTCGCGCAGGCCCATGGCCAGATCCTTGAGCTCGCCCTGCTCCTTGGGGATCTTGCCGATGGCCGTTTCCATCTTGCCCGCATTCAGGCCCATGGCCCCAGCGCGTGCGTTGGAGTAGACAAAGTTGGCCACCACTCTCCCCACATCCTCGCTGAAGCCGGCAATGCCCTTGCGGTGAATCAGCCGCTTCATGGCGCTGTGGTTGTTCTTGGTCAGCTTCAGGAACTCCTGGAATGCCTTGTCCTGTGCTTCGTTGCCCTCGGACTTCAGGCCCAGCATCTCCCCGAACTGCTCCAGAGTCTCCGGTGTCACGCCGGCAAACAGCTTGTATGCCTCGGCACTCATGGTGCCGGTGGTGATGGTCGCGCCCTTAAACTCCTGAGCCAGCTGCATCTTGGCTCGGTTGGAATCGCGCGCGGTTTCGTACATACCGAAGTAAAGGCGCTCGCCGTTGGCGTCGACCACATCCACCGTATAGCGACCAAAGCGCGACAGCGGGGCATAGCCGCCCTTTTGCAGATCCACGGCCGTCTCCAGTCGGCGGCTGATCAGCTGCATATAGCCGGCCAGGCGATCACGCGAGTCGGGGTCGGCCTTGGCATCCTGTTCCAGGGTGTCCAGCAGCAGCTGGGCGGCAGCTTCGACGGAGGGCTGCGCCAGCACGGCATCGCGCATGGGCTCGTACTTCTCGCCCACCACGCGCAGCATATCGGTGCGGGCCGTCATGTCGATGGAGCGATCAATGGCCGCGCGCGCTTCGCGGTACAGGCTGATCTGATTGGCATCCGTCCCGAACTGCGCCTGCAGCTCCGCATCGCTCCAGACAATTCCGGGCTTGAGCATCTTGTTCTCAAAGCGCGAGTTGATGAGCTTTTCAAACTGGGCCACGGGCAGACCCTGCCACATGGCCAGCACGCCCGCGTCGATCTTGCCGTGCTTGAGCAGCATGGCTGCCTTGTTGTGGGCCGACAGATTGGCGTAGCGCTTTTGCAGGTCGTCGACCAGGGTCGGCTTGCCGTTCTCGTCGCGCGCCCAGATCAGCGTGCCCTCAAACAACGGGCGGGCCACGGCCTTGTTGTCAGCAGCGGAGACAGGCTTTTTCTTGAGGTCGCCCAGCGACTCCACACGCGGCAGGATGCGCGGCGCCATGTCGGCCGCGTCGTTGGCCAGCATGCTCACATCGTCGATGTTCTGCTGGGCCGACTCATAGACAGGCTTGAAGCTTGGCGCGCGCTCGGCCAGGTGGCGCATGGTGCCCACGGACTTGTCCCAGAGAGACACCTTACCCTCATGCGTAAAGGTCTTGGTCAGCTGGTCGAGTGCGCTGTCCTTGAGGTCCATGAAGCGCGAGCGGCTGAACATCGGTTCATCGTCTTCCATCCCCTCATCAGTGGCAGCCTTGCCCACGCCTTGCTGCTTTGCTAGAGTTGACTCGTCTCCTGAATCGTTTGAGCCAGATCGCTCCACACCATCCGTGGTGTCAGTCCTGGAAACTCGGCGATCCAGGGACTTTTTCGTATCCAACGTCAGCAGGTGATCCGGTTCATCCGCCACTTCCTCGGTCGAGACCTTGCCCACATGCCGTTGCCCTATTACAGTTGACCTGTCTCCTGAACTCGTTGAGCCAGACCGTTCGGATGCCTTTGTGACATCAACACTGGACACTCTCGGCTTCAGGAGATTTTCTTTTGCTCCCTGACTATGCCGCTCATCTGCGACATGCTCGTCAGAGCCCTTGCCGGGTTCTCGTGGCTCTGATACGGTAAAACCGTCTCCTGAATCGTTTGAGCCAGATCGCCCGGGTGCTCCGGCACCAGCCCTGGAAACTCGGCGGTTTGGGAGGCCTCCATCTTTGGGCTGGGCAGAATTGCTCCGCTCCACCTCTTGCGCTAGACTGTGTACGTCCTCTGCAGAGCGGCCCGGGTTCATTCCGTGGGGCTGCGCGAGGGTCGCTCTAGGGCCAGCTTGCTGGCTATCTCGCCGGCCCACTCCCCGCTGCAGGGGATTTTTTATTTTCAGGCTCACCCCATCTTCGCGGGCCGCAGCCTCTATCCACTCCAACCCTGGCCGGTTTTCATTGAGCTCCACCGCCTCTACGGTATAGAGTGGATTACCCCGATCAGAGCGCATACCCTCTTTCACCGTCAGTTTGACCAACTTGGTGCGGCCATTGACCTCCATGGGCGCAAAGAACCGGTGGATAGCCTTGATGTTCGCGTCGTCGCTGCGATCGGGTTTACTCCAGCCAAGAATCGCCTGTTTGAACAAGCTGTCGGCGTTGGCCACTGCCATTGCGTGAGTGGCAGGTGTCTCCGATTTTTCTACAGCCTTCCCGCTGAGCATCTTGTCCAAGCTGTTGCGGGCCAATACAGCAGTCATGCCGGTGGCGTCGTTGGTCAACGGCTTGCCCTGAAACTCCTTTACAGCCTGCCGTGCCTGCATGAAATTGGTAGCGACGCGTAACTCGGGTGCCGCTTCTCGGCTGAATGTGGCATCGGCAGTGTTCCCGCCATCAGGAGCACCACGCTCCACCCAGACACGCGCCGGCAGGATAAAGCTGCGGATCAGCTCATCATCCGTCAGCGCCAGGGACTTGAAGCCCGGCACATGGGTGCGCAGCCAGGTGCGAATTGCGGCCACGGCCCGGCGCACAAAGCCAATCTGCGGCGTGTTCTGCGCCATCTCGGCCAGAACTTCCTCGGCGGCCGTGCGGCGATCCAGGCGATTGACGCGGCGCAGGCCGTACTCGGCAATCTTGGCGTCCACATCAGCCTTGCGCATGGTCGCTATCTGATTGAGGATCAGGCCCAGGTCCTTGCCGAATAGGCCGCGCAGGCCGTGGTGACCCAGGGCCTCATGGAACAGCACGCGCGCTGCATCGTTGGGCGCCTTGAGCTTGGACGCCATCAGGTACACCTTGCCCTGGTAATAGAAGCCCTCCGGAGCACCCCGGGCGCCGCCGCTGCGCTGCTTCAGGTCGGCGCGCCGCGCACTCTCAGGCACCACCGCGTCGTGCATATCGAAGGCCACGATGACCTCGGGCCCGTTGGCCCAGGCCTGGCGAATGGCATCAGCCGTGCCCTTGACGGCGCGCACTGCCTCGGCTCGGGCGGCCGGCGAATAGCTGGGGCGCACATTCACTGCCGGGGCGGCAGCTTTAGCGACATTGGCTGGCCGCCCTTCGTCCATGCTCTGAAGAAAGCTCGCCACATCAAAGTCCGCGCCTGCCAATGGCTCTGAATCCTGAAGTCGGAAGCGAATATCGGGGTTGGCAGGATCGAAGTTGCCATTGTTTCCCGTCACGCTCTTGACCTGGGTCGGCTCAAAGGCCACCAGCTCCATGTCGCCGTCTTCATCCCACAACACCACGCCGTCATGCCCCCGGGCCTTCAGATCATCAGTGAACGCCTGAATGGCCGGCCGAGTTGCATGCTTGAGGCTCTGCTTTTCCGCTTGCGAAGCCTCATAGGGGTTGCGCACATTGGCATACAACGGCATCACATTGGGGCCATGCTCACCCCGCTTTGCCCTCGTGTAGTGGGCTGCATCATCCAGATTGGATGTCAGATAAACCCCGTCACCCAACCAGCCGCCATCCTTGCGGCCGGGGTGAGAGAGGTCAAACGCCGTTATGTCGTCTTTTGTGCCGTGATATAGGCGTACAGGCGCTCCATCCGCTCCCGTAGGCCCGGAGGCCCCTGAAAACGTGATCCGCCGCACTGAATTTGCATTCGCAGCGTCTTGATCCACGCCCTGCGATCGCTGTAGTCCGTCGACAGGCGTATCTCCTCCGTCAGGTGGAGCCTGCGTTCTGCCTCGGTCGGGTTCCATTGGCTTTTGTACATGCGCCGCATTTTGCCAGTCCCCATACCAGCTCTTGAAGGCCTTACTGTGCGTAACCTCAGCCGCGCCCTTGCGACTGAACGCGGGCCCATCGCCATGCTCTAGCGCCAGTTGCGCTTCAGGCGCTTTAGTGGCTGGAGCCACCAGCGAATCCAGCAGCTTCTCGCGGATCTTCTCGCCAAGGTCCGGCCATGCCCGGGTGTGCACGTTCTTGCGTGCGATGACGGTCAGACCAGGGGCCGTGGCCGCGACAGCCCGACGCTCCACAGTGGTCATGCGTGTCCAGCGCTCGCTGGCATCGAGCTGGCGCTGGCGCTGGGCTTCACGCTCTGCGTTGCCTTCGCGCGCGATCTGCGCCGCCTTACCTACGGCTGCCTGCGCCGCGCCGGCTGCTTGCGAGACTTGCGCTTGAGCTTTCGCAAGGCTCGCGCCCTGCTCTTGCGCTCCATGGTTCGCAGCTGGGGTGGTGCCATTGCCTACCCCTTGGCCTGCATCTTGGCCAGCTTGCGCTGCTCCTGTTTGCGCAGGTTGCGCGCTGCCTTGCTGGGCTTGATCGGCTTCAAAGACATTGCCATTCGCTCCTGATTCAATAGCTGTTAGCGGTTTCTGCGCAAGCGCTTGAAGTGCTTTTTCAAGTTTTTTGGTGCGCTTGTGGGTGGGCCCGTAATGGGCAATGGCCTGCTGCAGTTCCTGCTCGTTCATGTCCGGGACCTGCTTGGCCAGGATCTGGTTGATGCCAGTCAGCTGCACGGGTGCAGGCGCGCCGGTGGTCGAAGCGCCGCGCTCCTGACCGCCGGCGGCCTGCAGCTCCAGTCGGGTGAGCTGGGTCTGTAGCGCATTGCGCTGGGCAGCCCTATTGCCGTCCCAACCCTGGGCCGCGCCCTGCTGCTGCATAAAGGCAATGCGGCTCTTGAGCTCATCCATCTGGGCCTGCAGCGATACCTCGCCGGTATCCGGATCCACGCCGGCAGGCACCTGGGGGGCGGCCTGCTGCTGCTCGGTCAGCTGTTCTGCCATGGGCGCCACCTGGGACTGCACCACAGGAGAAGCACCAGAATCCACCGCCATGGCTGCAGCCTTGGACAGCGCGCCCGCGTTCGGGTCCAGACCCATGGCCTGAGAGGGTGTCAGCTCTGGCGCGGCCGTCGCGGCAGGCTGCTGGCCAGCAGCGCCCAGCTCCGTACCCCAATCAGGGGCGGCAAAGTCGCGCGTGAAGTCGATTTCATTACCATGCGCCTCGGGGGGCGCGCCCGGCAGGGTTTCATAATCCAGATTTGGAGCATTGGCCGGGGATGCAGGGACCGTGCCGGGCTCCACCTCGGCTGCCTCGCCGGCGGAGGTTGTCCAGGCCTGCTCGCCAGGTTGCGACTCGCTGGCAGCCACTGCCGCGCCAGTCGCGTCTCCTGCGACTTTCAAAGCGTCCGCGGCCGCAGCATCCCAGCCCCTGACCCACCGCGCCTTGGCTACGACGCTCTTGATCGAATCCGGCGGCGTGCGCGGCGCACCAGAGGTAAAAGCAGCTCCACCCTCACCCTGCCGCTGAGTCGCCCCCTTGTGAGCCATACCCTCCATCGCGCCGAAGCCGCCCCCCATCGGAGCTGATGCAAGACCTTCAAGCGCTGCTTGCCCGGCGACACCCTGCCAGGTTGGCACATCGAAGCCTTCGCCCTGCAAGGCCGTGTTGGATGCATGCCGCTCCTGACCGCCTTGCAGCATTTCCATCGGAGCCTCTTTGGCCACGCCCCCAACTGCAGAGCGCACGACGCCAGGGGCAACCTTCTCAGCAGCCTCGGCAGCCAAACGCTGGCCAGCCAGTCGCCGGACTGCGCTCTCAGCACCAGTACCACCGGCTGCCGCGCCAAGTGCTCCGCCCAGAGCAATACTTCCCGCATTGGGCCCAGCGTAGGCCTGAGCTTCATCGGCGCGCTTGGCAGCTTCCGCCTCAGTCGCACCCGCATCGAGGTGTTTCTGCTTCACGCTTTCGTGGATCTGCCCCTTAATTCCGCCTACACCCTGAGCCGCAGCCAGACCAATCTGGACCGCGCGCACGGCAGCCGCTGGAATCGCGGCAACGCCTGATAGAGTTCCGGCGGCTAGAGGAGCTGCAGAAGTGCCCAACGCGTTCAGCGTGGTATCTAGCGGTGCATCGGCAAAGCTACCGGCATAGGCTTTGACCTCTTCCCAGGTGCTACCAGAATCCTCTGCCGCTTTGATCTTCTCGGCGCGTTCCTGCTTCTTGGCTTTGGCGTAGGGAGAGGAAAGATCGGTCAGCGCATCCGTAGCCTTACCCAGCACTCGCGATGCGGCGTTATCGGCGCCAGCCACATCCGTGAGCATCTTGACGCCTTGGGTGATCCCTGACCCCAAAGCAACGGCCGAGTCTCCAGCACTGCGTAGCAAGCCTGGGGCTTGCGGCGGGCCGGATATAGCGCCGCGCTCCCAGTCAGGCGAGGCAGTCGCGTTGGCGAAAAGGGCGCCTTTTTCCCAGTCTGTTTGTGTCATCCCCCAATGACACCTCACCCCTAGTGGAGGTGTCGAACCCTAGAGGGGCACCCTGGAAACAATCAAGCGACGGCGCAGGATGACAGCCCTTCTCAAGGCGGGAGGCTACAGCCCTTCTCGATCGTAGCGATCTGTATCGCTGATGTAAGTGCCCCTCGTGGCATCTACGAAGTACTGGTAAGCGCCCCAAATTCCCAAGAGCACGCCAGCGCCATAGATCACGAGTGCAGCCAATGCCACTGTGGAAGCACTGACAGGTGTCGTCTCAAGGTTCACCACAACGTCAGCCAGGCGGGAAACAGCGACGGCAATGATGCAGATACCAACTGCGTGCGCAACGGTGACGGCTCCTCGCCACTTCCCGAACTTCTTGGCCATCCGGCCTGTGTCAAAAAGCCAAAGCATGATGGTTCCCTCCTGCCCAGGAATTCTGCACAGAAGGCCGCCGACCGTACAGCGCTGCAGACCCTGGCTTGGGGCGATAAAAAGCCCGCCGAAGCGGGCCATGGAATCCGAACTTGGGTAACTAGCGCCTATTCACCCGTCGTATCCTCTAGTTCATCTGGATTCTCATCCATGAAACTCATTGCAGGTAATAGCATTTGACCCCATTGCATCCTGCTAGTCAAGCTAGACATTAATTCACGAATCGCCCCAAATGCGAACTGCAATCCATACTGGAAAGCCATTTTCTTTAGCTTGGTTTCATCGTCAATCGGATTGGTAACAGAAACAATAACACCCACTGCTATCTCAAATGAGTATGGACTCCATTCAACCCCATCAATGGTGTCACTCTTTATCCCAAGTTGAATGGCAAATGTACGGTTTTCCATCCCCTCTACTGGAGGCTTCGAATTTTTCCAGAATTCTGCCGCATTTGAAAAATTCTTATAGGCTCCAATTGAAACCTGATCCCATTTAGTAGGATTGTGCGGTGTATTACTTGCAAATTCAACAGAATCAGAGTGTTCAACATCGATCTTTAGGAAAGTTGAATCCAACAACTGAATTGGGCTTATATTCATGCAGCCACCCTATCAAAAACTTTCTCCGCATTCTTCTCATAGAGATGAGAATTGGCGGCGGATGAGTATACAAAATTTCCTTTGTGCGGCCTCCAAGCGATAGCATCAAGCACCACGGAATTCTTATGCAACTCCCGACGATTTAACTTAAAGTCCGCTAGGTGCGCAAGATACTCAACTGTTCCAGGTACGCTATAAGCGCACTGAGCCAGCAATGCAGATGGTCCGCTCATAACTGCGCCAGACTCCCATTTTCCAACGGCAGACTCTCCTGCGCCAAAAAGACGAGAAAGCTGGCGTTGAGTAATATTCCAGCGCTCGCGAATAGACCTAAGAATTCCTGGGTAAACTGCCGCCTGTATATTTTCAGCACAACTCTCCATTATGTCAGCATTATGATCCAGCTGATCCATGGAAACGTATTCATAATCGCAACCATCACATACCGTCTTTAGAAATCCAGGCACTTTCACCTTTCTTCGACCCTGTGGAATATCCATAGAGTATTCAACTACCCTAGTGTTTCCAATATCGCAATGGGTACATTTTCTATAGATCATCTTCTGCTCCGATCTGCCAAGTCTCTCTCTGGATGCATTGTTGCGACAAGTACCTTCTTGGCATCCTCTTTCACCGTAAACTTACAATATACATAGGGCCTCATTTTTTCTACTTGCTTCATCAGGCCCTTATTAAATCCCATTGAATAAACATCGCACGCGTAAGATACAGACATACCATTTATTTTAGGCTCCGAGGCAATATATGACCATTCAGAGCACAAATAGTGGTGACGCTCAAGACTTGCAAAAAAACCTTTCAGATGGTTACTTCTGTAGCCAAGCTCTAGAAGGACTTGATCACTCGCCTTAGTAGATAGTTCAATTTCAAGCGCTCCATTAGCCAAACCTGTCTGAACTGCTTGCAAGTTCCAGATCCGGGGGCTGAACTTGCGCCCTGAGTCAGAGAGTTGTTCAAGATCATGATCGGGGGGTGCCAGGCTGTATTCTCTGTACTGCATCAATGATGCTACCTTAAAGGTAAATTGCAAGGATACGCAAGGTCTTTACAAGGCCTTTGCAACTTTTTGTTGCATTGTACTGACATGAGGCTAGACCATCCAAACCCGATCTCTGCAGCCCTTGCGCTCCAGTCTGCCCAGCTATAGGTCACACACAACTAAACAGCAGCTAGTTGCAGCAGACCTGACTATTCGACCTCTAGCGAACTGCTCGTCAGCCTCTGCTACATTTCATCGCAGAAGCGCGCCCCCATGAGCAACACCGCCCTACTCTACATAACCCGCCCTTACACACAGCGCCTCAACAAGCTCCGAGCCCTTCTAATTGCAGCCACCGTGGTTGCTGCGAGCCCCGCCATGGCAGCCAATTGCGCCACCTGCATCCTAGGCCAGGCCCAAGGCGCGGTGAACGAAATTGCGGCCCAGGCGCTGCGCTAGATCTGCTTGAAAGAGCAGCCTCACAGGGGCCAGCAAAAAGCCCGCACTAGGCGGGCTTAAAACGCACCTTCCGGCTGCGATGCGCTTAAAAGTCAGAAGTCATATTCACAAGCGCTAGCGGGGTAGCTTCTGGCCCAAAGTCAAACTTTGCCCACGGACTCCCATCTTCATCGCGGCCGCGCACCACATGATCGACGGTGATACCGTCAACCCAAAAGAGACGATAGGGCTTTGCATCCGTAGCGATAGACGCATCTTCGCAGTAGCCATAGATCTCCAGTGATGGATCTAGCTTGCCAAGTCGCTCAATCAGATCTCGAACCTTCATACCGCCTCGCTTTAGGTTAGAAAAGAACTTGACCAGCCTAGCATGGCTACATCAGTTGCACGCCACCAGCGCGCGTCAGGTAGCTGCCAAATGCATCCAGATGCGTCTGGGTACGCCGGCTGAGCGCTTCCATGAGTGCTGCGAGACGAGTCATAGGCACCGCTTGCGCGATGGTGTCCAGATCGGCATTCTCAAAATCAATCACTACCGCCCCATCAGACATGGGCTTGAACTGCAAGCAGCACTCCGCATTGAAGAAAGCCAGGAAACGCTGCTGCAACAAAGCATTGGCCAACACTCCAGTGAGCACATCTGAGGGCAGGTTTGCCATGGGAGGCGTGTCCAGGCCTGCCTTCGCGGCTTGATAGGTGCTGGTCATAAAACCCATCGCAACTTGGCGCGCAGCTCTCATGGCTACCCCATCGAATGGTCTGAGCGTTCCTTGCTTGAAGTCTTCCTCCACTTCTGGCGCATATCCATTGGGCAACTTGGCAATCAGATAGGCTCGCGCAGCTTCGTACTGATCAGGGTGCAAGAACAGATAGCTATTGACCTTGAACTTGCGCTGAAGCCGCGCCCAGGTTTCCGCATACTTCTGAATGCCCGCATCGACAATGGCCTGAACAATCTGCTTGAGGTCCTGGGCCTGTGCGGGACTGATGTGGTCGTAGTCAAGGGTGGCTTGTACAGGCTCATGCTGCTGCGTGGCAGCGGACAGGAACACGCGAATTACCTTGAGGTGGAACGCCGCACTGATCCAGGCGGCATACGCGATGACCAATTCCTTGCACGCGTAGGTGCCTCCGTTGCGCCCCTTGGTTGATTTTAGGAAAAGGTGCAGATCTGCACCTTTTGCTATTTCCGCGACCAGCGCCTGCGCTTGATCGTTGCGCAGGAAAAAAGCGGGTTTGAAATTTTCCTCGCCGCCACTAGCCTTATGCAGATCATTCAGAGAATACAGGCCGTCCACTTCGCGAACGCTTGTTGTTCCGATAGTGAGTGCTTTAGAATTAGTCATGTTGATACCTTGATTGATCGCTTGGTTTTTGACACTCAAGGCCTCTACCGTTGGCGCGGTGGAGGCCTTATCTATTTCAGGCCTGTTTTTCATAGCAGGCTTCCTTTGCTCGCTCTGTGTCCAGGCCGCGCTTTATGAGATAGAGAATTTCAGCGTTTAAGGTGCGCTCGTTTTGAGCCGCGCGCACTTTCAGTTCCTTGCGCAAGCCATCTTGGTGAAAGCGCATCAAAAACTTGTCAGCTGTCGCGCTTGATGATTTGGTAGTGGTGTCGTTCATGTATTCCCTTCTAAACATGGCCTAGTGCCATAGACAGAAATATGGCCTAAGGCCACACATCGGTCAAGCAATGCATGGCAATAGGCCATATATTCACTATGGCTTTAGGCCAGTATCATTAGTGGATGGAACCTAAGCAGCCACAAGATACCGAGTCGCGCCACGCGGATAAGTACATAGTCCGCTTCCCTGATGGCATGCGCGACAAGTTGAAGGCCGAAGCCAAGGCGAACAATCGCACTCTCAATGCTGAAATCGTGGCTCGCCTAGCTGCATCACTCGTCGCTGGCTCAACGGACCTTTCTGATGCCGACCTAAAAACAAGCATGGAAATCATGCGAGAGGAGTTCGAACACGGAAAAAGGTTTGCGCGCGCCCAACTGCTGTTGAGCGTCTACCAAGATCAAGCTTTGCTGGTTCGCCGCAGACTTGACAGGGAGCTACAACTAACAGAGCACCTCAAGGCACAGTTGGATCAGGCAACAATCCACGACGATGAGGCCGCGCCCAGGATTGCACGCGAGCTCAAGGACACTCAGTATTGGCTGCAGCGCACCCGAATGGAGTACGACCAAGTTCAAAAAGACATCGCTGACACCCAAAGCGAGCTAGAGCATGCACGTCAGTGCCTTAACAACTCTACTGAGTAAATAAGCAATACCCAAAGGAGGGAGCATGCAGACGACTACGACCGCACAGGGAGCGCCAAGACCGCTCGTATTTGCCCGTCACCTGATCGGCATGGGGATCGTCGCTCTGGCTAACCCGCTGATCTACTACAGCGACAACCCAATTCGCGCCTGGCTTGAGACTTGGCTGCACCCCATCGTATTCGCACTAGTTGCATTTGGCCTGTATGCGTTGTTCCTGACCAAGCGCGCCAAGCAGGCATGGCCCAAGAGCTTTTTCATCCTCGCTTGGGTGCTGCTGGCGCTGCTGGTGGCGAGCCCTTGGATCAACACGCCACGCTCCATTTCCAGCACAACTCAAGCTCAACACGGTGCACCAGCTGCGGCGAAGAGTGCTCAGGGCGTTGACTGGGAAAAAGGGGCGCTAACCCCTCCTTCCAAGCCTTAGCACTACGCTCGCGGCACCCACTGCTTGCCATCCCATACAGCTTGTTGCCCACCCACCGTAGACACGGTACCGACGGGTCTGGTTGCCGGGTCGGCAAGCTCCGGCTTGATTGCTCCATTTGCTTTCTGAGTATCAGCGCCCATCCGCCTCATCTCCCCTGTTCGCTCATTTACCGCACCCAGGATGCTCTCGGTCTTGTTGCCTTGGGAGTCTGTTCCACCCTGAAGCGCGACAGCCTTCCAGCTGTCTGAGTCTTTGCCAGAGTAGGCGCGGATCTGGGCTGCAAGTGCGGCCTGCTCCTCGGGAGTCTTGGCTTTCAGATACTGCTCTTGGAGCTGTCCAATACGCTCTGCCGCACGGATCTGCGGCGCGCGCAGGCGTTCATCGTTGGTGATGCGCTGGGCATCGAGCTGGTTGCGCTCAGCACCTAAGGCCAGTTGCCCCATCCCCAGCCCGATTTGCCCTTGAGCCCTACGGTCAGCCCCAGCCTCAGCCATGGCAGCGCGCTGCATGCCGGCATTGACTTCATTGGTGCGCAGCTGCATATCGGGCACCTTGCCCTTAGCGGCCAGGTCGGCGCGGCTCGCGTCCAAGAAATTCTGCGCTGCTGGATTGTTGGCCGCACCTCTTCCGCCCCAGCGTTGGGTGTTCATGATGGAGCTGGCCGAAGTCTCCATGTTTTTGAGGCGCTGGCGCGCTCCCCAGTCGTTCCCACTGTGGGCCACTGCTGGCGCTGTGAATGTCGGGACGCCGCCTTGTTGCTCCGCCAGGATTGGCGAATTCATGGCCGCAAGGCTGGCAGCCGCGCGCTGGTTCTGAGCATTCGGCTGACCGGTGAAGCCTGCCGAGAAGCCCATACCGCTGGCTTGATCGCTGTATTGGCCACGCCCGTGGTTGTAAACGCCTTCGGGTAACTCTCCTCCAGTGCTGGCGCTGGCTGCTGGTGCTGTCTGTGCTGTGCCAGGCGCCGCGCCCACGCTGTTCGTCAGCCCGGGCTTCATGGGTGCAGCGGGTGCTACTTTAGGTGCCGCTGCCAATGCTGCGGTGGAGTTCGCGTTTGCTGTGGGAGCAGAGCTTGTGCCCGGCGCAGCTGGTGCGGCATTTGCATCTGATCCGATCAGGCCGCTTGCGAACTTTCCGGCCGCGCCCACCACGGGAGTGGCTGCCTTATCCGCCAGCTCGATGCCGTACATGCCCAGACCTTGCACCGCTGTGCGGGCGGCTGTGCCGGCGGCTTGCGCATAGTTGCCGGATCCCCACTGATCGCGCATTTCTTGGGCGCGGTCCTGCATATAGAGCTCGGAGGGACCGGCCAGGCGCGCGGCAGCTGGTGCAGCAACAGGCGCTGGCTTTGGCGTCGCGCCCACGGGTGCCCCGGAAGATCCGCTATCTCCTTGCAGCTGATTGCCTGGGTAGATGTTGTTGGGGCTGGCCAGCTTGCTGACGGCCGGCTTCTTTTCATCGAGTAAGGTGGCCATGGCTACCAACTGCCTTTCATTTTGACGATGCGCGGGTGCTTGTCGCGGCGCTTGCGCTGCACATTCGCATCCGGCCGCGCACCAAAATTGCGCTCAAACAGCGCCTCATGGGTTTGAGCCTTGTTGGGGTCGTAACCGTCCGGGTCAGGGCGCAGGTAGGCACAGCGGCACACCCAGTCGATGAGCTTGACGTGAAAGCGATCTGCAATTTCAGGCTTGCCAGAATCAACGTCCGCCACCAAGGGCTTGAGCGCGCCTCGGTACACGGTCAGGCGCAGTACTCCATCGATGGATGGTGCGGGCACCAGGCGAATCACTGGCTTGGCCGAGCTGGTGGGCTGCTGGTAGTAGAAACGATTGGGCACGCCCTGGCGGGATTCCCAAGCATGGTCGTGTGCATCCAGATCCTGAATGCTGGTTTCCGTCATCACACGGCCATTGAATGCAAGGCGCTGCACCTCCAGAACACTGGGGTGCAGTGCGTAAGACGCTTGACCGGAGAGCACCGGGATGCGGCAAACCGCCTCTGTCGTAGCGTCCTCGATGAGCTTGGCGCGCTCGCATGCCTCCTGCACGCCCTCATTGAGGTAGCCCACCAGCACCTCGTCAGACCACAGATAGGGCTCGTGCTCGTCCTGCAGAGCTACCCGTGCTGCGGTAATGAGTTCTTCAAGAGTCATGGGTGCGCCTCTGCCTTATTCGCTGTCTTCGCCGGCAGCTTCAGCAGCTTCCGCTTGCAGCGCTTCCCAGGCTTCATCGGCTTCCTGGCGCGACACATTGAAGCCGGCCACCTTCTTCAGGGAATTCAGATTGGGCTTGCCATCGGCTGTGAAGTCGGCTTCGTTGTTGGCAACAAGCAGCTGCTTGATGGCGTCCTTGACCATCTGCTTACGGTTTTCAGCGGCGAGTGCAGCGGCTGCAGCATCGTTCTGGACTTCCGTGGAGCCGGTCGAGGTCGCGCCTGCTGCCGCGCCTTGGGCCAGCATGGCTGTCAGCGCCGCCACAGCGGCAGGCGAGCGCTGAATCGGGTCGTCTGCCATAGGCTCGGCGCCTCGGGCAATGGCTTCGCGGCGGAACTCGGCCGCCACCTCTGCGCCTTCGGGGGGGATAACCAGGGTATGGCCGCTGAGCAGTGCAATGTGCAGCGCCTGGCTGCCGGGGGAACGGAATTTCATGGGAATGTCTCTGGTTGAGGTTCAAAAGCCCAGCGGGCGAACCCGCCGGGAAAAGGGCCAAAGCCCACCACTGCGAAACCCGTCAGCCCTGGCTGAAAGCCGCGCGGCCTTCCACGTAGTAGCTGATCTGCACACGCACCTTGCCGGCGGTCGCGGCTGTGCCTGTCTCGGTCACGGTGACTTGCAGGCTCTCACCCACGTTGTGCTTGTAGCCAGTCATGGTCAGGGCCGTGAGCGCGGCGGCTTTCAGGTCCACGGGTGCGGCCGTGTAGCGGTCGTCATCGGCCTTGTCGCCCACCTTCAGGGTGGCGCTGGTCGCGGTGTTGAAGGCGGTCTTCACCACCACGCTGCCGCTGATCACGACTGCGCCAGAGGGCAGTTCAATGGCTTTGGTCGCCACACCGCTGGCCAGATCGCCGGCGGAAATGTCCACGTAGGCCACGATGGCCTCTTGGCGGCCGGAATTGAGTTTGAGAGTCATGGTCGCGCTCCTTCATCATCAAGGGAGAGCTGCCCGCGCCGCGCCTGGCCACGGGCAGCGGGGGATTACTGGATGTAGTGGTCGCAGGCCACCACGCCATGGTCTTCCACGCTATCGTCATAGATAGAGTGGAACTGGGGCTTGAGCAGGCCGATCATCTTGTCCACGTTGATGCCCTGCTGGCTGTTGTAGTCAAACAGCTTCTCCACCCAGTCGGACGAGCCCAGGTCCACCATGCCCATGGCTTGTGCACCGCACAGCAGAGTGCGGGTGCCGTTGACATTGCCGCCAGCGCCCCACTTCTTGCCAGCCGCCGCGCCCTTGGTCGTGTAGACCAGGTTGTGCTCGTGCAGCACAGCACCGTCCACGGTCACGGTCGCGCCCGTGAACCAGGGCGAATCGGTACCGGCCTTGGTCGCCACTGCCACCACCGCGCGCTGATAGTCGGGATCCTTCTTCAGGGCCGCCAGGGTGCCGGGCGCGATCAGCAGCACGAAATACTGCTTGCCGCCATCCATCAGCGGACGCACATAGTGTTCCTTCGCATAGGCGATCAGGTCCACGATCATGCGGTAATTGGGCAGATACGCACTGGTAATGCTGCCTGTGCTGGACAGCTGCAGGCTGGTGCCATCCCACATCAGCGAGCGCTTGGGAGTGGGGGCCTTCACATCGGCCGCAAACGACAGCTGCGGGAAGGGCGAGTTGATACGGTCCGCGCCGTTGTTCTTGTAGGCAAAGCCGATGCCCGAGAGCGTCAGAAACGCCAGTTGGTCGGTACGGTTGGCCAGCCAGTAAGACAGCTTGTCGCGGCCCTGCTCGCGGAAGTTGATGACCGTGCGCTGCTCGGCCAGCTTTCCCTTGTTCTTCACCGAGTGGGTCAGCAGGTCCAGAGAGATGATCTGGCTGTACGACTGCATGGCCTCTTCGTTGCCTTCGCGCTCGTTGTCACCGATCACGCCGTCTTCAACCAGGTCGGCCACCAGTTGGATGATGGCCTGATCGCCCTTTTCAGTCTTGGTCAGTTCCTTGATGATCTGAATCATCGCGTTCTGGGTCTTGCCCATGAAACGCTTGATGAACATCTGGTCGCGCGCGGCGCTCCAGGTGTCACGGGACCAAACCAGCTTTTGCTGGGGGGTCAGTGCTGCGAAATTCGTCTGCATAACATGCTCCAAAGTGTTTGACTTGTTGGGACATGCGCCGCCCTCAATGCGATGACATGACTTGGGCAGTCAAGGAGCCGGGCCCTTTTACGTCGCGGCCTTGCAGACGAATACGCTCGTCGGGTTCTTGGCCCGCCACAGTGAGCGAATCTGTGGCGGGTTGCCGGGCCTGGCCTTAGTCGCCGCGCAAACGACGCTTTTCGGCTTCGGACAAGCGATCAAACTGCTCGTCATCCATCTGCGCCACATCCGTGGTGTCGGATCCGGTTGCTCTGTTGCCCACACCGGCAGCCGGGACTGGTGGCTGGGCCACTGAGGCCTGTGCACCACGGGTTCGGGCTGCGGCTTCTCGGGAGTCTGCTTGCGGCGCGCCCGTCTTCAAATCCTTAGCCGGGGTACTGCTCGCCGGCGCAAAGCGCGGGGCGATCAAGGCGGCGGCTTCGCGCAGGGCCAGATGCGGGGCCATGCCCTTGGCCGCCAGGAAGTTGCGGCGCTCGATGATCATTTCCATCGCCACCTCGCCCTCTTCGGTATCCAGGTAGGGGAAGGTCTTGACCACCGATACGGCTTCCTCGGACAAGGCATCCATGGCGGCCTTCTGGCTGCGCTGCGCTTCGGCCTGCTCCAGTTCGGCGCGCGCTTCGGCCTTGGCATTGGTACGTGCCTGCTCCACCAGCGCGGCATTCACCTCGCGGCGGATCTGCATGGCCTTCTCGGTTTCGCCCTCCATCAGGGCACTCAAGTAGTCCGACTCCTTGGCATCGAAGTCAAAGGCCTGCGCCTGCTCCGCCTGCTTGGTACCGGCGGCACCATCCTTCGCAGCACCGGCCTCTGCAGGGGGCTGCTGCTGGTGCTGGCTGCGCAGTCGTGCGTTTTCGGCGCGCTCTTGCTCCAGCAGGCGCTCGGCTTCCTTGCGGCGTTCGTTGACTTCGTTGAAGCGCGAGTGAGGCACCGAGCCCGAGTTACGGCCCTCGCCCACCTCTTCTGCCGTGCCGGCGCCCTCTTCCTGGGCTCCTGCTCCTGTGCCCGATTCCGCTGGGGCTGCCGCAGCAGCTGGCGCGGCGGCTGGTGCTGCGGGTGCTGGCGCTGCCGTGGTCGAAGCAGCCGCGCTGCCATCACCCGGGTCCAAAAAGTCGCCACGGTCTTCGGGGGTGCCGGGCGTGTACTCGTCATCATCCAGATGGCTGTCGCCTGGCAGGTCATTGCCTTCGCCGTCAGCGGCGTTCATGTAGCGGCTCAACAGGGCTTGCAGGATCTTGGGCATGGTGGTTCCTTTGCTTCGGTCAGTGGTTGCTTATGGGTTCTGCAGCACGCCATCAGCGCGCTGTGTCTCTATGCCGGCCATGGCGCCGGCGGCTCCAGTCGCCGCGCCCGGCGGAATTGATGGGTCCATCGGGTTGGTGTTCTCGGGGAACGGGACAATTGGCGCGCCCTCGGCCTGTGCAGTGGCCGCCGGCACGATGGGCGCCGCGTCCTTGTCCTGAAACCCCACGGATCGGGCCAACTGGTCTGCCAGTGGCGCGGTCTGGGGCGTCTGAGCGATGACCTGCGCGGTCTGCAGCCCGGTGTAGAGGGTCTGCATATCCTTGTTCTGCGCGTCGGCATCGGTCTTGCGCGCCTGGGCGTCCAGCAGCCGCGCCTTGGCTTCCAAGGTGGGATCGGCTGGCTGCTGGGCTGGATCGGGCAGGTTCTCGATGAGCTCGTGCTTGTCGGCCAGATTGCTGTAGCGCAGCACCACGCGGTCGGGGATGGCAATGCCCTTCTCGCGCATCTCGATGCACTGCTGGAACTGGCTGTTCTCGAAAGTGACCTGCATTGGCTGCTCGCCGATCACCACGTCATAGTCGCCCACGGTCACGTCATACAGATAGGCACCAGACTCGGGATCAAACTTGTTGATTTCCAGCGTCTTGTCTACATCCTTGCCGGTCAGCGGATCGGTTTCGGTGATGCGAAACACGCGATAGCTGTCGTAGTAGCGCTGGATCAGCTTCAGGATCCGCTTGGCCAGCAGGCCGCGCGTGAATGCCAGGTTGTCCAGTGGCACGGCCAGCTGCTGCTGGCTGGCGTGCTGCTTGCTCTGGATGGCAATACCCGACACCTCGGAGCCTTGATTGCCGCGCATGGCATCCGGCACCGTGGTTTCCTTCAGAGCCAGTGTCGCGCGGTCGATCAGCCGATCCACTCCGGTGGGCACTGTATTGGGCTGGATGCGCTCGGGCTTCTTAGCACCCTTGGCGTACTCCACAACCAGGCCGGTGCGCGCGCCGTCATCCTCCAGGTCCTCCGTGTCCATATTGGTCAGGGAGTTCTCTTCCACCATCCAGCCGCCGTTCGCGCTGGAATTGAGAATGTGCACGAACTGGCTCACGGCCTTGTTCACCACCTCCTGGGGGCCAATGCCGTTGTCCACCATGCCGCGCGTCTTGCCGCGCCGGAAATAGGCAAAGTACGGCACCAGGGTGAAATGCTCATAGGGGCTGTAGTCGTCATGCAGCACGCTGCACCAGGTGCTCACCACCCAGCGGATGCGCTTTTTCATGCGCCGCGCCCGTACTGCGCCCTTGTTCATCGCGTCCTGCACCGACTCGGTTGACATGCTTTCTTCCACCAGCACATCGCCGCTCAATGGGAAGACCAGGCACTGCGTCATCTCGTACACCCAGCGCTGGCGGTCGATCACGCGATAGCGCTTGATACCATCCACGCCCGTGAAATACGCATCCTGCAGCCCGCTCCAGCCGAACTTGTTGCGCGGCGTCTCGCCGTCCAGATCGCCAAAGTCCGGGCTCTCATGCTCGTCGTTCTCCACCTTCTCGGCGGCCTTCTTGCCGTAAATCTGGCCGACCTCCTCCTTGGTCAGCCAGCGCGGCCAGGTCACATCGCCCCAGTCGTCTGGGTCGTAGGACTTCGCATCAGGGTCCGGGATCACGTCGCGGGGGTCGGCAAAGCTCACCACGATGTCGCCCTTGATGTTCTTGTCGAAGTTCAGACGCACATCGAAGTAGCCGCGCTGCTCGATCAGCCCATCCCCAAAGACCTGCGTTTCCACCCAATGCAGCTGATTGCTATCGCTGACCTGCTTGATGACCTTGCTCAGGATCGTCGCCACCTCCGGATCGCCCTTTTCGCCGCGCGGGCGCAGGGTAATGTCCATGCGGTTGGCGATCTGGTAGCCCAGCGCCGTGTTGACGGCCGGCATGATCTGGTTGAACTCGTAATAGGGCCGCCCTTCCCCTTCCAGCACCCGCTTGTCGTCGTCGCGCCACTGCTCGCCGCCGCCCAGATACATGCCCTCGCAGCGCGCCGCCTGCTCCGTATAGCCGCGATGGCCCCGGTCGATGCCGTAGCGATAGCGCGCCCAGTTTTCTTGTGCGATCAGATCCATGGTGTTTATGCGGCCTGGGCCGATCCTCTGTTGTTACGGCCTTTGAGCAGCCTGTCGCGCCAGCTCTTTTCCTTCTTGCCCTTGGCTGGCCGGGGGATGCCAGACACAAAGGTCATGGCCACGGCATCGCCCTTGTCCGGGCTGCGGCCCAGCGCCTCGCGGATCTCGTCCTTGCTGCGCATCAGAATGGCGGTACGCTCGCCCAGGGTCACGACCTTGTAGCGAACGGCTGTCAGGTCAGCCAGCAGCTCTGGGTCTGGTGGCAACGCGATGGGGTTGGCTGCCGTGGGGTCCAGCGCCTCACGCATGCGCCAGTACATTTCCGCGCGTAGGTTGCGAAAGCGCAGATTGCCGGCCATGGTCATGGCGGTGGACGATTCCGAGCCATTGACGGCGTGCACATTCAGGTTCAAACCCTGCAGGAAATCCAGCGCGCTGGATCCAATGCCGATGGAGTCCACACAGATGGGTGCAGCGTCGCGCACCAGCGGCACGGCAAAGGCCGCGGCCGTGGGCCCGTCCTTGGTGACCACGCCGGGTGCCTGCACCATCTCGTCAAACCACTGACCATGACGGCGCGCAATGCAGCTCTTGTCGATGCCACCGCGCGCAGGGTCAAAGCCGAGGGCCGTCATCAGTCCCTTGGCGTCGCGCTTCTCCCAGCGCGCCTGGGCATCCTTGACCCATTCGGTGGGAATGGTCTGCCAGGCTGGATCAGAGCTTCCGGCGTTGAAATCGCCGTTGAGCATCTTGCTGCGCAGCGGCTCGGGCAGTGACTGCAAGGTGGACTTGTAGCCCGTGGTCAGCAGAAACAGGTTGTCGTTGACGCTGGAAGGGATGAAGGTGCGGCTCTTGGGCCTGACCTCATCCTTGCCCACCATCACCGGCTCGGGCCCGGCCACTTCCTGGTCTTCGCCCTTCTCGTTCGTGACATACCAGCGCAGCTCGCCGGGCTTGGCCGGGTTCGGGTGGTTGGGGTCCAGCCAGGGCGCCCAGAAGCGCTTGACCCACTCGCCCTCTGGCTCCGTGGGTGGATTGCCCGCGCACACTACGCGCTGGCGAATCGTTGGGTCATCAGAGCGCAACCAGCCGATCAGCGCGCGAAACTGTGCCTCTGCAAAGTGGGTAATCTCGTCAAAGGCCTTGAGGTCGTGGGCGCGCCCCTGGTACTTCATCCAATCGCCCACCTCCTTGACGGAGCCCAGCTCCATCACCCGGCCACCAGGCAGGCGCCACACTCCATCCTGGCTGTTGTAGCCCGTGCGTGAGCCAAGAATACCGCTCATGCGTTCCTCGATGCCGGTCAGCTGCACCGACTGGCGCCGAAAAACGATGGAGTGCTTCTGCGTGGTCAGGCACAGACCCAGAATCAGGTCGGTCTTGCCGCCGCCGGCCGCGCCCCCGTAGAAAACAATGTCGGCCTCGCTCATATAGGCCACGGTCTGCGGTCCAGGCTGTGGCACCCACAGGGGGGCATCGCCAGACAGCAGCAACTCGTCCAGTTGGCGCCGCGCCTCGGGGTCAAGCGACTGCACGACCTTGATCAGGTCGGCGGTGCTGAGTTCGGCCAGTACGCTCACTTGGCAGCTCCCATCACCTGGGCCAGTGCGCCGGCAGCATTGGGGCTCTTGAGCAGGTTGGCCAGACGCACTGCACGCTCTGCATCTGTCATGTCCTTGACCACACCACCGGCCGCAGCCAGATGCTTGTCATCCATGCCGTAAGCAGTGCGCTCCATGCCCACCAATGCCTGCAGAGAGGCCGTCATATCCTTCATGGCCTTGGAGCGGCCCGGCAGGCTGATGATCTGGTGATAGAGGTCGTTGAGCCGGTCCTTGCCGCTTTCGTCCTCACGGCGCAGCAGCTCGCCCATCTCTACTAGGCGCTCCACCTGCTCCTGGCCCACCATCACCTCCAACTCGTCCAGCAGGCTGTTGACGATGTTGCGGGCGCGGCCAATGTCAGAGCGGTGGGCCATCTTGACGTTGGCCACCGCCTCAGCGTTTGCTTCGATTACCTGGCGCTCTGTAGCCTTCTGTTCGGCGCGTACCTCGCTGCGTACCGCACGCGTGCGTACCAAATCCTCGCTGCGCTGCTGGATCTGGGCGGCGAGGTCACGGGTCCAGCCATCGCGCTTGGCGCGCTTGCGAATGGCTCCATCTGTTAGTCCGTGCTCGCCTGCAATCTCTCGCAGGCTCTTGACTCCTGCGCGGTAATCACTTTCTATGCGCTCCCAGTCCACCTGCTTTCGGGCTGGACTTGCGCTATCAATCGGCTCCTGATGGGACATGCCGGAGAGTGTTCCGGCAGTACGCACATTGGTCGAACCCTAGGCGGGTGATGCGCCTTCACTTGGATCACTCCAACTGGGCAGCTCTACATCTCTGAGAACTATGGTTACGGCCTCCAGTACGGCCTTTCGATAGACCCCTCTCGAGCGCGTACTGTCTTCAGAATCCCCCGTCTCTGAGTGCAAGAGATTTGCTGAGATAAACGCGTCGGAGAACGCCGCCCGTGCGTCCACACTCAAAAATAGTCCATTGGCATCAAACCAAGCTTGGCATTCATAGGCCAAGTGGGGCAAGTTGTTGAACATGGCGCCACCGAGACTGTTCTGAAGCTTTCGCAAATGCTGAAATGCTTGTTGATGAGCCTCTAAACGACGCTCTGCAGCAATCATCCTCAGTTGGTGCCGAGCCTTCAAGTCCTCAACTTGCTTTTGATATTCGACCTTGACCTCTTCAACCTTCTTGGTAAGTAATTCCACATCCTCTTTTGTTGCTCTTCCCTTGCCTTTCTCAGCAAAATAGCTCCCAAAATATGAGACTGCGCCTCCCAAGACAGCTGCTAGTAAGTAGCCAATCCACTGCCTACTGCCGCCAGATGCTTCTGCTATTCCCCGTGCCATCGCCTGAATCTCATCCGGTGTCATAAGTCCTCCAACTCTTATCCAAGAATGCTACTGGAGTATCAGAACTGTTCGGTGCTCAAGCAGTCATGCAGAATCTGGCTCGGGAGGAATTCACATGCTTTGGTTACTCGACACCGGGAAGATGGCCAAGAAATTTGGCAAATGGCGCGGCGGCATCACTGCCCTGTGCGGATTCGGGATGAGCCTGATCGCTACCTTAATCGCGCGTCTCGAAAGCCTGGTTCTGGCCTTTGGTCCATCCAACGCGCAAACGAATGTCCCAGGCGTTCTTGGTTTCATTGCCCTTGGCTTTTATGCTTTAGGCATGGTCGCCGCGCTCTGGGGCGCATGGCAGTTATACGTTGATGCCAACAGTGGTGCCTACCAGCATGACGCCGACCGCTACGACCGCGAAGGCTGGTAACCCGCCCTACAGCAGACTCGCCTGCAAATCGTTCTGAGCTGCAGGTTGATCTGCATTCGCAGCCTGCTTTCGCAAAGCCGCACACTCATCCTCAAGCTGCTTAATCCGCGCCGCCTGCTCCCGGCGCACCGCCACCTGCTGCAGTGCCTGGTCCTGACTCAGCATCCCCAGATCGTGCTGCATCTGCAGCGCTGCGAACTGCTGCGCGTTCCCGCTGGTCCGAAGGCCGATGATGCGCAGCTCACGGGGCCAGACGCGCAATTGCTGGTCCCCCACCTCGATCAGCGTCTGCCCATCATCAAGGTCTGAAAAATAGACTGGCCGAGGTGCAAGGTACCCCTTCACCATCTCAAACACGCCGCTGACCACGCGGCGCAGGGTTCCCTCAACCTCGATCATGCGGCTCACATGGTCGTCGACCACATGGAACGGTAACCGCGTCACCTCTACAAGGCGCTGGCGAGAAATGGCCTGGCTCAGGCTATCCATCTCCACGATGGCGTCCCAGATGATCTGGCGGCTGGTCTTGTTGTTGCTTTGTGTGTCGGTCATCATCATCTCCGAGTTGAATTCAGTTCGTCCAGCGCGGCACGCTCCTGGGCCACAGGCCGGCCTTCAGGATCTGTTCGCGGGTAAATCGGCCGGCCTCGATGCCGTACTCACGGTGGGCCTCTCGCCCTCCGGACTCCAGCAACCGGTAGTTGTCATAGGCCACATGGCAGCCCTCAATGCCAGGACGGCTGCAGCAGAGCGGGAAGCCCGTGCGGTCGTCTGTCTTCATGCCCAGGCCCTTGCCGAGGTTCAGGTGGGCATGCTGGCTATAGCCGCTGATGCCACACCAAAAGCAAGGCAGCTCGGCCACCAGACGGCGGTAGGGCTCGCTCTCGATGGTGTTCTCTTTCTGCACCACGATGCCTGTCGTGCCCGCCCCGGGAGCCATGGTCACGTTCTGGGGTACCAAGTCGGCAGTTGCAAGGGCGCTCTCGATCTGACGGGCGGCGCGCTCAGCAAGGCGCTGCTCTCGGCTGTCCGCCTGGCCGGGCTCGTAGTGGTGACCCTCGTCCTGATCATCACGGTGCCCAGCGCCAGCCCAGCCGCCACGAGACTTGAAGCCCTTGCCGGGCTTGAGGGGGGCGCGGCGCATCAGCATGGCCCCACCTTCAATGCCATGTTGTATGCGGACATCTTCGTCGCGTAGATAAAGCTTTGCGACTGCGCCATCAACCATGTGCTGTAGGCGGCCCACGGGCCGAGCCCGGTCGCAGTTGTGCCGCGTCCCGTGCAAACCCATGCGCCATCCACTCGCTTGATGCGTGGCTTCATCCAGCCGCGCAGCATCCGCTCGCGCATCTCTCGCTTCCGGGCGAGTTCGCGCTCTATCTCTAAGGCTTGGTCGATGCGGCTCAGTACCATGCACGCCCCCAGTCCTCTACAGGCACCAGAAAACCGTAGTCGTTACAAACGTAGACAGTGCGAGCGCCAGCCTGCACCCGGTTGCAGCAGCGGTTCTCCATCCAGCGCTCAACCAGGTAGCGGCCGTCTGCCAGGCGCTCATACTCCGGCCACACCAGCCGGGTGACGCGCGAGGCGCTGGGGGGCTTGCGTTCGCCGGCCAGAGGCACGACCTTGCCAAAGAAGGCGGGGTTCAAAGGCTGGATCATTTGACCAACCTCACTTCCAGGCCCAGCAGAGCCTTCATCAGATGGCGCTTGAGCTTGAATTCAGTGGTCAGCACGCCCTTCACGTCCTCGATCACTTCCGCGCCCTTCTCGACATAGACGAAATCGGCCACATAACGAATGGCTGGCTTCACCCGGCTCGCATCGGCAAACTTCACAGCGGGCACCAACTCATAGGCCACCTGGCGGCGCAGCTCGCTGATTTCCCCAGCTCGCAGCTGCATGCACAGATGCCCCCAGCGGCGTGCCTCGGCACGGCTGTCGAACTTCACCCCATCGGGCGTGACGGTCTTCTTGTTGCCGTACTTGGCTCCACCGGCTCCAGATCGCTTGGTTGCGGCTTGAACCCCAGGCGCTTGAGCTCCGCTCGCACGGCTTCCCGCATTCCCGGCCACAGGCCGTGCCCATGTGTCACGGATTCCTCTTCCAACTCCGTAGCCCTGTGCCTTGAGTAGTGCCACCATCCCGGCGTCATTGCCAGCTGCACCAGATGGTCCCTGGCCTTTAGGTAGTGCGTTGGTAAATCGTTTGGCATTCATCACCTGCCCTCCTGCTGCCGGTTCAGGCCCAGGGCCTCCATCGCTGCCATGCGGCTGTGTCGCGTCACCGTCTGATCTCCATGGTTGATGCGCGCGACGATCTTTCGAGCCCAGTCCTTGCTGTCGCCCTTGAGCTCGACCGGCACGTCCAGCAGGCGCTCCACCTTGGGTGCAGGCAGCGCCAGCAGGCCGTTCTCCTCAAAGTAGGTCTTGCGCGGCGTCAGGGCTTCGCAGGCCTTCACGAATTGCGGCAGGCTGGGTGGGAACTCGGGGCTCTCGCGCTGGGCGTTCCGAGAGGCCGTCTCGATTACGTCATCCGCGAACTCGGCCAGGGCTGCATCCCAGACCAGCTGCGCGGCGCGCATGCCCTTGTCCTCGCGGCGTTCGTTGAGCTCCCCTGTGCTGAACTTGGCCAGGAAGGCCGTGCCATAGGCGCTCTGCAGCACCACGAACAGCTTGCGGGTGCGGATGGATGCCTCTGCGCGCTGGGCCTGGCCCTGTTGCTCGCCGCCATACAGTGCATGCTGGGCCAGATCTGCAATCTCGTAGCTGCGGTTCATAGCTCGATCCCGTCAAAAATGGCTTTGCCGGCGCCTGCAAACTTGTGGCTTGCGGCCGGGGCCAGGGATGGGGGCGGTGTGCTCGCACCGGTCTGCTGCTGGGTGGCCCACTTCTGGGCATCGCGCAGCAGCAAGCTCACGGGATGCAGCTGCTCACAGATGAATCTCTCTTCGACACGGCGCACGTAGTGCACGGCAATGCGGGGGGCGCGCTCGGCGCCCACCTTGTCGATGAACTGGGAGATCTGCCCAGCAACAGACGCGTTCCACAGCGGCCAGTCCTTGTAGCGCCCGTGAAAGGCAATCGCGTAGGCCACCCAGGTCTTGTGGCTCTTGGTGCTCTCGCCGGGGTAATGCAGCTCGCCAGGGATGACATGGATCACTCCGTTGGGCGCGTTCACCATCATCGGCTTGACCTCTTTGGGCTCCTTTACCTCCTTCGGCTTCTTCGGCTCTTTCCCCTTCGCAGCCTTGGCGCCAGCCTGGGCTGCAATAGAGGGAGTCTCTGTAGGAGTCTTATGTGGAGTCTCTGTATTAATAACGGACTGCGTTTGGCGCAGTTCGTCGAGCGACGAATCAGCAGCCCCCGGAGTGCGTTCGGCGTCATCCCCGGACTGCGCTTTGGGTTGTTCCCGAAATGCGTTTTCGTCGTTCGGGGAATGCGCTTTTGTTTGTGCCTCGGTCCAGGCGTCAAAAGCAGCGTCCACGGCCTCCAGATTCAGGCGGTAATAGATGCGATGCTCAAGGCGGCGGTTGGTCTCGATCAGAAAGCCTGCATCGCGCAGTTGCTTGCGCGCTGTGACCTGCTCACGGTAGGACAGGCCCGTCTCTTCGCTGAACTGCTCGGAGCTCTTGTGCGTGCCCAGGTCGCTCTCGCCTCGCTGACTCCAGTAGTGCAGCTGTGCAAACAGAATGGCCACGTTCACGGAGCCAAAGAAACGCGCCAGGCGCGGGTAATAGGCCACGGGATGGCCGACATTGGTCAGGGATGCGGAAAGGCTCATGTGCTGGCGCTGCCTTCCTGCGCCAATCGGGGCTTGGGTGTACTGGGGTTGGTGTGTTGCTTCGTCATCACGCAACTCCTTCGCTTGTCAGGCGCTCAACAATCCATGCCTCGCCGGCGGTGGTGAACAGCGGCTGCGAATAGCCAAGCTCCGTTTGCTTCAGCTCGCCATAGCCCTTGTCGATCACCCATTGCTTGAAAACGCGGGCGCGCTTCACGCCCATGGCATAGATACCCAGCTCGTCCAGGTGCTTGTTCAGCTTGATGGCTGACATACCCAGCTTCTGGGCAATCTGCGTGGCGGTCATCAGTGTGGTTCGCTCAACCACCTTGTCGAAGAACTGCACCTTGGGTGCGGCCTGCGCCAACTGAGCAACGGCGATCTGCTCGCCTTCCTTCGCGTCCGCCCAGGCGCGCGCGGCGGCCACTGGATCAGCAAAGTTTGGCAGTGCGAGGACCTGCCGGGCCTCCAGCGCTTGCCAGCGGTCAATAACTCGGGCGCGGTGCTCGTCGCTATAGCCAGAGACGACCAGATGCGTATCACGCTCAATCAGGTCGTAGACATCAATCGGACGACCACCGGTTACCTCGCGGCGGGTTTTACGACTTGATCGCAAAAGCCCTTTGCTGAACAAACGCACGATGGTGGCAACCACATCGTTATGGCGTGCCTCGACCAAATCTGCAATCTCGCGGCTGCTCATCGTCAGCGGCACGGCCGACGGGGAAAGTGTCGAATTCAGACTCATCGGCCATGCCCTCCAAATTCGCGGCCCTCAAATGGCACTGCCATTTGTGCGCGGATGTCCATAGCATTGGCGTCATGCAAAGCTTTTTCAGCAACCATCAGCGTGTACGTCTTGCCATACACCCAGGCGTACATGCAGTCGCGCTGAG
>Ga0308157_10001460_pt1 | contig 48420 bp, 44 predicted proteins | sample PhyBR1_FD_201035 | JGI IMG/M metagenome (GOLD analysis project Ga0308157, IMG submission 201035) | Phyllosphere microbial communities from UC Gill Tract Community Farm, Albany, California, United States - DLSLB.R1 | ecosystem: Host-associated > Plants > Phyllosphere > Unclassified | place: USA...
GGCAAGGCCATGCTGGTCAATTTCTGGGCGCCGTGGTGCGGCCCGTGCGTGCAGGAGATGCCGGAGCTGTCGGCGTTGGCGGCCGGAGAAGAGGGTAAGAAGCTGCAAGTTATCGGAATTGGTATAGATTCGGCAACAAATATCGCCGAATTTAACGACAAGTTCAAAATCACCTATCCAGTCTTCGTCGCCGGCATGGCTGGCACCGACCTGTCGCGCGCCTTCGGCAACGGCGCCGGCGGCCTCCCGTACACCGTGCTGATCGGCGCCGACGGCCAGGTCAAGAAGACCTATCTGGGCCGCCTGAAGTTTGACGAGCTGCGCAAGGACCTGGCAACTCTGTAAATAGTTTTACAAGTTTTTTTCTCTTGCCAATGCCGGCAGTTGGCGGCAAAATGCGGAACTTTCGCGGAAAACGGTCCTGAACCATGGCAAAAAACCTCCTACTGCTCAACGGCCCCAACCTGAATTTGCTGGGTAGCCGCGAGCCCGAGGTCTACGGCGCTAGCACTTTGGCCGACATCGAACACGCAGCCCAGGCGCAAGCCCAGGCGGCGGGCGCGAGCTTGTCCTGCTTCCAGAGCAACCACGAAGGGGCGCTGATCGACCGCATCCATGCCGCCAGAACGGAAGGCGTGGACGCCATCGTCATCAACCCGGGCGGCCTGACCCACACCAGCGTGGCCTTGCGCGACGCCCTGGCGGGGGTGGCGATACCGTTTGTTGAAGTGCATATTTCGAATATTTACCAGCGCGAGACGTTTCGCCATCACTCATTTCTTAGCGCGATCGCCATAGGTACTATTTGCGGACTGGGTATCGAAGGATATCGGTTTGCCATCGACTTCGCCCTTAAAAGGCGATAATCTACGCGATCTGCGCGCAATTTCGCGCGGTTCCCGCCCGCAAGGCGCACCGCTCACACTTACATAACAAAGACATTCCTGGGGGTTACATGGATTTACGCAAGCTGAAGACCTTGATCGATCTGGTCGCGGAATCGGATATCGCCGAGCTCGAAGTGACCGAAGGCGAGAGCAAAGTACGCATCGTCAAGTCGTCCGCCATGCCGCAGAACCAGATGGTGATGATGCAGCCGCAAGGCATGCCGCAATACCACGCCGCCCCGGCACACGCTCCAGCACCAGCCGCCGCAGCCGCGCCGGTCGCGGCCGTCGCCGCCGAGCCGACCGGCCATGTGGTCAAGTCGCCGATGGTCGGCACCTTCTACCGTTCGTCCTCGCCAGGCTCGCCGGCGTATGTCGAAGTGGGCGCCACCGTCAAGGAAGGCGATACCCTGTGCATCATCGAAGCGATGAAGCTGTTGAATGAAATCGACGCCGACAAGTCCGGCACGATCACCCAGATCCTGGTCGAGAACGGCCAACCGGTCGAATTCGGCCAGCCGCTGTTTGTGATAGGCTAAGACCGGCCTGCGCCCTCCCCATCGGTGACGGGCGCGCCGGCTTGGTCCGCATTCCCTCCTCTACCTGACGTTACCGGCCCTGCCGGTGCTCACAGACATACGCGAACCTATCATGTTTGAAAAAATCCTCATCGCCAACCGTGGCGAAATTGCCCTCCGTATCCAGCGCGCTTGCCGCGAACTGGGCATCAAGACGGTTGTGGTCCACTCGGAAGCAGACAAAGACGCCAAATACGTCAAGTTGGCGGATGAATCGGTGTGTATCGGTCCTGCCCCATCGACGCTCAGCTACCTGAACATGCCGGCCATCATCAGCGCCGCCGAAGTGACGGACGCCGAAGCGATCCACCCGGGCTATGGCTTCCTGTCGGAGAACGCCGACTTCGCCGAGCGCGTGGAAAAATCCGGCTTCGTCTTCATCGGCCCCCGCTCCGAATCGATCCGCATCATGGGCGACAAGGTCTCGGCCAAGCAAACCATGATCAAGGCCGGCGTGCCGTGCGTGCCAGGTTCGGAAGGCGCGTTGCCGGACGATCCGAAGGCGATCGTGCAAATTGCGCGCAAGGTCGGCTACCCGGTCATCATCAAGGCGGCCGGCGGCGGTGGCGGACGCGGCATGCGCGTGGTGCACACCGAGGCGGCCCTGATCAACGCCGTGGCGATGACCAAGACCGAAGCGGGCACCGCCTTCGGCAATCCGGAAGTCTACATGGAGAAGTACCTGGAAAATCCGCGCCACGTGGAAATCCAGATCCTCGCCGACGAACACAAGAACGCCGTCTGGCTGGGCGAACGCGACTGCTCGATGCAGCGCCGCCACCAGAAAGTCATCGAGGAAGCGCCGGCACCGGGCATCCCGCGCAAGCTGATCGAGAAAGTGGGCGACCGCTGCGCCGAAGCCTGCCGCAAGATCGGCTACCGCGGCGCCGGCACCTTCGAGTTCCTGTATGAGAACGGCGAGTTCTACTTCATCGAGATGAACACCCGCGTGCAGGTCGAACACCCGGTCACCGAAATGATCACCGGCATCGACATCGTGCAGGAACAGATCCGCATCGCGGCCGGCGAGAAGCTGCGCTTCCGCCAGCGCGACGTGATGCTGTCCGGCCACGCCATCGAGTGCCGCATCAACGCCGAAGACCCGTTCAAGTTCACGCCGTCGCCAGGCCGCATCACCTCCTGGCACGTGCCGGGCGGCCCCGGCGTGCGCGTCGACTCGCACTCGTATGCGGGGTATTATGTACCGCCGCACTACGATTCGATGATCGGCAAGGTCATCACCTACGGCGCCACCCGCGAGCAGGCGATCCGCCGCATGCAGATCGCGCTGTCGGAAATGGTGGTCGAGGGCATTTCGACCAACATCCCGCTGCACCGCGAGCTGATGGTCGACGCCCGCTTCATCGAAGGCGGCACCAACATCCACTATCTGGAGCAGAAGCTGGCGGACATGCCGGACCTGCATAAACTGAGTTTGAGTAACAAGGCGCCACAATAATGAGCTGGACTGAAATCGTCATCGAAATCGCCCGCGACCACGCGGAAGCACTGTCGGAAGCCCTGATGGACGTGGGCGCGCTGTCGGTGTCCGTGGAAGACGCGGACGAAGGCACCGACGCGGAAAAACCGCTGTTCGGCGAGCCGGGCATGGAGCCGACCGAAGCGGCATGGGAACACAGCCGCGTGGTCGCCCTGACCAACGAAGATGACGATCAGGCCGTGATCGTGGCGGCCGCGGCCGGCCAGATCGGCCTGGAGACGCTGCCCAAGTTCACCACCCGCAAGGTGGAGGAACAGGACTGGGTGCGCCTGACGCAGTCGCAGTTCGCGCCCATCCATATCGGCAAGAACATCTGGGTCGTGCCGAGCTGGCACGAGGCGCCGGACGCCAACGGCCTGATCCTGGAACTGGATCCGGGCCTGGCCTTCGGCACCGGCTCGCACCCGACCACCCGCCTGTGCATGGAGTGGCTGGAAGCGAACCCGGCGCCGGGCAAGACCGTGCTCGACTACGGCTGCGGTTCCGGCATCCTGGCCATGGTGGCCAAGAAGGTCGGCGCCGGCGAAGTGGTCGGCGTGGACATCGATCCGCAGGCGATCGAATCGGCGGCCGACAACGCGCAGCGCAACAAGTGCGAGATCGAGTACTTCCTGCCGGACAGCTTCGCGCAATCGAAGCATGCGACCCAGCGTTTCGACATCGTGGTCGCCAACATCCTGTCGAGCCCGCTGAAGCTGATGGCGCCGATGCTGTCGGGCCGCGTGGCCGACGGCGGCGCGCTGATCCTGTCGGGCGTGCTGGCGCGCCAGGCCGAGGAAGTGGCCGCCGCGTACGCACCGTTCATCAAGCTGGGCGTCTGGGCTGAGCAAGACGGCTGGGTGGCCCTGCATGGCCGCCTCGGCAGCGACGTGGTTCCAGCGGCGCGCTAACCACAGCAATGGCGCTCGCCACCAAATGCCCCCACTGCAACACGATATTTCGGGTCGCCCATGACCAGTTGAAATTACGTGGGGGCATAGTGCGCTGTGGCTCCTGTAATGAAGTCTTCGATGGCAACGCGGCCCTGCTGGAGCCGCTGGCCGCGCCCTCCCCCTCCCCGCTGCCCGAGCCGACACCCTTCGACCAGAAGATGGCCGCGCTCGACACCCGCGCCGCCGAAGTGCTGGGCAGCGACACCGCAGAACCCATCTACACGCTGGAACTCGACGCCGCGCTCGACACGGCCGAGGCCGAGCCGGACGCCGCCGAGGCCGAGGTCGGCGCCGCCGAACCCGAGCTGAACGCCGCCGAGGCTGGAGCGTATGCCGCCCCCCCCGAGCCGGACGATCAGCGCTACGACGACGAACCGATCGCCACCACGCTCGCGCTGCCCGCCGAGCCCGCCAGCCTGCCGCCCGCCGTGGAGGAGGCGCTGGACCTCGATCTCGACCTCGATGTAGAACCTGAACCTGAGCCGGAAGCCGCGCCCGAGCCGGCCGCCGCCATCGAACCGCAGTGGGACACCGACGCCATCGAGGCGCCCACCGCCGCAGAACCGGAAGCCGACGCCGAGCCGCTCGAAGACGCGCTCAGCATCGAAGCCATGTCGGACGAAGAACTGGAAGCCGCGCTGGCCGCCGAGCTGGCCGTGATGGAACAGAACATCGCCCCGCCGGAAGGCGAAGCCGAGCCGGCATCCGAAGACGCCTTCACCTCGGTCGCCGCCAGCGAGCGCCGCGAGCCGACGCTGGCCGACATGCCGGCCGCCGCGCCGCCGCCCAGCCTGGCCGAACGCTTCAACGAACTCGACGACGTCGACGAAGAGGCGCTGGTGCACCTGTCGTCGGCCGGTCTGGCGGAAGCCCAGTCCGCCCGCGCCCCGGCCCATGTGATGGCCGAGCCCTTCGCCGAAACGGAAAACGACACCGAACCAGAAGCCACCGAAGCCGAAGAACCCGGCTTCATCAAGCGCGACCGCCGCCGCCAGAAGTTCGGCAAGGCCGCCACCATCGCCATGAGCCTGGGCTCGCTGGCGCTGCTGGCCGCCCTGGCCGCGCAAGGCCTGACCACCTTCCGCAACCAGATCGCCGCCGCGCTGCCGCCGCTCAAGCCGGCCTTGACCGCCGCCTGCAACGCGCTCGGCTGCAAGATCGAACTGCCGGCGCAGATCGACGACCTCAGCATCGAACAGGGCGAGCTGCAAACCCTGAGCGACACCACGTTCTCCTTCACCACGCAGCTGCGCAACCAGGGCAGCACCGCGCAAGCCTGGCCGCACATCGAACTGGTGCTGGACGACGCCAGCGACAAGGCCGTGCTGCGCCGCGTGTTCACGCCGCGCGAATACCTCGGCCCCGACGTCGCGCTGGACAAGGGCTTCGCCCCGCACACCGAACAATCTGTCAAACTGTACTTCGAACTGAGCCAGCTGAAAGCATCCGGCTATCACATCGCAGTCTTCTATCCTTAAAGACCTATTATGAACAAGACCTCCCTGATCTGCGGCTCGATCGCCATCGACACCATCCTGCAATTCCCCGGCCGCTTCGACAGCATCCTGCTGGCCGACCAGCTGCACAAGGTCAACGTCTCCTTCCTGGCGCCGACCATGCGCACCGAGTTCGGCGGCTGCGCGCCCAACATCGCCTACAACCTCCAGCTGCTGGGCGGCGATCCGCGCATCGTCGGCGTCATGGGCCAGGACAACGCCGCCTACATGGAGCGCTTCCGCAAGCTGGGCCTGTCCACCGACAACATCCTGGTCAAGCCGGAAGCCTACAACGCCCAGTGCTTCGTCACCGCCGACGAGGACAACAACCAGATCAACGCCTTCCACCCGGGCGCCATGTCGTACGCGCACGAGAACGACGTCGCCAAGGCCGGCCCTGCCGCGATCGCCATCATCTCGCCGGACGGCCACCTGGGCATGCAGAAGCACGCGGCCGACCTGGCCAAGCTGCAGATCCCGTTCATCTTCGATCCGGGCCAGCAGCTGCCGATGTTCAACGGCGCCGAGCTGATCGCCTTCATCGACCAGGCCACCTACGTCACCACCAACGACTACGAGATCGAACTGCTGATGGACCGCACCGGCCTGACCGTGCCGCAGATCGCCAGCCGCCTGGAAGCGCTGATCGTCACGCGCGGCGAAAACGGCTCGGAGATCTACACCGGCGGCCAGCGCATCGAGATCCCGGCGGTGCCGGTGGCCGAGGCGGTGGACCCGACCGGCTGCGGCGACGCCTACCGCGCCGGCCTGCTGTTCGGCATCACCAACGGCTGGAAATGGGAAACCACCGGCCGCCTGGCCAGCCTGCTGGGCGCGATCAAGATCGCCAGCAAGGGCGCGCAGAACCACAAGCCGACGGCCGCCGAGATCGCCGACCGCTTCGAAGCCGCGTTCGGCTACCGCTACTAATCGAGCGGCGCAAAAAAGCCCCGCCTGCACTGGGCGCGCTCTCGAAGCGCGCTCAGGCAGGCGGGGCTTTTTACGTCGGGTCAGCCTGGATCAGCGTCCGCTGAACAGCATGCCCAGCACCAGCAGCGCGATCTGCAGCAGGATCAGCGCCACCAGCAGCGACAAATCCAGGTTGCCGACCAGCGGCACCACGCGGCGGATCGGCCGCAGCAGCGGCTCGTTGAGCGCGCGCACGAAAGGCGCCAGCGGCGCATGCGGATTCACCCAGCTGAAGATGGCCTCGACCACCAGCAGGGCCATGAAGCCGTACAGGATCCACTGCAGAAAACGCTGGCAGGCCATCAGCAGCACCAGCGGCGTGGTCCAGCCGGCCAGGTACATCACCGACGTGGCCAGCAGCACGATCAGGAAGGCGCCGATCAGGCTGGCCCAGTCGTAGCCGCCCACGCCGGGCACGATGCGGCGCAGCGGGCGCACCAGCCAGTCCGACAGCTGGAACGTGAATTGGGCCACCGATGCCGGTGGGCGGACGCGGATCGCCTGCATCCAGAAACGCAACAGCAGAGCCCCGCCCAGCAGGGTGGCGATGGCGTCGACAATCAACACGAGAATACTAAGCACGAGTCCCTCCAAAAAAAACCGCTGTGTGATTGTCTCACACAGCGGCCCATTGCCTCAGCAGGCGTCCAAGCTATTTAATTAGCTAGGACGGGTGCTGGTTGGGAACGGCCATGCCGCGGCCGGTGCCAACACGGTTTTTGCTGCGGGAGCGGCGGCCGGAGCTGGAGCGGCTGGCTTGGCGACAGCTTCCTTCTTCGGTGCTGCGGCCTTTTTCGGCGCGGCTTTTTTCACAGCAGGTTTCGCGGCGGCTGCCACGACTGGTGCTGCGGCTGGTGCAGCGGCTGGAGCGGCTGCCGGTTTAGCGGCGGCTTTCTTAGCGACTGGCTTTTTAGCAACCGGCTTGGCGGCTGCTTTAACCGGCTTTTTTGCTGCTGGCTTAGCCGCTGCCTTTGCAGCCGGTTTGGCTGCTGCTTTTACCGCTGGTTTTTTGGCGACAGCTTTTTTGGCTGCTGGCTTGGCGGCAGCTTTGGCTGCTGGCTTGGCTGCTGGTTTAGCGGCGGCTTTTTTTGCTGCTGGCTTGGCGGCGGCTTTTTTCGCTGCTGGCTTGGCGGCTACTTTTTTCGCTGCTGGTTTGGCGGCGACTTTTTTAGCTGCTGGCTTGGCGGCGGCTTTGGCTGCTGGCTTGGCTGCTGCCTTGGCGACGACTTTTTTAGCTGCTGGTTTAGCGGCTACTTTTTTCGCTGCTGGCTTGGCTGCTGCTTTTTTCGCTGCTGGCTTGGCTGCTGCTTTGGCGACGACTTTTTTCGCTGCTGGTTTAGCGGCTACTTTTTTCGCTGCTGGCTTGGCTGCTGGTTTAGCTGCGGCTTTTTTAGCGACTGGCTTGGCAGCGGCTTTTTTCACTGCTGGCTTGGCTGCTGCTTTTGCTGCTGGCTTGGCGGCGGCTTTTTTCGCGACTGGCTTGGCGGCTGCTTTTTTCACAGCTGGTTTAGCTGCGGCTTTAGCGGCTGGTTTGGCGGCAGCTTTCACTGCTGGCTTGGCGGCGGCTTTCGCTGCGACAGGCTTTTTCGCTGGGGCGGCGGCTTTAGCGGCCGGTTTCTTTGCTGCTGGTTTCTTTGCGGCTGTTGCCATTTTTAGTTCTCCTTCATCGGGGATGGGAAAAATTCATTACAAGATTTAAACCCGTCCGGCCCGGAATTAGGCCAGGCGAATTATTCATCGGCGCAAACGGACTACGGTTTGCGCTAATGAATTCGGCACCAGCTGAACTGCTGCAACCCCTCACGAGTGCAGCACTTCAGCCATCGACCTGGTCGCCGTCCGTGGCCGGAAGGCGCTCAGGTACTAATCTTGTTGCGACGTTTTGCGGGTGGTCGGGCGTATGTTCAGCTCCATGGACCTACGTCGCAGCCATGCACGGTTTTCGTTTTCAAACAAAAAACCGCCCAACCTGAACCTAATCAGGAAAGACGGCTCAACAAAAACAGTGTGGTCTTGTGCATATCTGTGTGAATCTGTATCCCGTATCGCGATCATTTCTGCGGCGTGTGCGACTTCAAATTTCCGCACATTTCAAAACACGCATTTTCAATCTCGTAAAGTACACGAAAACCTTGTCGGTACGCAACCAGCACGAGAGATATTCGCGCGCTTTTTTTCGCGTTAAGCTGCCCAACTCACATACGCACGCCGATCCGGCATGCCCGCTTGCGTCGTCGCGACGCGATGTGCGCGCTCGATCGAGTTCGGAAAAGCGTCCGCGCTGTCGCGCAAAAAAAAGACCGCATCAAAGCGCTCCTTATGCCGCCTGGGTTTCTGCGATGCCGTCGTCACCGGCGAAAAATCCGCACCACCCGTTTCCGAAATCGAGAGCGCTTGCGCATCGCTTGCGCGCCGCCGCTACTCACTGTTTTAATTTCGTCGCGATTATGAGACAGAGTGCGGCGAATGGCAAGCACAATACTGCGGTGCTCGCGCATCGCACGCGCGCGCGACGCGATGCGCGATCGCACACCGCCCGATTCCGCGCGCCGTTTTCGCGGCGATGCGGACGCGCGTCCGCGCCGGCGGCGACGCGTTTCATCAAGCGTGGCAAGGCGCGCCGATGGACCGCCGCAATCTGCCGGCGACTCGGCGACGACGTTCCCGCGCGAGCGGCCGACGGCGTCCACCATCTCGCGGCGGGACTTCGTCGCCACCGCTTCGCGCGGATGCTCGTTACGCGTACCCGACGCGCCGCTCAACGACTGCGCGGCAAAGGCATCCATCCGCTCGATCTGGCGATTTATGAAGAGCGACGTCGATGTGTCGGCGGCACACTGTCCACCGCCATCGCCGACCGGATCGAGCGCGCGAGCATCGTGCATTGGCATTGAGTGTGCGAGAGGCTCACCGATAAGATGTTTAGGCTATTGAATGGCAGCGGCTGTTCGCTGCTGCGCTATGAGCGCAAGGAGTCCAAACCGGCATTGACTGACATATCCGCACTGCGCGAAGCGGCAAAGTTAAGGAGTACTATATTAGCCATTAAGGAGGCATACCCTCGTTAGGAGGCAATATGTTTGACTTTATGATGGCCACCACACCCGAGATCAGCGCCGAACTGGGACGCCGTTTGCGCGCGCGGCGCTTGATGGAGGGCTGGTCGCAGGTGGAGTTGGCCCAACGCGCCGGCCTGTCCAGCGGCACCGTGAAGAACCTTGAAGCCAAGGGGCAAGCCTCGCTGGCGTCCTTCATCCAGATAATCGTGGCACTCGGCCTGGCTGACGATCTGGGTGACCTGTTCCGCCTCAAGGTCGTGTCCATCGCCGCCATGGAAAAGGCGGAGCTGGCAAAACGCCGGCGCGCTCCTCGCAGAGCTGCTTAATGCGCCGCTGGACCGGCTGGCGTTCGTCAGCGATCGCGGCATGGGTGCGCTCAGCTATGTGTGGCCGGTCTGCTGCAGGTCGACTTCCTTCTGCCGTCGGTCGACTACAGCACCTTCCTGCGCGTCACGCGCCTGATGACCGGCGACCAGCGGCAGGTCGAAGCCGCGTTCCGGCGCTGCGTCTTCAATATACTGTTCAACAGCCGGGACGATCACGCCAAGAATTTCTCCTACCGGATGAGCCGCGACTGGCACTGGCAGCTCTCGCCCTGCAACGACCTGAGTTTCAATCCCGGTCCCGGCGGCGAGCACCAGATGTCGGTCATGGGTGAAAGCCGGGCGCCCGGCCTGGCCGACCTGCTTCGGCTTGCGGCGGACACCGGCGTCCCCGAACGGCACGCGCGCGGCGTCGTTGAAGCGATGGTGGCGCAGACCGGCCTCTGGACGAATCTGGCCCACGGCGCCCCGATCCGCACCGCAACGATCAAGGCCATCGGCCGCGCCATCGAGGCCAATCGCAAGCGGCTGAAATAAAAAAGCCTGGCAATTGCCAGGCTTTTTGTGTGTCGCTCTACAGCCAGCGTACCGATTAATCCCAGTTCAGCGCGCCGCCGGTCTGGTACTCGATCACGCGGGTCTCGAAGAAGTTGCGTTCCTTCTTCAGGTCGATCATCTCGCTCATCCATGGGAACGGGTTCTCTTCCTGGTCGAACAGCGTCTCCAGGCCGATCTGCGTGGCGCGGCGGTTGGCGATGAAGCGCAGGTAGCCCTTGAACATGGTCGCGTTCAGGCCCAGTACGCCGCGTGGCATGGTGTCCTCGGCGTAGGCGTACTCCAGGTCCACCGCCTTCAGGAACAGCTGCTTGATCTCTTCCTTGAACGCAGGCGTCCACAGCAGCGGGTTTTCCATCTTGATCGTGTTGATCAGATCGATGCCGAAGTTGCAATGCATCGACTCGTCGCGCAGGATGTACTGGTACTGCTCGGCGGCGCCCATCATCTTGTTCTGGCGGCCCAGCGCCAGGATCTGGGTGAAGCCGACGTAGAAGAACAGGCCTTCCATCAGGCAGGCGAACACGATCAGCGACTTCAGCAGCTGCTGGTCGTTGTGCACGGTGCCGGTGGTGAAGGCCGGGTCGGTCAGCGTATTGATGAACGGAATCAGGAACTCATCCTTGTCGCGGATCGACTTGACCTCGTTGTAGGCGTTGAAGATCTCGCCCTCGTCCAGGCCCAGCGACTCGACGATGTACTGGTAGGCGTGGGTGTGGATCGCCTCTTCGAACGCCTGGCGCAGCAGGTACTGGCGGCATTCGGGGGCCGTGATGTGGCGGTAGGTGCCCAACACGATGTTGTTGGCGGCCAGCGAGTCGGCGGTGACGAAGAAGCCCAGGTTGCGCTTGACCAGGCGGCGCTCGTCCTCGGTCAGGCCGTTCGGGTTCTTCCACAGCTCGATATCGCGCTGCATGTTCACTTCCTGCGGCATCCAGTGATTGGCGCAGCCGGCCAGGTATTTGTCCCACGCCCACTTGTACTTGAACGGCACCAGCTGGTTGACGTCGGTCTTGCCGTTGATGATGCGCTTGTCGTCGGCATTGACGCGCAGCGCGACTTGCTCGGCGTTGGCCTCGCCGGAAGCCAGCGCGGCTTGCGCATTTTGATTGACAGCAGCTTGTGATGCGGCCGGTGCGGCCTCTTCGTCCCAGGACAGCGACATGGTGTTTTCCTTCTGAATTCGGTGTAAAAAGAACCGCCCGGACGGGCCGGGACGGTTCACTCTCTATATTAGTACGTTTGCCGCCCGCTTATTGGCAGGCTTCGCATTCCTCGAAACCGTCGTCGCCTGGACGCAGGTAGCAGGCCGCGCCATCCTCGACCGCCGGCGCAGCGGCAGCCGCCGCCGGAGCCGCCGCGGCCATCGCGCTGGCCGACATGCCGCCGTCCACGGCCACCGCGTTCAGCGCGCCGGTCTTGGAGGTCGATTTCTCCATGTGGGTGGCGGCGATGGTACGCAGGTAGTAGGTGGTTTTCAGGCCACGCAGCCATGCCAGCTTGTAGGTCTCGTCCAGCTTCTTGCCCGACGCGCCAGCCATGTAGATGTTCAGCGACTGCGCCTGGTCGATCCACTTCTGGCGGCGCGATGCGGCTTCCACCAGCCAGGTCGGCGACACTTCGAACGCGGTTGCATAAATGTCACGCAGGTCTTGCGGGATGCGGTCGATCTTGGCCAGCGAGCCGTCGAAGTACTTCAGGTCGGAGATCATCACCTCGTCCCACAGGTCGCGCGCCTTCAGGTCGCGCACCAGGTAAGCGTTGATCTCGGTGAACTCGCCCGACAGGTTGGACTTCACGTACAGGTTCTGGAAGGTCGGTTCGATGCAGGCCGACACGCCAATGATATTCGAAATGGTCGCCGTTGGAGCGATCGCCACGCAGTTCGAGTTACGCATGCCGAACTTCTTGATGCGGTCGCGCACCGGGGTCCAGTCCATCGCCGACGAGGTATCCTGCTCCAGGTAGCCGCCGCGTTCGTCGGCCAGCAGCTTGATCGAGTCCTGCGGCAGGATGCCGCGGTCCCACAGCGAGCCCTTGTACGACTGGTAGTGGCCACGTTCCTCGGCCAGTTCGGTCGAGGCCAGGTAGGCGTAGTAGCACACCGCTTCCATCGAGGTGTCGGCGAAGGACACGGCTTCGTTCGACGAGAACGGCACGCGCATCATGTGCAGGCAGTCCTGGAAGCCCATCACGCCCAGGCCCACCGGACGGTGACGCATGTTGGCGTTGCGCGCCTTGTCGACGGCGTAGTAATTGATGTCGATCACATTGTCCAGCATGCGCATCGCGGTGCGGATGGTCTTTTTCAGCTTGACGTGATCCAGCTTGCCCTCTTTCATGTGGGCCGGCATGTTCACCGAACCCAGGTTGCAGACGGCGATTTCGTCAGGGCCGGTGTTCAGCGTGATCTCGGTGCACAGGTTGGAGCTGTGGACCATGCCCACGTGCGACTGCGGCGAACGGATGTTGCATGGGTCCTTGAACGTGATCCATGGATGGCCGGTTTCGAACAGCATCGACAGCATCTTGCGCCACAGGTCCAGCGCGGCGATCTTCTTGAACACGCGGATCTCGCCGGCGGCGGCCTTGGCTTCGTAGCCCAGGTAGGCTTTTTCGAAGGCCTTGCCGACCAGGTCGTGCAGGTCCGGGCAGTCCGATGGCGAGAACAGGGTCCACTCGCCTTTTTCCATCACGCGCTTCATGAACATGTCCGGGATCCAGTTGGCGGTGTTCATGTCGTGGGTGCGGCGGCGGTCGTCGCCGGTGTTCTTGCGCAGGTCCAGGAACTCTTCGATGTCCATGTGCCAGGTTTCCAGGTAGGCGCACACCGCGCCCTTGCGCTTGCCGCCCTGGTTGACCGCGACGGCGGTGTCGTTGACCACTTTCAGGAACGGCACCACGCCTTGCGATTTGCCGTTGGTGCCCTTGATGTGGGCGCCCAGCGCGCGCACCGGGGTCCAGTCGTTACCCAGGCCGCCGGCGAATTTCGCCAGCAGGGCGTTTTCCTTGATGGCGTCGTAGATGCCTTCCAGGTCGTCCGACACGGTGGTCAGGTAGCACGACGACAGCTGCGAACGCAGGGTGCCCGAGTTGAACAGCGTCGGGGTCGACGACATGAAGTCGAAGGTCGACAGCAGGTTGTAGAACTCGATGGCGCGCGCTTCGCGGTCCGATTCGTTCAGGGCCAGGCCCATGGCGACGCGCATGTAGAACGCCTGCGGCATCTCGATGCGGACGTCGCGCACGTGCAGGAAGTAGCGGTCGTACAGGGTTTGCAGGCCGATGTAGCCGAACTGCAGGTCGCGGTCGGCGACCAGCGCCTTGGCCAGGCGGGCCAGGTCGAACTCGGCCAGCTTGGTGTCCAGCAGTTCGTTGGCGATGCCCTTGGCGATGTACTGCGGGAAGTAGGTCACGTATTCGGCCGCCGCGGCGCCCTGCGCCACTTCCTTGCCGAAGACTTCCTTGCGGATCGTGTGCAGCAGGATGCGGGCGGTCACTTGCGAATAGGCCGGGTCTTTTTCCATCAGCGCGCGGGCGGCCAGGATGGCGGACTTGTGCAGCTCTTCGACCGGCACGCCGTCGTACAGGTTCTTCAGCGTCTCGGCCACGATGGCGTCGGCGTCGACGTGCTTTTCCAGGCCGATGCAGGCGGCGTTGATCAAGCCGGTGACGCGGTTCATGTCCAGCAGCTTGCGCTCGCCGTTTTCAACCACGTGGATCTGCGGCGCGTCGATGGTGGCGGCGGCGCCCTGGGCTTCCTTGGCGGCGCGGCGCTCTTCCATGTGCTTGGCGCGGTACAGCACGTAGGCGCGGGCGACATCGTGTTCGCCGGAGCGCATCAGCGCCAGTTCAACCTGGTCCTGCACGTCTTCGATGTGGAAGGTGCCGCCCGATGGCTGGCGGCGCACCAGGGCGGTGACCACGCTGGAGGTCAGCTGTTCTACCAATTCACGCACGCGCGCCGAAGCCGCGCCCTGACCACCGTTGACGGCCAAAAAGGCCTTGGTCATGGCGATCGCGATTTTCGACGGTTCAAACGCGACGACCGCGCCGTTACGGCGGATGATGCGGTAGTCACCGAGGTCGCTGGCGGCCGTGACCGGGCTGCTGGCGGTGCTCGCAGCGGCGGCTGGGACCAGCGCTGGATTGATGGTGATGTCTTGAGTAGATTGCATTTAAGCTCCCCGATAACAGCGTGCAGTCAGTGCTGCGCGACGTAATGTTGTATAAAAAAAGGCCAAAATGAAGCGGCCAGCCAAACCTGCCTGGCTGGTTAAACTGCAATAAAATGGGTGTCGGACTGGCCTTGACGGCTTGTAAATAGTTTCAGAACCAGTGTCATGGGAACTACTATATCTAGTGATTGGTGTGAATCGATACACTGATTGTAGTGGTCGGATAATGGTAAGACAAGTGGAAATTTTGCCTTATTAGGCAATTTTTCTATTGACTTTGCGGGAGCCCTTTTGCGAAGCGCAATTCAGCGCTAGCGCCCACTAACGCGGGCTCGTCCAGTGCCTTTCGATTAAGCAGCGACTGCCAGGTTTTCCGATAAAATTCCCAATCAAACAACGGCCCCGGGTCGGTCTTGCGGCCCGGCGCGATGTGCTCGTGGCCCTGGACGTCCGTCAGCGGGTAGCGCATTTGCAGCGCCACCGTCAGCTCGGCCAGCGCCTGGTACTGGGCCGGCTCGAAGCCGCTGCAGTCGGTGCCTTCCAGCTCGACGCCGATCGAATAGTCGTTGCACTTCTCCCTGCCGCGGAACGACGACAAGCCCGCGTGCCAGGCCCGCTCGTTGGCAGAAACATACTGCATCACGCGGCCGTCGCGGCGGATGAAGAAGTGGCTCGACACCTTCAGCCCCCGCAGGTCCGCGAACGAGGGGTCAGTATTATAGTCCAAGCGGGCGGTGAACAGGTCGGACACGTGCGGACCGCCATAACAACCGCCCGGCAGCGAGATGTTGTGGATGACCAGCAGCGTGACGTCGGCGGGATCGGGGCGGCAGTCGGCGTGCGGGCTGTCGTAGCGGATCGCCGGCCGCCACCAGCCGTCCGCCCCCACTTCCGCGCGGCTCACGCCTCCGGCTCCTGGATGTTCAACTTCTGCATCTGGTAGCGCAGCTGGCGGAAGCTGATGCCCAGCAGCTGGGCGGCCTGGGTGCGGTTGAACTGGGTCTGCGCCAGCGCGCGCAGGATGATGTCGCGCTCGACCTGGTTCAGGTAGTCGGGCAGGCTGCTGGGCAGCGCGTCCAGGTGCGGCGCGGCGGGCGGCGCCGGCTCGGCCAGCGCGGGCGGCGCGGGCGGCGCGGGCGGCGGCTCCGCGGCCGGCGCGGCCGGCGCGGTTTCGGCCGATGGCGGCGCCGGCGCCTCGGCGTTGCGCGCGCCCTTCAGCGCCAGGTCGGCCACCTCGATCACGCCATCGTTGGCGAAGGCCAGCGCGCGCTCCAGGATGTTTTCCAGTTCGCGCACATTGCCGGGGAAGGAGTAGCCGCGCAAGGTCTCCAGCACGCCCTCGCCCAGCCGCACCTTGTGCTCGAAGGTGCCCAGCCGCTCGAGGATGGCGGCGGTCAGCACGGCCAGGTCGTCAAGCCGTTCGCGCAGCGGCGGCAAACTCAGTTCGATCACGTTCAGGCGGTAGAACAGGTCCTGCCGGAAGCTGCCCTGCTCCACGCACTGCTCCAGGTTCTTGTGGGTGGCGCTGATGATGCGCACGTCGACCGGCTCCTCGGCGGTGGCGCCGATCTTGCGCACGCGCCGCTCCTGGATCGCCCGCAGCAGCTTGACCTGCATCGCCAGCGGCAGGTCGGCCACCTCGTCGAGCATCAGCGTGCCGCCGTTGGCCGCCTGGAAGAAGCCGTCGCGCTCGTCGGCCGCGCCGGTGAACGCGCCCTTGCGGTAGCCGAAGAACTCCGCCTCCATCAGCGCCTCGGGAATCGCGCCGCAGTTGACGGCGATGAAGGGCTTGCCCGCGCGCGAACTCCGGGCATGGATCTCGCGCGCCGCCAGCTCCTTGCCGCTGCCCGATTCGCCGTTGATGGCGATCGGCGCCATCGAGCGCGCCAGCCGCGCGATCTGCGCGCGCAGCGCCTGGATCACGGCCGACTCGCCCTTCAAGCGGCTGTCGAGCGGCGCGGCGCATGGCGCCTCGCCGGCCGGCGGCTCGGCGTTCAGCCGCAGCGCCGACTGCACCATCACCCGCAGCTGGTCCAGCGCCACCGGCTTGGAGATGTAGTCGAAGGCCCCGGCCTTGAGCGCGATGACGGCGTTGTCGGCGCTGCCGAAAGCCGTCACCACCGCGATCGGCGTGTTCTTATATGCGGCGCTCACCTCGCGCACCAGCTCCAGCCCCAGGCCGTCGGGCAGGCGCATGTCGGTCAGCACCAGCTGGTACTCGCGTTCGGCGTTGGCCAGCAGGCCGCGCGCCTGCGCCAGCGTGGCGGCGCTGTCGACGTCCAGGCCCATTTTCAGCAGGGTCAGTTCCAGCAGCTCGCGCAGGTCGGCCTCGTCGTCGACGACCAGCACGCGCGGGGCGCGTTGGGAACCTCTAGCAGTCATCAAACAGCCTTTCTACGTCTGCGCCGGTTGCGCGAAAGTGATCACGAAGCGCCCGCGCGAGCGGGGAGTCCCATCGGGGCTGTCTTTGATATCAAAACGATATTCGTAGTCCAACCGCGCTTCGTTATTCAAACACAATTCGCGCGCCAGATATAGTCCCAGGCCGGTCCCCTTGCTCGATGTGGTGTAAAACGGCTCAAACAGGTGGGCGCGCACCTCGGGCGAGATGCCGGGGCCGTCGTCCTGCACGTGCAGCTCCATCGGCCGCGCCTTCCCGCTCACCAGCTCCACGCGCACCGAGGCCGGCGCGCCGCTGGCGTAGCGCACCGCGTTGTTGAGCAGGTTGAGCACCACCTCGCGCAGGTGCAGCGCGTCGAAGCGCACCAGCGTGCCGGCCGGCGCCGCGATGGCGATGATGTCGTGCGGCAGGCCGTGGGTGTCGACGAATTCAGTTTTCAGCTCGGCCAGGAAGACGTCCAGCGCCAGCGGCTCGCTGTGCGGCTGCACCTTGCGCGACAGCTGCAGGATGTCCTCGACCATGCGGTTGACCCGCGCCACGTTGTCGCCGACGATCTTCAGCAGCCGCAGATGCACGGTGCTGTCCAGGTCCTCGCCCAGCAGCGCGGTGGCGTGGCCGATGGCCGACAGCGGGTTGCGCACCTCGTGCGCGATGCTGGCCGTGAGCCGCCCCATCGACGCCAGCTTCAGTTGCTGCGCCTGGTTCTCGATGCCGGTCACGTCCTGCAGGAAGATCACGCTGCGCTCCGTGCCCAGGCCGGCCGTGTCGACCGCCGCGAAGCGCACCTTCAGGTGCGCGGACAGGTCGCGCCGCGCGCTCCACGCGGCCGTCACGTCGCGCAGCGCCACCTCGGCATACGGCTTGATGGTGACATAGGCGGTGCTGCGCGCGGGGTCGGCGCGCCACTCGGCGTAGGCCTGCGCCAGCGGCGCCAGCGCGGCGGCGGCCGACAGCAGGAACGTCATCTCCGGCCCGACCATGCCCAGCATCTGCTGCGCCGCCGGATTGCCGGCGAAGACCTGGCCGTCCGGATCGACCACCAGGATGCCGTCGCCGACGTTGGCCATCACCAGCCGGTTGACCGCCTGCTGCACGGTGATCTCGACGCCGCGCTGGATCGCCAGCTCCTCCTGGCCGATCAGCCGGGCCGCCATGCGGTTGACCACCAGCACGGCGGCGAAGAAGGCCGCGCCGTACAGGCCCGCCTGCAGGTAGGGCTGCTCGCCGTCCATCATGAACACCTGCCAGGTCGATTCGGCCAGCATGAACAGCGCCACCAGCGCGGCGCAGAACAGCGACAGCATCAGCGGCGCCAGGATGGCCACGCCGGCCAGCGGGAACAGGTAGAGGATGGCCAGCCCGCTGCGCAAGCCGCCGCCGGCCAGGAACAGCAGCGAGATGACGGCCAGGTCGCAGGCCACCTGCGACAACAGCTGCAGCAGGAAGCGGCGCTGCCAGTAGACCGCCGTCAGCGCGAACAGGATCGCCAGGCCAAAATAGACCAGGCAGATTTGCAGGTACAGATAGGGGCCGGAGGCGCGCAGGCCGTGGTTGTCGAAGCTCAGATAGACCAGCAGCACCAGCGCGATCACCACGCGGGTGGCGTTGAGCGTCTGCAGCGAACGCCAGAAGGTTGCGCGCGATCCGGCCGACAAGGCTTGAAGGCGCGCGATCATGCGCGGAGAGGCCTACGCGCCAGGCAGCGTGGCGTGGGCCGCGCTGCAGTAGTCGCGGCCGCGCGCCTGCACGGTTTCCGATGCGGGATAGAAGATGCCGCAGTGGGCGCATTGCAGCATGGTCTCGGCTTCGGCCACGGCCCTGGCCTCGGCCGCGGATTGGCCGGCGGCGCGGCCGGCGGCCGGCTGTTGCGGCTCGCGGAACTGCTGCTGGTGGCGCTTCTGCGCCTCGCGGATCTTGCTGCGGACGGCGAAGATCACCAGGAACACCAACGCCAGCCAAAAGATAATACGGCTCATGCCCAACCCTTATGCAAAACCACTTCAAACACAAAACGGCTGCCGACGTAGGCCAGCAACAAGGTGGCGAAACCGGCCAGCGTGAAGCTCAGCGCGGTCTTGCCGCGCCAGCCGCGGAAACGGCGCCCCGCCAGCAGCGAGGCGAACAGCACCCACGACATCATGGTGAACACCGACTTGTGGTCCCATTTGAGCGCCTGGCCGAACAGCTGTTCCGAGAACACGATCCCCGACAGCACGGTCAAGCTCAACAAGGTGAAGCCGATGCCGATCATGCGGAACAGCAGCTTCTCCATCGTCAGCAGCGCCGGCAGCTGGTCCAGCGCGGAGGCCAGGAAGCCCTTGCGCTCGGTGCCAGCGTGCAGGCGCTTTTCCTGCAGCGCCATCAGCACCGCGTGGAAGGCGGCCACCGTCAGCGTGCTGTAGGCCAGCGTGGCGATGGCGATGTGCCAGCCGAACAAGGGCGACTTGCCCTCCAGCGGGATCACGCTGCCGGGGAAGCCGGCCTGCAGCGCGGCCGCCAGCGCGGCGTTCGGCATGACCAGGCGGCGCATGCCGTCCAGGCTGAAATTCTGGTTCTCGACCCAGTAAGCGCCGACCGACACCCACAGCGCCGACGACAGCATGGCGGCGAAGCCGATGCGGATGGCGCCGGCGCCGCCGGCCACCTCGGACCACAGGCCGGCGCCGTGCAGCAGCCAGGCGGCGGCGGTCACGGCGGAGATCAGCCCGGCACGGCGCGACGGCAGCGCCGCGCATAACAGGTACAGCGCGATGGCTGCCAAGAGTAGGATAGTCTGCATGTCCGGCAGTTTACACCATCGCTCAGTCGACGGCTGCCATGCGCAGCTCGTCGTTGTGATGGCGCTGCTGCTCCTCCATCACCAGTTGGCCCAGTTCGCGCTTGAGCGCGTTGAACTCGGCGGAAGCCGGATCGCGCATGCGCGGCAGGTCGACCATCAGGTCGCGCTTGACGGTGCCGGGACGGTAGGTCATCACCACGATGCGGTCGGCCAGGTAGATCGCCTCCTCGATGCTGTGGGTGACGAAGATGATGGTCTTCTTCAGCTCGGCCCAGATGCGCAGCAGCTCGTCCTGCAGGTTGCGGCGGGTCAGCGCGTCGAGCGCGCCGAACGGCTCGTCCATCAGCATGATCGGCGAATCGAGCGCCAGCACGCGGGCGATCGCCACCCGCTGGCGCATGCCGCCAGACAGGTCCTTGGGGAAGCGGTGCTTGAAGTCGCCCAGCGACAGCATCGCCAGCAGCTGGTCCACCTTGGCGGTGATCTGCGCCTTCGGCATGCCCTTGATCTCCAGGCCGAAGGCGATGTTCTTTTCCACCGTCATCCAAGGGAACAGCGCGTATTCCTGGAACACCATGCCGCGCTCGGGGCCGGGCGCGCGCACCTCCTTGCCGTCGGCCAGGATGCGGCCGGAACTTGGCGGCGCGAAGCCGGCGATGGCGTTGAGCAGCGTGGACTTGCCGCAGCCCGAGGGCCCAAGCAGGCAGACGAACTGGCCCTGCGGGATCTCCAGGTCGATGTCCTTGAGCGCCACCAGCTCGCGCTCGGCGGTCTGGAACACCTTGCTGACGTTGGCGACGACGATGTGATGAGGGTTCATCAATTCTCCAGGCCGCGGTGCCAGCGCAGCAGATGGTTGTTCAGTTTGTTGACGGCGGTGTCGATGATCAGGCCGATCAGGCCGATGGTGATCATGCCGGCCATGATCTTGTCCGACCAGAAGTACTCGCGCGCCTCCAGGATGCGGAAGCCCAGGCCGTTGTTCACGGCGATCATCTCGGACACGATCACCACGATGAAGGCGGTGCCGATGCCGATCCGCACGCCCGACAAGATATAAGGCACGGCGGCCGGCAGGATCACGCGCACGAACAGCGTGCCGCCGCTGGCGCCGAGGTTGCGCGCGGCGCGCAGGTAGATGCTGTCGACCTGGCGCACACCGGCGATGGTGTTCATCAGCACCGGGAAGAAGGCGCCCAGCACGATCAGGAAGATGGCCGGCGGATTGCCCAGGCCGAACCACAGGATGGACAGCGGGATGTAGGCGATCGGCGGAATCGGCCGCAGCAGCTGCATCAACGGATTGAGCCAGGCGTACACCAGTTGGCTGGCGCCCATCACCAGCCCGAGCGGCAGCGCCAGCGCGGCGCCGATCGCGAAGCCGACCAGCACGCGGTACAGGCTGCCGAGGGCGTCGACGATCAGCTCGCCCGACACGGCCCACAGCAGCCAGCTGCCCTGCTCCGGGCTGTACGGCTGCACCGGCAGCAGGTAGGCGATCCAGCGTTCCAGCACCGCCAGCGGCGACGGCAGCATCTGCGGATTGACCCAGCCCTTCATCGACACCAGCTGCCACACGCCGATCACCAGCGCCGGCACGATCAGGCCGACGCCCGCCTCCTTCGCGTTGAACTTGGCCATTTACTTGACGCCCAGGCTTTTCTTGGCGGCGTCCAGCAGGTCGGTCTTGACCCATTCCTTGGCGGCGGGCGGCTTGCTCATGCGGCCGACGCCGGTCTTGAACATGACGTCGGTGGTGACCTGGATGTGCTCGGGCGTGATGTCGTAGGAGTACGGCGAGTTGCCGATGGCGTCGCTGAAGTCTTCCTTGGTGATCTGGCCCTTGAACACGGTCTCGCGCACATACTTCTCGGCCACGGCCGGCTGGTCGATGAAGGTCTTGGTGGCCTCGACGAAGCAGCGCATGAACTTCTCGGCCAGCGGACGCTTCTCCTTATAAAACTTCTCGGTCATCACCATCGTGCGGATCGGCTCGCCGATCGGGGTGTCGTAGGGCTTGAGGATCTCGTTGCCGTAGCCCTTGTTGATCGACTGCGACGACTGCGGCTCGGAGTTCATCATGGCGTCGATGTTCTTGCCCAGCAGCGCCTGGTTCAAATCGGCGTAGGCCAGGTAGATCAGCTGCACGTCCTTGCCCGGCTGGTCGGACGCGCTCAGGCCGGCCTGCTGCAGCTCGGCCAGCAGCAGCACCTCCTGGATGCCGCCGCGCGTGACGCCGACCTTCTTGCCTTTCAGGTCCTTGACGCTTTTCATCTTGAGGTCGGCGCGGCCCACCAGGCGCGCGCCGCCCTTGGCGAAGCCCGCCACCACGTAGATCGGCGCGCCGCTGGCGCGGCCGGAGATGGCCGCCTCGGACGCCGTGGTGCCGACGTCGATCTCGCCGGCGATAATCCCCTGCATCACGTCCAGGCCCTTGGCGAACACCCGTTCCTCGACCTTGATGCCGCACTTGGGGGCGATCTCCTTGATGTAGGAAACCGCGCCGTAATGGGCGAACTTCAGGTTGCCCAGGCGGACCACCTCCTGCGCGGACGCCGCGCCGGCTGCGGCCAGCATGGCGGCGATGGTCAAGGTCTTGCCGATGGCGTTCAGTTTCATCCGTCTCTCCTGTCGTGTGTGGTGGCACTTTAATGTGTGCAGATCATACCAAGCCGGCGGTGTCTTGCCTATCGCTGCGCCCGCTCGGCCGGGCCGGGCGCCGTGCGGAGAACAACCACCGTGACAATGTGCGCATTTATTCCCCACCTTTCCGTGGAATAATATATTTTCAATATTGTCTAAATCATTAGCACGGCTTCAGAAAGGCCAACTTGCATCCCATCCTCCGCCCCGCCCTCCACTGCGCCACCGCGCTGGCCGTCGTCACAGTGAGCGCCTGCGGCGGCGGATCCTCGCCCGCCCCGAACGCCACGGCCGCCAGCCCGGGCACCGATCCCGCTGCGCCGGCAACGCCGCCGGCCGCCTCCGCGCTGACCATGGTCGTCGCGTCGGCGCATGTGGTCGCCGGCATGCCGTTGGCGCAGGTCACCGCCGGCGTGCCGGTTCCGCTGAGCGCCACGCTCAACGGAACCGGCACCATCAGCTGGACGCTGGCGCCGGGCAGCGCCGGCAGCCTGTCGGCCGCCAGCGGCAACAGCATCAACTACCTGCCGCCGGCGCGCATCAACGCCGCCGGCGTGGTCACGATCACCGCCAGTTCCGGCAGCCTGAGCCAGAGCGTCACGCTCTCCCTGCAGTCCGACCCGGCGCTGGCCGGCCTGACGCTGACGGCCGGCACCATCGGCGGCCACTTCATCCTCGACGGCCAGGGCAGCGAGGCCCGCTTCGACCTGATCGCCGACATGGCGGTCGACAGCGACGGCAACACCTACGTGGCCGACGGCCGCCCGGGCGCGCCGAGCGCGGTGCGCCTGCTGGCCAAGGACGGCAGCGTCACCACGCTGACGGCCGCCGTCAACGGCCACGCCGACGGCGACCGCGCCCACGCGCGGGTGGAAAGCGTGGGCGCGCTGGCGGCGTGCGGCAACGGCAAGCTGTACCTGCTCGATCGCGGCGCGCAGGCCAGCCACCTGCGCATGCTGGCCAAGGACGGCGCCATCGCCACCGTCGCCACGCTGCCGGCGGCCTACGCCGCCGCGCGCCGCGTGTTCTGCGACGACAGCGGCGCGGTCTACGTGGCCGCGGCCGCCGCGCTGGGCAAGCTGGGCGCGGACGGCGGCGTGAAGGACGTGGCCGGCCTGACGCCGGCCACCGGCCCGTCGGCCGCCATGGGCTATCTGGTGGACCGTCACGGCAGCATCTATTACTACGACAGCAGCGTCTACGCCAGCCAGGCGCACACCAGCATCTACAAGCGCACGGCGGCGGGCGCGGTCAGCACCGTGGTCAGGATCGACCCGATGGCCAGCGCGGACGGCCCGGTCGCCAGCGGCGGCGTCTCCCGGCCCGACAGCCTGGCGCTCGACGCCGACGACAACCTGCTGCTGATCGACCGCGACCTGTCCGCCGGCGGCACCGGCTACCGCGTGCGCAAGATCGCCGGGGACGCGATCAGCACCATCTACCGCGGCGCTTCGCTGGGCAACTACCTGCGGCAAAACAACGACCTGCCCGGCCAGCTGCGCGTGGCGGCCGACGGCGGCCTGCTGCTGTCCTACGACAGCATCGTCAACCGCATCGGCGGCGGCAAGCTGGCGCCGCTGGCCGGCCTGAACGACGACACCGAAGACCGCTCGGTCGACGGCCAGGGCGGCGCGGCGCGCTACTACCAGCCGGGCGGCCTGGCCGCCGACAGCGCCGGCAACGTCTATTCGCTCGAGGGCGCGGACGATCCCAACCCGGCCAGTTACATGGGCAGCCGCGTCATCGTCCGCAAGACCACGCCTTCCGGCGCCGTCAGCACGCTGGCCACGGCCGGCACGCCGTTCAGCGCCCGCGCCGGCGGCCTGGCGCTGGCGCGTGACGGCAGCCTGTACGTCACCCTGCTCGGCAACAACCGCGCGCCGACCGCGCAGGGCGCGGTCTACCGCCTGGTGGCGGGCCAGCTGCAGCTGCTGGCCGGCGGCATCGACAACAGCAGCACCAGCCCGCCCGCCAGCGTCGACGGCACCGGCGCGGCGGCCCGTTTCGCCTGGCCGCTGTTGAACGGCGTCGACGCCGACGGCAATCTGTACGTCACCGACCGCGACGCCGCCGGCGCCCCGGCGGCCTACCGCAAGGTCACGCCGCTGGGCGTGGTCAGCACCATCGCGGCCATCCCGCGCAGCGTGCTGGCGGCGCCGGACGGCTATGTCTACAGCGCCGACGCGGCGCAGGGCGTGATCTGGCGCACCGCCGCCGACGGCAGCCGCGGCGTGGTGGCCGGCGTGGCGGGCCTGCCGTCGCAGGGCACGGTGCTGGGCGCGCTGCCGGCGCGGCTGGACCGTCCGAGCGGCATCGTGCCGACCGGGCCGCACAGCTTTGCGGTGTCGGCCGGCGGCGCCCTGCTGCGCCTGGTGCTGCCGTAGCCTAGTCCTTCAGGTACTTGTCGTAGATGGCACGGTAGCGGCCGCTCTTGTGCAGCTGCGCCAGGCCGGCGTTGAAGTCGTCGCGGATGGCGGCGTCGCGAAACACCGGGCGGTAGTCGTCGGGGTTGGCGTGCACGAAGCTGTGCTCGTCCACCGCCGGCATCACAAAGCCTGGCTGGCGCTTCTGCAACAGGCGCGTGTAGTACTGGAAGATGATGCGGTCGCTCAGCACGACCTCGTAGCGGCCCAGCGCCAGCAGCTGCGGCTGCACCTCCTGGCGGTTGCTCTCGACATAGTCGCGGCTGTGGACCAGCGGCTGCAGCCAGGCCGGGTAGCGCGCGGCCGCGCCGACAAAGGCGTTCACGCTGTGGCCCTGCAGGTCCTGCGGCGTGCGGATCCGCAGTTTGCGGCTGGCCAGCGTGTAAAACACATTGTCGTAGACCACCGGCGCCACGCCGTAGTGGCCGCCTTCGCGCGCCATGTCCTCGCCGACGTCCATCATGATCGCGTCCACCGTGCGCGCCCTGAACGCCAGCGGAATCCGGCCCATCGGCAGGTAGCGCGCCTGCAGCACGTGGCCGCGGTAGGCCAGCGCCGCGCGCACCACCTCCACCTCGATGCCGGCATCCTGGCCCGCTAATATAAAGGGCGGCAGGTTGTCGCCGAAGGCCATGCTGACCGTGGCGGCGCCGGCCGGCCCGGCCAGCGCCAGCGCTATCGATGCGAGGACGTGTGCTGTGTTCATGCGATAAATGATAACAGGGCCGCCGGTGCCCGCGGCCGGTCCGATGGGGTAAAATGGCGGCCACTGTTCATTCCGGGTTCATCATGCTAGACAATCTTACCCAACGCCTTGCCAAGGTCGTTAAAACCATGCGCGGCGAGGCCCGCCTGACCGAAGCCAACACCGCCGAGATGCTGCGCGAAGTGCGCCTGGCGCTGCTCGAGGCCGACGTCGCCCTGCCGGCCGTGCGCGAATTCATCGCCAAGGTCAAGGAAAAGGCCATGGGCGAGGAAGTGATCTCCTCGCTGACGCCGGGCCAGGCCCTGGTGGGCGTGGTGCAGCGCGAGCTGGCCGCCATCATGGGCGCCGACCTCGGCCCCGAGGCCGCGCAGCTGAGCTTTGCCCAGCAGCCGCCGGCGATCATCCTGATGGCCGGCCTGCAGGGCGTGGGTAAAACCACCACCGTCGGCAAGCTGGCCAAGTACCTCAAGGAAGAAAAGAAAAAGAAAGTGCTGACCGTCTCGGCCGACGTGTACCGTCCCGCCGCGATCGCCCAGCTGCAATCGGTGACCGCCCAGGTCGGCGCCGACTTCTTCCCGTCCACCGCGCAGGACAAGCCGGTCGAGATCGCGCTGGCCGCGCTGGACTGGGCCAAGAAGCATTACCACGACGTGCTGATCATCGACACCGCCGGCCGCCTCGGCATCGACGAGCAGATGATGCAGGAGATCGCGGCCGTGCACGCGGCGGTCAAGCCGATCGAGACGCTGTTCGTGGTCGACGCCATGCTGGGCCAGGACGCCATCAACACCGCCAAGGCCTTCAACGACGCGCTGCCGCTGACCGGCATCGTGCTCACCAAGCTGGACGGCGACTCGCGCGGCGGCGCCGCGCTGTCGGTGCGCCACATCACCGGCAAGCCGATCAAGTTTGCCGGCGTGTCGGAAAAACTCGACGGCCTGGAGGCGTTCGACCCGGCCCGCATGGCCAACCGCGTGCTGGGCATGGGCGACATCATGGCGCTGGTGGAAGAGGCGCGCAAGGGCGTCGACAGCAAGGCCGCGGCCGAGCTGGCGGCCAAGGTCAAGTCCGGCGGCAAGTTCGACATGAACGACTTCAAGGCGCAGCTGGGCCAGATGAAGAAGATGGGCGGCATGGCCAGCCTGGTCGACAAGCTGCCGGCGCAGTTCCAGCAGGCCGCCGGCGGCGCCAACATGGACCAGGCCGACAAGCAGGTGCGGCGCATGGTCGGCATCATCGACTCGATGACGCCGCAGGAGCGCGCCAAGCCCGAGCTGATCAAGGCCACCCGCAAGCGCCGCATCGCGGCCGGCGCCGGCGTGCAGGTGCAGGAGGTCAACCGCATGCTGACCCAGTTCGAGCAGATGCAGACCATGATGAAAAAGCTCTCGGGCGGCGGCATGATGAAGATGATGCGCTCGATGAAGGGCATGATGCCGGGCATGCGCTAAGTCGGGTCGCGGCCCCGCCGGCACAGGGAAAAGCGCGCCGCCACGGTGCGCCACCCCGCGAAAGCCCGTGTTTACGTGGTGTTTCCGGGAAAAAACGCGAAAAACACTTGCATACTCGGTAAATCACCACCAATATTAGCCGGTGCGATCAATTGCGCAATTTTCCATGTGTTCGTTAAGGAGGCTCGAAGATGGCAACAGCCAAAAAAACCCCAGCAGCAGCACCAGCTAAGAAAGCCGCCGCGAAACCGGCAGCCGCTAAAAAGGCAGCACCCGCAAAAGCAGCAGCCAAGCCAGCAGTGAAAAAAGCAGCCGCTCCGGCCGCACCGCGCAAACCGAACGCCGCCTTCATGAAAGCGATGACCCCATCGGCCACGCTGGCCGCCGTGGTTGGCGCCGCTCCGCTGCCACGCACCGAAGTCACCAAAAAAGTCTGGGATTACATCAAAAAGCTCGACCTGCAGGATCCGGCCAACCGCCGCATGATCAATGCCGACGACAAGCTGAAAGCTGTATTCGGCGGCAAAGCCCAAGTGTCCATGTTCGAAATGACCAAGCTCATTTCCGACCACCTGAAATAAGCGCAGCGGCCAGTACAGCCGCGCCGGGATGCCGTCCTCGCTCACGCGACGACGGCATTTTTTATTTCCAGTTGTTCCAGGCCGAGAGCACGGCGTTCGGGTATTCGGGCCGGCCGCGGCTGCCGTTGTAGCGGCCCAAGGCCAGGTACAGGTTGCCCGCCTCCATGTCGATGTACATGCGCAGGATGGCGCAGCCGTAGCGCAGGTTGGTCTGCATGTTGAACAGCGCGCTGCGGTTGCGGTCGCCGATCACGTTGGTCCAGAACGGCATCACCTGCATGTAGCCGCGCGCCCCCACCATCGACACCGCGTACTTGCGGTAGGCCGATTCCACCTGGATCAGCCCCAGCACCATGCCCGGCTCCAGCCCGGCGCGCCGCGCTTCGTACCATACGGTGGCCAGGAATTCGTTGCGGGTCTGGGCGTCCGGCAGCTTGCGCTGCAGCCGCGCCGACGCCTGCGCCAGCCAGCCCTGGTAGCGCTGGCGCTCGGCCTCGCTGCGGAAGGTCGGCTGCGGCGGAGTGGCGTCCTTGATGGCGTTGGCCAGCGCCAGCCGCACCGAGTCGGCCAGCGCTTCCTCCTTCTGGTTGCCGGCGTGGGCTGGGCTGGCCAGCGCCAGCGCCAGAAAAAACCCGCACAACAAGCTTCGTCGTTCCCGCGAACGCGGGAACCCATGCTGAGTGTCCTGCCCGGCGCAGTATGGATTCCCGCTTGCGCGGCGGTCCGCCGTCGCGGAATGACGGCGGCGGCGCATGATCACGCCGCCATTTTGCCTTTGATGAAGCTGACGATGTCGGCCACCGGCACGGCGGTCGCCTCGGTGTCGCGGCGGCCCTGGTATTCCAGGTTGCCTTCCTTCAGGCCGCGCTCGCCGATCACCACGCGGTGCGGCACGCCGATCAGCTCCCAGTCGGCGAACATGCCGCCCGGACGCAGGCCGCGGTCGTCGAGGATGACGTCGATGCCGGCCGCCTGCGCGTCGGCGTACAGTTTCTCGGTCGCTTCCTTGACCGCTTCGCTGCGGTCCATGCCCATCGGGCACAGCACCAGCTCGAACGGCGCCAGCGACGCCGGCCAGATGATGCCCTTGTCGTCGAAGTTCTGCTCGATCGCCGCGCCCAGGATGCGGGTCACGCCGATGCCGTAGCAGCCCATCTGCAGCGGCGCCGGCTTGCCGTTCTCGTCGAGGAAGGTGGCCTTCATCGATTCCGAGTACGCGGTGCCGAGCTGGAACACGTGGCCCACCTCGATGCCGCGCTCGATCGCCAGCACGCCCTTGCCGTCCGGCGAGGCGTCGCCCGCCACCACGTTGCGCAGGTCGGCCACGATGCTCGGCTCGGCCATGTCGCGGCCCCAGTTGGCGCCGGTGTAGTGGTAGCCGGCGTCGTTGGCGCCGCACACGAAGTCGGCCATGTTGGCCACCGTGCGGTCGGCCACCACGGTGACCGGGGCGCGGGTAGAGATCGGGCCCAGGTAGCCCGGCACGCAGCCGTACACTTCCAGGATCTCGGCCTCGGTCGAGAAGCGGTGCGCCGCCAGGCCCGGCACCTTGCCGACCTTGACTTCGTTCAGTTCATGGTCGCCGCGCAGCAGCAACATGAAATACTGTTTAGCCAGTTTGCCGTCGGTCTCGGTTTCCACCGTCAGCGCGATGGTCTTGACGGTCTGGGCCAGGTCCAGCTTGAGCAGCGCGGCCACCGCCTCGCACTTGGTGGCGTCCGGCGTGGCGGTCTTGGTCAGCGCCTGCGCGGCGGCCGGACGGGCGGCGGCCAGCGGCAGCGCCTCGGCCGCCTCCATGTTGGCCGCGTAGTCGGAAGTCTCGCAGTACACGATGGCGTCCTCGCCGGTGCTGGCGATGACGTGGAATTCATGCGAGCCGGTGCCGCCGATGGCGCCGTTGTCGGCCGCCACCGCGCGGAACTTCAGGCCGAAGCGGGTGAAGATCGCCACGTAGGCGTCGAACATGACCTTGTACGACGCCTGCATGCCGGCCAGGTCGCGGTCGAACGAGTAGGCGTCCTTCATGGTGAACTCGCGGCCGCGCATCAGGCCGAATCGGGGACGGCGCTCGTCGCGGAACTTGGTCTGGATGTGGTAAAAATTCAACGGAAGCTGCCGGTAGGATTTAATTTCCGACCGCACCACATCGGTGATGACTTCCTCGGACGTCGGCTGGATCGCGAAATCGCGGCCGTGGCGGTCCTTCACGCGCATCAGCTCGGGGCCCATCTTGTCCCAGCGTCCGGTCTCCTGCCACAGCTCGGCCGGCTGCACCAACGGCATCAGCAGCTCAATGGCGGCGGCCTTGTTCATCTCCTCGCGGATGATGGCCTCGACCTTGCGGATGATCCGCAGGCCCATCGGCATGTAGGTGTAGATGCCCGAACCGAGGCGTTTGATCATGCCGGCGCGCATCATTAACTGGTGGCTGACGATCTCGGCGTCGGACGGAGCTTCTTTAAGCGTGGAAATAAAAAATCGTGAGGCGCGCATACGGTGAATTCTTTTTAAAAAGAGAGAGTTATAATCAACCTAATTTTAAAGGATTAGCTGGCTGATGCGTCCATACTTTATACAAATGCGTTCAATTGATGGCCCTTCGACCGTTTTCGTACCCCGAAAACCCAGCCGTAGCGCGGTTTTGTGGGCAAAAATATAAGCAGGGAGCTCGGTCGCAGAAAGTTTGAGGTGCAATATGCTCGATCGTGAAGGGTTTCGGCCCAACGTCGGCATCATCCTGCTGAACGCCCAGAACGAGGTGTGGTGGGGCAAGCGGGTGCGCGAGCACTCATGGCAATTTCCGCAAGGCGGCATCAAATATGGGGAAACGCCGGAACAGGCGATGTACCGGGAGCTGGAAGAGGAAATCGGATTACGGGCGGAACATGTCAAGATCGTCGGCCGCACGCGCGACTGGCTGCGCTACGAGGTGCCCGACCACTTCATCAAGCGCGAGATCCGCGGCCATTACCGCGGCCAGAAGCAGATTTGGTTCCTGTTGCGCATGTGCGCGCGCGACAACGACGTCAACCTGCGCCTGACCGACCATCCCGAGTTCGACGCCTGGCGCTGGCATGACTACTGGGTGCCGCTGGATGTGGTGATCGAATTCAAGCGCGAGGTCTACCAGCGCGCGCTGCAGGAGCTGTCGCGCTTCCTGACCTGGCCGGCCAACGGCCACGAGCGGCGCCACCACGGCTCGCGCTACCTGCGCCAGCCGCATCCGCCGCGCCCCGCGGCCGAGGCAACGGCGGCGCCCTGCGGCACCCCGGCGCCGGCCGAGACAACGCCGGCCGAGGCGCCTCCGGCCACCGCGCCGCAAAAGAAGATCGGCTAAACAACAACGGGACAGTCTGACTGTCCCGTTTTTTCATGGGCGCGCCGTGCCCGCTTACTCGATGCGGCAGGCCTCGGCGAACGCCAGCCGCGGCGCGCGCGGACGCAGCTTGGCGATGTCGCCGTAGCCGAGGTTGCACAGGAAGTTGGACTTGACCGGCGTGCCGGCAAAGAAGGCCGCGTCCACCTTGGCGTTGTCGAAGCCGGACATCGGCCCGCAGTCGAGGCCGATGGCGCGCGCCGCCAGGATCAAATAGCCGCCCTGCAGCGAGGCGTTGCGGAAGGCGGTGGACTGGATCGCCGCGTCGTTGCCGGCGAACCAGGAGCGCGCGTCCACCGCGGGCGAGAGCTGCGGCAGCTTTTCGTAGAACTCCATGTCCATGCCGATGATCACGGTGACCGGCGCCGCCATGGTCTTGTCGGCGTTGCCGGCCGACAGCGCCGGCAACAGCCGCGCCTTGGCCTCCGGCGAGCGCACGAACACCAGCCGCGCCGGCGAACCGTTGGCCGAGGTCGGCGCCCATTTCATCAGGTTGTACAGCTGCTCCAGCTGGGCGTCGCTGACGGCGCGGTCCTGCCAGCCGTTGTGGGTGCGGGCGTGGTGGAACAGGGTGTCGAGGGCGGTCTGGTCGAGCATGGGGCGATCCTTCAAGGTTGAGAAATTGCGGTGGTGGCGGTGCGCATTGTAGCCAGCGGGTACAATGGCGCCATGTTTACTCCATCTTCCGACGACGTGCGCCGCTTCTTTTGCGAGGTCTACCGCAAGCAGCGCGCCAACGAGATCCTGACGCCGCTAGAAACCATGGCGGGCGACTGGGTGCGCCACCATCCCGAATACCACGACCTGCTGGCCGACGTCGAGCACGCGCTCACGCGCGACTACTCGGTCGGCGGCGCCCAGGCCAATCCCTTCCTGCATTTGTCGATGCACCTGTCGATCGACGAGCAGATCTCGATCGACCAGCCGCGCGGCATCCGCGACGCCGCCACCGCGCTCACGCTCAAGCTCGACGACGCGCACGCGGCGCAGCATGAAATCATGGAGTGTCTGGGCGAGATGATCTGGACCGCCCAGCGCAACGGCACGCCGCCGGACGGCGACGCCTACATCGAGGCGATCAGGCGCCGCCTCTGAACAGCCGGGGTCGTGTCCGAATGTCAGACCTGACCCCATTTGTTTTAACGGTGCACCGCCAGCGTGCCGGGCAGGCTGTGCAGGTAGGCCGCCAGGTCCTTGATGTCCTGGTTGCTCAGCGGTTTGACCTGGCCGGTCATGATGGCGTTGTTGCGGCCGTTGGCGCCGTCGCCCCGCTTGTAGGCGGTCAGGGCGTGCTCCAGGTAGTCCTTGTGCTGGCCCGCCAGCTTCGGATAGGTCGGGTCGATCGGGCTGTTGAAGTCCTTGCCGTGGCAGGCGAAGCAGCTGTATTTGTCGGCCAGCGCCTTGCCGGCGTCGATGTTGCCGCCGGCGATGGCGGAGAAGGAGGCGCAGCACAGCACGGCGGTGATCAGTTTTTTCATGGGCTCGCTCCTCATTTCGCGGCGGTGGCGGTGGCGGTCTGCTGCGAATAAAACGCGGCGACGTCGGCGATGTCCTGGTCCGACAGGCTGGTGGCGATGCCCTTCATCGACGGGTGCTTGCGGTCGCCCTTCTGGTACGCCTTGAGCGCGCTCTCGATATACTTGGCCGACTGGCCGCCGATCATCGGCACCTGGAACACTTCGGGGAAGGTGGCCTTGTAGCCGGGGATCCCGTGACATCCAATACACATTTCAATCTTCGCTTTGGCGTTCTGGGCGTTGCCCACGATGTCCGCCGCCGTGGCGATTTGAGCTAGGCCTGCGAGCACGAGAAGTGCGGTGATTTTTTTCATGGTATTTGCAAGGTAAGTAATCGGATACTACCGCGGATGCAAAACTTGACTTTTGCACTATTAATCTGCGATTCTAACTCAAGACTTTCAGCGACGCTACAGGGAATCATTGCCGCCGCAACACACTGTCCGGCCCGCCGCACCCGAGCACCTCCTCTAGCGAACTCCCCTATACTGTCGCTACTCCCTTCTTTTTGAGACCGACACGCATGCACGCCCCACAACGCTTCGAAGGCTCCGACCAGTACGTCGCGACCCATGACCTGAAACTGGCCGTGAATGCGGCTTTGACGCTGCAACGCCCGCTGCTGATCAAGGGCGAGCCGGGCACCGGCAAGACCATGCTGGCCGAGGAGGTGGCGGCCGCGCTGGACATGCCGCTGATGCAGTGGCACATCAAGTCCACCACCAAGGCCCAGCAGGGGTTGTATGAATACGACGCCGTGTCGCGTTTGCGCGACTCCCAGCTGGGCGACGAGCGCGTGCGCGACATCCACAACTACATCGTCAAGGGCGTGCTGTGGCAGGCCTTCACCGCGCCCGAGCCGGTGGTGCTGCTCATCGACGAGATCGACAAGGCCGACATCGAGTTCCCCAACGACCTGCTGCGCGAGCTGGACCGCATGGAGTTCTATGTGTACGAGACGCGCGAGATGGTGCAGGCCAAACACCGCCCGCTGGTCATCATCACCTCCAACAACGAGAAGGAGCTGCCGGACGCCTTCCTGCGCCGCTGCTTCTTCCACTACATCAAGTTCCCCGACCGCGACACGATGGAGCAGATCGTCGCGGTGCACTATCCGCACCTGAAGCGCGAGCTGCTGGCGCAGGCGCTGCAGACGTTTTACGAGGTGCGCGAGGTGCCGGGCCTGAAGAAGAAGCCGTCCACCTCGGAGTTCCTCGACTGGCTCAAGCTGCTGCTGGCCGAGGACATCCCGCCCGAGGCGCTGCGCGGCAAGGACGCCAAGGCCATCGTGCCGCCGCTGCACGGCGCCCTGCTCAAGAACGAGCAGGACGTGCACCTGTTCGAGCGCCTGGTGGCGATGAACCGGGCCAACCGATGATGCACCAGCTCGCCCGCCCCGCCGCCCCGGTCGCCCCCGTCACGCTGGAACTGCACGGCGTGCGCCTCGAACCGCTCGGTCCGCAGCACGCGGACGGCCTGCGCGCGGCCGCCCACGACGGCCAGCTGTGGACCCTGCGCGTGACCTCGGTGCCCGAGCCGGACCAGGTCGACGCCTACATCGCCACCGCGCTGGAGATGCGCCCCGGCCGGCTGGCGTTCGCCGTGGTGGACGCCGCCAGCGGCGCGGTGCTCGGCTCGACCAGCTACCACGACATCGTGCCGGCCATCGCCCGGCTGGAGATCGGCTACACCTGGTACGCCAGGAGCCGCCAGCGCAGCCACGTCAACACCACCTGCAAGCTGCTGTTGATGACGCACGCCTTCGAGACCCTGGGCGCGGCGCTGGTGGGCCTGCGCACCGACAATTTCAATTTTGCATCGCAGGCCGCCATCGAGCGCCTGGGCGCGAAGAAGGACGGCGTGCTGCGCCACCACGGCCTGCGCCGCGACGGCACCGTGCGCGACACCGTCATGTACAGCATCGCGGCCGGCGAGTGGCCGGAGATCAAGGCGCAGCTGCGCTACCAGCTGGCCCGCCACGGAACCCGCTGACATGCTGATCGACTTCTTCTTCACCCTCAAGGACGCCAAGATCCCGGTCACGATCAAGGAGTTCCTGACCCTGCTCGAGGCCATGCAAAAAAGCGTGATCGGCGCCTCGATGGACGAGTTTTACTACCTGGCGCGCCTGACGCTGGTCAAGGACGAGGCCCACTTCGACAAGTTCGACCGCGCCTTCGCGCTGTACTTCAAGGGCATCAACGCGGCCTTCGAGACCCAGGGCGCGGTGCCGCTGGACTGGCTGGTGCAGCGCATGCAACGCGCGCTGAGCGAGGAGCAGAAGGCCCAGCTGGAAAAATTCGGCTACGATAAACTGATGGACCGGCTGGCCGAGCTGCTCAAGGAGCAGAAGGAGCGCCACGAGGGCGGCAGCAAGTGGATCGGCACCGGCGGCACCTCGCCGTTCGGCAACGGCGGCACCAATCCCGAGGGCGTGCGCATCGGCGGCAAGGGCGGCAACCGCAGCGCGGTCAAGGTGTGGGAGGCGCGCGCCTACAAGGACTACGACGGCGAGCGCGAGATCGGCACCCGCAACATCAAGGTGGCGCTGCGCCGCCTGCGCAAGTTCGCGCGCCAGGGCGCCGAGGAGGAACTGGCGCTGGACGCCACCATCCGCGCCACCGCCAACAACGCCGGCTACCTCGACATCAAGATGCAGCCCGAGCGCAAGAACAACATCAAGGTGCTGATGCTGTTCGACGTCGGCGGCACCATGGACGACCACATCGAACGCACCGAGGAGCTGTTCTCGGCCGCCAAGTCCGAGTTCAAGAACATGGAGTTCTTTTATTTCCACAACTGCGTGTACGACCACCTGTGGAAGAACAACCGGCGCCGCCACGCCGAGCGCTTCCCGACCTGGGACATCCTGCGCAAATACCCGCCCGACACCAAGCTGATCTTCGTGGGCGACGCCACCATGAGCCCGTACGAGGTGCTGCAGCCGGGCGGCTCGGTCGAGTACAACAACGAGGAGGCCGGCAGCGCGTGGCTGGCGCGCTTCACCAGCGCCTTCCCCAAGTTCGCCTGGCTCAATCCCGAGCCGGAGGGCGTGTGGCAGTACCGGCAGTCGGTGGCCATCATCCACCAGCTGATGAACGGGCGCATGTTCCCGCTGACCATGGACGGCCTGGAGCGCGCCATGCGCACGCTGGGCAAATAGCCGGCAAATACCCTATCGTACGCCGTGTCGCCTGTCTTTTCTTTATGCTGTAGGCCCCCGACCGCACATACAGACCGCAGGTGTTTATGCTTCGAACCAGAAAAATCCAGCTGCGCCTGCGCAGCGTGGCGCGCCACGCCAGCGTCCGCCTGGTGTGGACCTTTTTGCTGCTGCTGGCCGCGCTGATCGTCCTGCTCGACCTCGACACCGGCGCCACCATCTCGTATTCGCCCTTCCTGGTGGCGCCGACCGCGCTGGCGGCCTGGCTGCTGGGGCGGCGCGGCGCGCTGCTGTTCGTCGCGCTCTCCAGCGCGGCCCGCGTGGCCGACTACGCCACCACCCGCGGCCAGCACGACGGCCCGGCCCTGCTGCTGTACGAGCTGGCGCAAAGCGCCGCGCTGTACGGCCTGGTCGCGCTGCTGGTGCTGTACCTGCGCGGCCGGCGCGACGCGCTGCTGCGCCACGCGCGCAAGGTGCGCGCGGCCGCGCGCCGCGAGCGCCACCGCCGCCGGCTCGACTCGGCCATCCGCCGCGCCGTGCCCGGGGACGTCGACGCCATCATCGGCCTGACCACCTCGGGCGGCGAGAGCGGCGGCTTCGACCAGTCGGTCACCGACGGCGTGCGCCAGGCCGCGCTGGCCGCCTCCTTCACCGCCGGCATCGTCGACGGCGCCGCGCTGCGCGACCTGTGGAGCGGCGGCACCGCCACCGTGCCGATCGAGTTCTGGGTGTGCGAGATCGACGCCCGCGTGGTCGGCTACATGATGATCCTGGGGGTCGACGCGCAGAAGGGCATGCAGCGCGAGCTGCACGCCATGGTGGTCGAGGACACCTACCGCGGCCACGGCGTGGGCGGCATGATGGTGGACTTCTTCTGCACCCACTACAAGCAGCGCCGCCTGCTGTCGGCCTGCCGCGACGGCTCGGCCATGCTGCGCATGCTGACGCGGCGCGGCTTCGCGCTGCTGACCCGCAGCGAGCACGGCTACCTGATCCTGGCGCGCGACTAGCGCCCCCGGGCCGCGGCCGGGCCGCGATCAGTCCGGCAGCTGCAGCCGGTAGCCGACCGCGGTCTCGGTCAAGAGGTAGCGCGGCTGGGTGGGGTCGGCCTCCAGCTTGTGGCGCAGGTGGCCCATGTAGATGCGCAGGTAGTGGCCGTTCTCCGACTGCGACGGCCCCCACACGGCGCGCAGCAGCTGCGGGTTGCTCATCACGCGCCCGGCGTTGCCGACCAGGACCGCCAGCAGCCGGTATTCGGTCGGCGTCAGGTGCACCGGCGCGCCGCCGCGCGTGACGCGCCGGTGCTGCAGGTCGACCGCGACGTCGCCGAAGCGCACCACGCCGCCGTGGTCGGCGGCCGGCTGGCGCTGGCGCCGCAGGGTGGCGCGCACCCGCGCCAGCAGCTCGCCCACGCCGAACGGCTTGGTCAGGTAGTCGTCGGCGCCGGCGTCCAGCGCGCGGATCTTGTCGGCCTCGTTGACCCGCGCCGACAGCACGATCACCGGCACGCCGGACCACTTGCGCAGGTCGGTCATGAAGTCGACGCCGTCGCCGTCCGGCAGCCCGAGGTCGAGCACCACCAGGTCCGGCTTGCGGGTGCCGGCGTCGATCAGGCCGCGCCGCAGCGTGGCCGCCTCGTGCACCTGCCAGCCCTCCTCCTCCAGCGCGGCGCGCACGAAGCGGCGGATCTGCGGTTCGTCCTCCACCAGCAGCGCGGTGGGGGCGGTGTCGGGGCTGTTCATGGGGTTCATGGGAATCCTTCGGTTTCCGGTGCCGGCATGGCCGGCGGGGTGCCCAGCGGCAGCGTCATGACGAAGGCCGCGCCGCCCAGCGGCGACGCCGCGGCGTGGATGCGGCCGCCGTGCGCGTCGACGATGGCGCGGCAGATCGCCAGCCCCAGCCCCACGCCCGGCTTGGCCGACTCGCGCTCGCCACGGGTGAATTTCTCGAACACGGCCTCCTCGCGCCCCGGCGGCAGGCCGGGGCCGTCGTCGCACACCATGACGTCGATCCAGGCGCCGCGCAGCGCGGCGGCGATCTCGATGCGCGCGCCGGGCGGCGTGTACTTGGCGGCGTTCTCCAGCAGGTTGCACAGCACCCGCTCGATCAGCACGGCGTCGAAGCGCAGCAGCGGCAGCGCGGCCGGCAGGTGGGTGCGCAGCGTGTGCGCCCGCAGCTGCGCGGCGCAGGCGCGCAGCGCGCTGCCCACCACCTCCTCCAGCGCCTGCCATTGCAGGTTGAACTTGACCTCGCCGCTCTGGATGCGCGCCATGTCGAGCAGGTTGGCCACCAGCGCGCTCATGCGCAGCGACTCGTGGTGCAGCAAGGTGGCGGTTTCCAGCTGGGCCGGCGCCAGCGGCGGGCGCGCGCCGGCCAGCGATTCGGACAGGCCCACCAGCGAGGTCAACGGCGTGCGCAGGTCGTGCGACAGCGCCGCCAGCAGCGAGTTGCGCAGCCGCTCGGACTCCATGTTGACCAGCGCGTTCTGCGCCACCTCGATGTAGTGCACCCGCTCGAGCGCGATCGCGGCCAGCGCGGCGAAGGTGTCCAGTTGCTGGCGCTGCTCCGGGATCAGCATCCAGTGCCGCTGCTCCGGCTCGATCGCCAGCACGCCGCGGGTGCGCATCGGCGCCACCAGCGGCAGGTAGAAGATGCGGCTGGCCGGCAGCGTGTCCGTGCCCAGGCCGGCGCTTTCGGCGCGGTCGAAGGCCCATTGGGCGATGCCGATGTCGAGCACCGTGCGGTGCTGGCGCGCGCCGGCGTCGGCGGCGTCGGCCGCGCGCGGCGCCGGCGCGGCGGCCGGCGCCAGCAGGCGGCCGGCGTCGTCCGGCATCAGCAGCGTGGCGCGGGCGCGGAAGGCGCGCTGGATGAAGCCTTGCGTGATGTCGAAGATCTGCTCGGTCTGCAGCGCGCCGGACAGCTCGCGCGCGAACTCGTACAGCGCGCGCGAGCGCTTCTCGCGGTGCGACGCCACCCGCGCCTGGAAGCGCAGGTCGGCCGTCAGGTGGCCGGTGATCAGGCCCACCGCCAGCATCACCACGAAGGTGACCAGGTACTGCAGGTCCGACACGGCGAAGGTGAAGCGCGGCGGCACGAAGAAGAAGTCGAAGCAGGCCACGCTGACGCAGGTGGCCAGCACCGACGGCCCGCGCCCGAAACGCACCGCCACCAGCACCACCACCAGCAGGAACAGCATGGCGATGTTGGCCAGGTCGAGGTAGGCCAGCAGCGGCGTGGCCAGCAAGGCGGTGGCCAGGCTGGCGGCGCTGGCGGCGAGGTAGCCGAACGCCCGCTTGCGCGCCAGCGCGGCGGCCGGCTCGCCGTCCGCGCCCACGTCGGCCGCGCCGGCGCCTGTGCCCGCGTGGGCGGCGCTGCCGGCGTGGTTGCCGGCGTGGTTGCCGGCGTCGTTGGCGGCGTAACCGGTGCCGCCGCCGGCGCGGGCGGGAGCCGCCGCCTCCTTGCTGGGCGCGCCGATCTCCACCAGGTCGATGTCGGGCGCGTGGCGCGCCAGGCGCTTGATGTGCGGCTGGCGCCACGGCCAGGTCGGGTGGGCCCGGCCCAGCACGATCTTCGACAGGTTGTGGCCGCGCGCGTAGTCCACCGCGGCGCGCGCGATGTCGTGGCCCGCCACCACGGCGGTGGCCGCGCCCAGGTCCCCGGCCAGCTTGAGCGTCCTGAGGATGCGCTCGCGCTGCGCGGCCGGCAGCCGCTGCAGCGCCGGCGTCTCGACATAGATCGCGTGCCAGCCGGTGCCCAGCTGGCCGGCCAGGCGCGCCGTGCTGCGCACCGTGTGCTCGCCGCCCGCGCGCGGGCCGACGCAGGCCAGCAGCGCGGCGCCGGTCTTCCAGATGTCGCCGATCGACTGCTCGACGCGGTAGGCGCGCACGTCGTCCTCGACGCGGTCGGCGGTGCGGCGCAGCGCCAGCTCGCGCAGCGCGATCAGGTTACCCTTGCGGAAAAAATTGCGGGCCGCGCGCTCGGCCTGCTGTTCCTTGTACACCTTGCCGGCCTTCAGGCGCGCCAGCAGCTCGTCGGCCGGGAGGTCGACCAGCACCACCTCGTCGGCCTGGTCGAACACCGTGTCGGGCACGGTCTCGCCGACGCGGATGCCGGTGATGCCGCCCACCACGTCGTTCAGGCTCTCGAGGTGCTGCACGTTGACCGTGGTGAGCACGTCGATGCCGGCGTCCAGCAGTTCCTCGACGTCCTGCCAGCGCTTGGGGTGGCGCGCGCCGGGCGCGTTCGAGTGCGCCAGTTCGTCCATCAGGATCAGCGGCGGCCGCCGCGCCAGCGCGCCGTCCAGGTCGAACTCGGCCAGCTGCCGGCCGCGGTGGGCCACCTGCCGCGGCGCCAGCACGTCCAGCCCCTCCAGCATGGCCGCCGTGTCGCCGCGGCCGTGGGTCTCGACCACGCCGACCAGCACCGGCTGGCCGTCGGCGCGCAGCTTGCGGGCGGCCGCCAGCATGGCGTAGGTCTTGCCGACGCCGGCCGAGGCGCCGAAGTAGATGCGCAGCTTGCCGCGCGCGGCCTTGCGGTCCAGCGCCTGCACCTGGGCCAGCAAGGCGTCCGGGTCGGGCCGCTCTTTATCGTTGGGGAACATGAAGATCGTTAAAAATGCAGATTCAGCGAGTATGCGCACTTTCCGCGTCCAGCGCCAGATTGAGCGCCAGCACATTCACGCGCGGCTCGCCGAAAAAGCCCAGGCGCCGCAGGCGGCGCTGGGCGTCGACCAGCGCCTGCACCCGGGCCGGGTCCAGCCGGCGCGCGGCGGCGATGCGCGCCACCTGGTACCGGGCGCCGGCCACGCTGAGCTCGGGGTCGACGCCGCTGGCCGAGGCGGTGACGAGGTCGACCGGGACCGGCAGCGGGTTGGGCCGGCCCTGCGGCTCGGCCGCCCTGAGCGCGGCGATGCGGCCCTTGACCGCGTCGTTCTGCGCCGGGTTCAGCGGGCCGAGGTTGCTGCCACCGGAATTGGCGGCGTTGTTGGGCATCGGGCCGGTGGCCGACGGCCGGCCCCAGAAATATTTGGGCGACGAGAAGGACTGGCCGATCAGCGCGGAGCCGACCGCCTTGCCGTCCACTTCGACGAGGCTGCCGGCGGCCTGCGCCGGGAACACCGCGCCGGCGACGCCGGTCACGGCCAGCGGATACAGCACGCCACACAGCGCGGTCAGGGCGCCGAACAGCACCAGGGAGGGACGAATTTGAGATGTCATGATTAATCCATAGTAATGAGTTGGCGCTTGCATCGTCATTCCCGCGCAGGCGGGAATCCATGCCGAGCCGGCCGGGACGCTCAGCATGGGCTCCCGCCTGCGCGGGAGCGACGGCGCTACACGAGGTGGAAGGCCGTCAGCACCACGTCGATCAGTTTGATGCCGGCGAACGGCAGCAGCAGGCCGCCCACACCGTACACCCAGATGTTACGGCGCAGCAGCGCGGCGGCGCCGATGGCGCGGTAGCGCACGCCCTTCAACGCCAGCGGGATCAGGAACACGATGATCAGCGCGTTGAAGATCACCGCCGACATGATGGCCGAGCTCGGGCTGTTCAGCCGCATGACGTCGAGCGCCTTCAAGGCCGGGAAGGTGCCCACGAATGCGGCCGGGATGATGGCGAAATACTTGGCCACGTCGTTGGCGATCGAGAAGGTGGTCAGCGAGCCGCGCGTCATCAGCATCTGCTTGCCGATTTCGACGATCTCCAGCAGCTTGGTCGGGTTCGAATCCAGGTCGACCATGTTGCCGGCCTCCTTGGCCGCCTGCGTGCCCGAGTTCATCGCCACCGCCACGTCGGCCTGCGCCAGCGCCGGCGCGTCGTTGGTGCCGTCGCCGGTCATCGCCACCAGCCGGCCCTCGGCCTGGTAGCTGCGGATCAGCTTGAGCTTGTCCTCCGGCGTGGCCTCGGCCAGGAAGTCGTCCACGCCCGCCTCGGCCGCGATGGCGGCCGCGGTCAGCTGGTTGTCGCCGGTGATCATCACGGTCTTGATGCCCATGCGGCGCAGCTCGGCGAAGCGCTCCTTGATGCCGCCCTTGACGATGTCCTTCAGTTCGACCACGCCCATCACGCGGCCGGCGTCGACCACCACCAGCGGCGTGCTGCCGCGCCGCGCCACGTCGTCCACCGCGCGCGCCACCTCGGCCGGATACGGCTGGCCCATGGCCTCGACGTACTGGCGCACGGTGTCGGCCGCGCCCTTGCGCACCGCGCGCACCGAGGCGCCCGAGGCACCCGGCCCGCCCGCCGCGCCCGCCGCGCCCGGTTCGCCCGGTTCGCCCGGTTCGCCCGGCGCGCCCGGCGCGCCCGGTTGGGCCGGTTGGCCCGGCTCGCCGAGGTCGACACCGCTCATGCGGGTCTGCGCGGTGAACGGCACGAACACCGCGTTCAGCGCCGCCATCTCGCGCTCGCGGATGTTGAACTTCTGCTTGGCCAGCACCACGATGCTGCGCCCCTCCGGCGTGTCGTCGGCCAGCGAGGCCAGTTGCGCCACGTCGGCCAGCTGCTGCTCGCTCACGCCCGGCGCCGGCATGAAGGCCGAGGCCTGGCGGTTGCCCAGCGTGATGGTGCCGGTCTTATCGAGCAGCAGCACGTCGACGTCGCCGGCCGCCTCCACCGCGCGGCCCGAGGTGGCGATCACATTGGCCTGCATCATGCGGCTCATGCCGGCCACGCCGATGGCCGACAGCAGGCCGCCGATGGTGGTCGGGATCAGGCACACCAGCAGCGCGATCAGCACCGTGATGCTGATCGGCGAACTGGCCAGGCCGGCCGCCCGCGCCGCCTCCACCGAGAACAAAGAGAACGGCAGCAAGGTCACGGTCACCACCAGGAACACGATGGTCAGCGCCACCAGCAGGATGGTCAGCGCGATCTCGTTGGGCGTCTTCTGGCGCTTGGCGCCCTCCACCATCGAGATCATGCGGTCGAGGAAGGTCTCGCCCGGATTGGCGGTGACCCTGACCACCAGCCAGTCCGACAGCACGCGGGTGCCGCCCGTGACGGACGAGAAGTCGCCGCCCGATTCGCGGATCACCGGCGCCGATTCGCCGGTGATGGCGCTCTCGTCGACCGAGGCCACGCCCTCGACCACCTCGCCGTCGATGGGGATCACGTCGCCCGCCTCGACCAGCACGAAGTGGCCCTTGCGCAGGTCGGCGGCCGGCTGCGGCAGCCAGGTGGTGCCGTGCTTGGGCGAGGCCAGCTTCTTGGCCGTGACCGACTGCTTCAGGCTGCGCAGCGACGCCGCCTGCGCCTTGCTGCGGCCCTCGGCCAGCGCCTCGGCGAAGTTCGCGAACAGCACCGTGAACCACAGCCAGACGCTGGCGGCCAGGATGAAGCCCGGCGCCGCCTCGCCCTGGCCGGCCAGCGCCTGGACGTACAGCAGCGTGGTGATGATGCTGCCGACATAGACCACGAACATGACCGGGCTGCGCACCTGCACGCGCGGGCTCAGTTTGCGGAACGAGTCGACGATGGCCGGCACCAGCAGCTCGGAATCGAACAGCCGCAGCTTGCCGGCGGGAGGATTGGACAACAGCGGCATCTCTTTGTGAGTAGCTTGTGACATGGTGATTCCTTATTTGGCAAACAGCTGCAGGTGTTCGACCACGGGGCCGAGCGCCAGCGCCGGGACGTAATTGAGCACGCCGACCAGGGCGACCACGCCCACCAGCAGGCCGACGAAGATCGGGCCGTGGGTCGGCAGCGTGCCGGAGTTGACCTCCAGGCGCTGCTTGCCGGCCAGCGAACCGGCGATCGCCAGGATCGGCACGATCACGCCGAAGCGGCCGAACCACATGGCGATGGCCAGCATGGTGTTGTAGAACGGCGTGTTGGCCGACAGCCCGCCGAAGGCGCTGCCGTTGTTGTTGGCGGCCGAGGTGAACGCGTACAGGATCTCCGAGAAGCCGTGCGCGCCGGGGTTGAGGATGCCCGCCTTGCCGGCGTCGCACATGACGGCGATGGCGGTGCCGGTCAGCACCAGCGTCGGCGTGACCAGGATGGCGATCGAGGTCATCTTCATCTCATACGACTGGATCTTCTTGCCCAGGTATTCCGGGGTGCGGCCTATCATCAGGCCGGCGATGAACACCGCCATGATGGCGAAGATCAGCATGCCGTACAGGCCGGAGCCGACGCCGCCGAAGATCACCTCGCCGAACTGCATCAGCAGCATCGGGATCATGCCGCCGATCGGCATGAAGGAGTCGTGCCAGGCGTTGACCGCGCCGCACGAGGCGGCCGTGGTCACGGCCGCGAACAGCGTGCTGGCGCTGATGCCGAAGCGCGCCTCCTTGCCTTCCATATTGCCGCCCGCTTGCAGCGCGCTGGCCGACTGGTCGACGCCCAGCGCCTGCAGCGCGGGGTGGGCCTGCTGCTCGGCGCCCATCACCGCGACGGTGCAGGCCACGAACAGCAGCGTCATGGCGGCCAGCACGGCCCAGCCCTGGCGCCGGTCGCCGACCATGCGGCCGAAGGCGAAGCACAGGCCGGCCGGGATCAGGAAGATCGCCAGCATCTGCGCGAAGTTGGTCAGCGCGGTCGGATTCTCGTAAGGGTGGGCCGAGTTGGCGTTGAAGAAGCCGCCGCCGTTGGTGCCCAACATCTTGATCGCTTCCTGCGAGGCGACCGGGCCCATGGCGATGGTCTGGGTCGAGGTGGTCAGCGTCTCGGTGACCGGCTCGCCCTTGGCGTCCTTCAGCGGCTGGCCGTCGGCGCCCACTTTCGGCTGGGTGTAGGTAACGGGATCCATCAGGGCCACGTCCTTGTAGGCCGAGAAGTTCTGGATCGCGCCCTGCCCCACCAGGAACACGGCGAACAGGAACGAAAGCGGCAGCAGCACGTACAGCGTGGAGCGGGTGACGTCGACCCAGAAGTTGCCGATCGATTTGGCCGAGCGCGACGAGAAGCCGCGGATCAGCGCGTAGGCCACGGCGATGCCGGTGGCCGCCGAGAAGAAGTTCTGGCCGGCCAGCACCAGCATCTGGGTCAGGTAGCTCATGGTCGTTTCGCCGCCATAGCCCTGCCAGTTGGTGTTGGCGACGAAGCTGACGGCGGTGTTGAACGAGGAGTCAGGGCTGACATTGCCCAGGCCCTGGGGGTTGAGCGGCAGGTAAAGCTGCACGCGTTGCAGGCCGTAGGTCGCCAGCGCGCCCAGGCCGTTGAACAGCATCAGCGCGATGGCGTAGGCCTTCCAGTTCTGGCCTTCGACCTTGCCGTCCTTGCCGGCGATGCCGGCGGCGCGGTACAACAGCGCCTCGATCTTGCCCAGCCAGCCGAGACCGCGCATTGGGCTGACTGCGGCGCCGCCGTCGCCAACACGCGCCAGCAGTATGCCCAGCGGGTAGGACAACGCCCACAGCGCGGCCAGGAAGGCCACCAGCAGGAGGATGGATTGGGTCGTCATCACAGATCCTCCGCTTTCAACAGGGCCACCACCAGGTAGACCAGCAGGCCGGCCGATGCCAGCGCCCCAATCAGATAGAAGACGTTCATTGCTTGCCTCCCAGCTTGTCGCAGCCGGCGGCGAACGCCACGATCGCGCCAAAAAAGACCACCAATGCGCCGATAAAAACTATGTCCATCACACCCCTCACAGGTCTTGTTTTGATACTGAGAAGGTTAGCGATTGGGGTCTAAAGATTGTGTAAAGACTTGGGGGCGGGGTGTAAACAAACCGTAAAAATCCGGCGGGAGTATGTGTATGGGGTGCTGTTTTGAAGTCCCTGTTCTGGAATTTACTGCTTTTTGGACTGGATCCTACTGATTGAACCTTCTTTCCGTCCGCAGGTCTAAAAAGAGTAGGAAAGAGTCCAAACCAGTGGAGGAAGCAGTCATGAAGAGTACAGTGAGTGTAAAAGTCCCCACCCATACCCTGCTCGACCTGATCGAACAGGCCGGCGTGAACGGCGAATCGCAAGACCCATCGGTGATCGTCCTGGAAGCGGTGGAATTCTGGCTGGCCGCGCAGCGGAAGCGCGAGCCGGCCGCAGAAGCAGCGGAGGTACGCGGCTACCAATGGAAATCGCTGTTTCTGCCGGAAGGCACGCAGATACATTGCACCATCCACGGCGAGCGGTACAGCGCCATCGTGGAAGGAGACGCCATCGTGCATCAGGGGCGCGAACTGTCGCCCAACCAGTTCGCCGCGCTGCACGCCGAGAGCGTGCGCAACGCCTGGAACGACTTGTACATCCGCCGTCCCGGCGACAAATTCTACAAAACCGCCAGCCGGCTGCGGCGCGAACAGGCCGCCGCCGACCACGCCGCCCGCACAAGCCGCGCAAGCCGAACAGGCCACCCCGTCCCGCGACGCCATGCCCGGCCAAGGCTGGACGCAGCCCGAACGCCGCAAGTTCCGCTTCCGGCTGGAGGACGTCGCCTTCGAATGACGACGCTTTATTGACACGCCCGTGATCGGAGCGCACACCCGGTCAGAACACCTTGCTGATGGTCAGCTGCAGCGCGGTCTTGCCCAGGAACTTGCCGTTGGCCGGCGACGCGTAGGCGGTCTTGCCAGCGTTGGTGCCGATGACGGCCAGCGCGCCGGTCACCACGCCGAAGTCCCTGGAGGCGCCGATCTTCCAGTCGCTGTAGCTGGACGCGCCGTTGTGCTTGATGTCCTGGTGGCCGGCATGAAGATTAACCGTATAGCCCTCGCCGGCCTCGATATTGGCGCCCAAGTCCACGTAGCCGCTGTTCTTGCTGTCGACAAAACCAAACAGGTTGGTCACCGAATGCGAGTACTTGATATACGCCGGGCCATAACCCAGCTGCCCATAAACCTCGGTGGTATCGGCGTTGGCGAACCCGCCGACGTGCGCCAGTCCGTTCGACGGATAAACATAGGTCAGCACGCCCACGTCGTAGGACAGGTCCGCGCCGAGCTGCCCGCGCCTGCCGGCGTAGACATCCCATTCAACATCGCCACCGCCGCCGGCATCCTTGGTCCACTTGATGGTCGACAGCCAAGTGCCGGCGTAGAAGCCGGTCGGATTATTGGTGTAGTCAAAGCCGCCCTGCAGCGCCGGTTTCAAGCGCGTCTGCGAGATGCCGCGATAGCGATAGTCGCTGACGACGGCCGCATTGAAACTGGTCTCGTTATCAGGCTTGGCGGCCGGCGCGGCATCCTCGGCGCGGGCCTGCGTGCCCAAAAAAGCGGCAACAACGGCCGCGGCGAATATCAATTTCTTCATGTTGAGCGCCCATCTTTCTGTCGTTTCGATACCAAACAGCTTATCGGCGGCCCCGTAAAAACGGTCTAAAAAGGCGGGCCGGGCCTGTAAACATCGTGTATAAATTGCCCCGCGCGGTTTTTTTGCCGCGATTCAGCCCGGTTGAGGATAGAATACGCAAACGTCCGCATAAAACTGTACATAAACCCAGTATCGAAATTATCAGCTTGATCACGTATGGCCACTAAAAAACCAGTTTCCGACTACAGCGAAGCATCCATCCGGGTCCTCAAGGGGCTCGAACCCGTCAAGCAACGCCCGGGCATGTACACCCGCACCGAGAATCCGCTGCACATCATCCAGGAGGTGATCGACAATGCCTCGGACGAGGCGCTGGGCGGACATTGCAAAAACATCATCGTCACGCAGAACGCCGACGGCAGCATCACCGTCGAGGACGACGGCCGCGGCATTCCGGTCGGCCTGCACCCCGAGGAGGGCGTGCCGACGGTGGAAATCGTCTTCACCCGCCTGCACGCGGGCGGCAAGTTCGACAAGGGCTCGGGCGGCGCCTACGCCTTCTCGGGCGGTTTGCACGGCGTCGGCGTGTCGGTCACCAACGCGCTGTCCAAGCGGCTGGAGATCACCGTCTGGCGCAAGGAGCCCGACGGCACCGGCCTGCACAAGCTGGCCTTCGAGCACGGCGACGTGGTCGAGCCGCTGTCGTCCGTGGTGGCCCCGCGCGACGGCAAGAAGTCCGGCACTCGCGTCACCGCCTGGCCGGACGCCAAGTATTTCGACTCTCCCGCCATCTCGCAGACCGAGCTGCAGCGCCTGCTGCGCTCCAAGGCCGTGCTGCTGCCGGGCGTGTCCGTCACGCTGACCAACGCCAAGACCGGCGAATCGCAGACCTGGCAGTACAACGACGGCCTGCGCGGCTACCTGACCGAGGCGCTGGCCCAGGCCACCGACGGCGAGACCCTGATCCCGCTGTTCGAGGGCGCGCAGTTCGCCACGCCGGACGCCGAGGGCTTCGCCGAGGGCGAGGGCGCGGCCTGGGTGGTGGCCTGGACCGAACAGGGCGCCGTGGTGCGCGAATCCTACGTCAACCTGATCCCCACCCCCAACGGCGGCACCCACGAATCGGGCCTGCGCGACGGCCTGTACGGCGCCGTGAAAAACTTCGTCGAGATGCACTCGCTGCTGCCCAAGGGCGTCAAGCTGCTGCCCGAGGACGTGTTCGCGCGCGTCTCGTTCGTGCTCTCCGCGAAAGTGCTGGACCCGCAGTTCCAGGGCCAGATCAAGGAGCGCCTGAACTCGCGCGACGCGGTGCGGCTGGTGTCGACCTTCTCCAAGCCGGCGCTGGAGCTGTGGCTGAACCACCACGTCGACTACGGCAAGAAGCTGGCCGAGCTGGTCATCAAGCAGGCGCAGTCGCGCCTGCGCTCGCTGCAAAAGGTCGAGAAGAAGAAATCGTCCGGCGTGGCCGTGCTGCCGGGCAAGCTGACCGACTGCGAATCGTCGGACGCCACCCGCACCGAACTGTTCCTGGTCGAGGGCGACTCGGCCGGCGGCTCGGCCAAGATGGGCCGCGACAAGGAATTCCAGGCCATCCTGCCGCTGCGCGGCAAGGTGCTCAACTCGTGGGAGACCGACAAGGACCGCCTGTTCGCCAACAACGAGATCCACGACATCTCGGTGGCGATCGGCGTCGACCCGCACGGCGTC
>Ga0308157_10001461_pt1 | contig 48387 bp, 72 predicted proteins | sample PhyBR1_FD_201035 | JGI IMG/M metagenome (GOLD analysis project Ga0308157, IMG submission 201035) | Phyllosphere microbial communities from UC Gill Tract Community Farm, Albany, California, United States - DLSLB.R1 | ecosystem: Host-associated > Plants > Phyllosphere > Unclassified | place: USA...
TCCTGGTGGCTGAGCACCACGAGCGGGGCGGTGGGGTGCGGGGCGCCGCCGGCGAAGTCGTTCGAGTCGGTGTAGGTCTTGCGGCCGGCCAGGCTCGCACCGACGCGGCCGGCCGCCTCGTCGAAGAACCCGACGCTCTCCGCGGTGAGAGTGAATCCGGGAAACGCGCGGCTGGGCACGTCGCCGCTCGAGTACCAGTCGAACAGGACGCCTCCGTCGCCGAGACCGTGCCCCGGCCGGGGATCGCGGCCGGTGATGTAGCCGTCGACGGATACGGACAGTGCGGTGATGACCTTGCTCATGATCGTTCCTTCGGGGTGTCGGGGGTGGGGGATCGGAAGAGCCCGTGGGGGTCGTACGCGGCTTCGGCTTCGGCGATGCGCTCGGCGTTCTGCGCGTGATAGGCGGTGGCGGGATCGGCGAGAGCCGCATCGGGGAAGTTTGGATAGACCCGCCCTGAGCCCTCGGCATGCGCGATGCTCCAGGAATCATCGATCCAGTCGTCGTCGCCGACGTCGCCGACATGCTCGAGCAGGAAGCGCTGGCCGCGGTGGGCGAAGGCGGTGGCCTCTGGCGGCGTGCGGTCGTATGCTCCGCCCATCGCGGTGAACGTGAGGCGCCGTGACGTCTGCGAGGGGTGAGCGAGCGCGTCGAGCAGGTCGACGATCAGCCCGTGGCTCATCCTCGTCGCGAAGAACTCGGAGCGGATGCGCACGGCCGATCCGTCGTCGGCACCCCGCTCAGCCAGGCTCTGCTTCAGCCGGTGGAACCGTGCCGGCTCGGCGAGGGGCGACTCGCGCACGTCTGCGCAGCCCGCGGTCGCGAGCAGCGTGCGCAGGTGCTCGAAGGTGTCGGATGCCGGCAGCAGCGAAGCCCCGAACAGGCGCGCGGTGACGCCGGCCGGGCTCGACTCGACGGTGAGATCGACCGTGAGACCGGGCGGGGCATCCGGGGCCCGAACCTGCCATGCCACGACGAGAGCCGGCAGATCCGCCTCGGGGAGCTCGATGTCGATCGGGATCGCCTCCGGTTCGGCGAGCGTCGAGAAGACGAGAGATGCGATGACGCCGAAGCGCCCGCCGCCCGCACCGCGCAGAGCCCAGAACAGCTCGGGCTCGTGCGTCTCGTCGCACTGCACGACGCGTCCGCTGGGCAGCACGACGACGGCGCTCACCAGGCTGTCGCAGGTGAGCCCGTGTGCGCGACCCAGCAGACCGATCCCGCCGCCGAGAGTGAGACCCGCGATTCCGACAGTGCGCCCGCAGCCTGCAGGAAGAGTTCGCCCGTGGGCCTGCAGGGCCGAGTACACCCCGCCCAGGCGCGCACCCGCTCCGATCGCAGCGGTGCCGTCATGCGCCACCTCGATGCCGGCGAGCCCGGACATGTCGAGCACGACCCCATCGGTCGATGAGCTGCCGATGAAGCAGTGCCCGCCGCCGCGAGGTGCCAGATGGGCGCCGACCTCGGCCGCTGCGCGGACGCTGCGCACGACGTCGTCGACCGAGCGGCAGCGGATCACCGCGAGCGGGTGCACGTCGCGGTGCGGCGCGCCAGCGGGGCGGCGGGCGTCGTCGTAGCCCACGTCGCCCTCCATGAGGAGCTCGCCGTCGAGGGTCTCGCGCAGCCTGGTCATCTCGCGCATGGCTCGACTCTATGAAGCGCGTGCCCGTGCTCGATTGAACGAATCGTGCATCCTCACCCTGCTGGCAGCGGCATCGGCCGGCCCGCGAGGAAAGGCGCGTACGACGCGAGGTGGTCGTGTCCGCACGCACAGCGATCGACGCCTCCGAGCAGCTGCAGCGGTGTCACGCCGGTCAGTCGCACGCATTCCCGGTTCAGATGCGCCTGATCGGAGTACCCGACATCGGCGGCGAGTCCTGCCACTCCGTCGGCATCCCTCCGCCCGCTCGCACCGGCACCGGCCTGGGCGAGGGCGAGGAACCCCTGGAAGCGCAGAGCCCGCTGCAGCACTTTCGGGCTCAGACCGGTCGCGCTCAGGCAGCGCCGGCGCAGCTGGCTCGCCGAGAGCGCCAGGGCATCAGCCGCATCGCCGACCTGAGAAGGACGCCACGGCATCAGGATGCGCGCGGCCTCGCGCACCAGCACATCCAGGTGCGCGGCCCGACGGTACTCCTGCAGAAGACGACGTTGCAGCAGTGCGAGTCCGACCGAGGCGCTCGCTGCGAGCGCGAGCGCCTCAGCCAGCCTCTCGGCGTCGGCTCCCCAGAGGTCCTGCAAAAGAACCCGCTGGTCGACCAGGTCATCGAGGAAGGCCGGGAGGGGCGGGGCTCCGCCGGGGAAGAAGCGCACGCCGAGCACGGTCGTCCGGGCGGGGATCACTTCGACCAGCGGCCCGGTCAGCGGACCCAGAAGGTGCGGGCGTCCACCGACAGGGAAATGCAGCTCGACGCCTCCCGTCGGCAGGTGCCGCTGTATGTATGGTTCGTCACCCACCTGCTGGATCCACACCGTGCGGGCGACTCCGCGCAGCTGCGCGATCGGCAGGCGCTCGGTGTACGAGGCGGGCGCGGCTATGCCGGACATCTCGGTCCGTCAGCGAACCGCGGGGAAGGCGCGGCGCATGCTGCGCTTCCAGAGCAGGACGGCGATGACGATCACGGGAAGAGCGAGCAGGCCCTGCTCGACCTTCATCCACGGCGGATATCCCGAATCGGGGGCGACGATCAGCAGGATCACTCCGATCGGGGCGATCGTGGCGATGAGCCGCATGCGGGTGTAGGCCCTGCGGCTGCCCCGGGACGCCGCAGCCGTGACCGCGATGAAGGCGAAGCAGGCGATCGTCACGGCGACGCCGCGCAGCCACATCACCCAGTTCACCTCGGCAGGACTCGTGATCGAAAGAATGACGGTGACGATGAGCCCTGCGAGAGAGATGGATCCGGCCGCGGCCCACAGCGCGCGTACGCGACGCAGATCGCGCTCTGTGTGGAGTGCGGTCGTCATGAGCGGCCTTCTTCGGCACGGTGCGCAGCGCGGTCGTAGATGGCGACGATCTCGTCGATCTCCTCCGTGGCATCGGCCGGTTCGAGCGTGCGGCGGTACGCGAACTCGTCGATTGTCGCGCGGATGCTGCGCGCCATCACCTCGGGCTCGAACTCGCCGAACTCGCCCGCATGCTGTCCTTGCGAGAGCAGGATCGACAGCAGCATCACCGAGACGTCATCGCCGTCGCGCGGACGGCCACTGCCGCGGACGATCTCGGTCACGGCGATGGCCGATGCGGGGTTCGCGGCCAGGTAGTCGAGGTTCGAGCGGATGTAGGCCGCGAGCTTGCCGCGGAAGTCGGACGCGGCGTCCATCGCGGGACGCATCACCTCACCGGCATCCGACACCACCTGCATGACGACGGCTTCCATGAGCCGTTCCTTGCTGTCGAAATGGTAGGAGATGAGCCGGGTGCTGCTGAGCTCGCCGACGTCGCGGATGCGCGAGAACGTCAGCGACGCGTAGCCGCTCTCGGCGAGCGCCTGGATCGTCGCGGAGATGATCTGCCGTCGTCGGCGTTCGGTCGGGGCATAGGTGCGTGTCTCCGGTGTCATACCGGAGATATTACTCAGATGAGTAAAATTGTCAATGCGGGAGGATCAGACCAGATCCCGCCAGTCGACCTCATCCTCGTCGTCGTCTGCGATCGGCGTCACGCCGGTGATCACCGGCAGGCTCATCGTCTCGGTGGGCGGCCCCATGATGGTCGCCTCGTCGCGCCGGTGTCGCAGCACCTCGTTGATGTAGCTCGTCAGGACTTCGGCCAGAGGCACGGAACGGCCCTGATTCTGCGACAGATACCAGCGGTGCTCGAGCACCTGATGGAAGACCTCTGCAGGTTCGAGCTTGGCGCGCAGGTCGTAGGGGATCGCGCGGACCACGGGCTCGAACACGCGCGTGAGCCACTCGTGGGCGTACATCTCCTCATCGGCCCACTGCTTGGTCGAGCGCGCGCGGAACTCGTCGAGGTCGTTCAGCAGGCGGCGCGCCTGGTTCTCCTCGACGTCGAGTCCGGTGAGCCGGATCAGGCGCCGCTGGTGGTGCCCGGCATCCACCACCTTCGGCTGGATCTCGACGACCGTGCCGTCGGAGGTGGTCGACATCGACATCTCGTCGATGTCGAAGCCGAGGGCGTTGAGGCGCTCGACGCGCTCAGTGATGCGCCAGGTCTCGGCGGCCGAGAAGGACTCCTGCGCCGTGAGCTCGGCCCACAGGGAGCGATACGAGGACACGATGCCGTCGGCGATCGCGATCGCGTCGACACCGCGCTCGAGCCGGCCGCCCGCGGCGAGGTCCATGACCTCCCCGGCGATGTTCGTGCGGGCGAGGTCGAGATCGTAGGCGCGCTGCCCGTCGGTCAGACCCTCCTCGTGCAGCTCGCCGGTCTCGGCATCGACGAGGTAGGCCGCGAACGCGCCCGCGTCACGGCGGAAGAGCGTGTTCGAGAGGGACACGTCGCCCCAGTAGAAGCCGACGTTGTGCAGACGCACGAGCAGCAGCGCGAGCGCGTCGACCAGGCGTGTCGCGGTGTCGGGGCGGAGGACACGCGTGAACAGGGCGCGATAGGGCATCGAGAAGCGCAGGTGCGAGGTGACGAGCGCTGCGGGGAGCGGGTCTCCCGCGGCATCCGTCCGTCCTGCGATCACGGCGACTCGATCGACGCAGGGGACCGCGAGGCGTGCCAGGTTTCCGAGCATGTCGTATTCGCGCTGCGCCATCTCGTCGGTGGTCTCCTTCACCGCGACGACGCGGCCGGAGAGGTCTGCGAAGCGCACAAGATGCCGGGAGAGCCCCTTCGGGAGCGACACGATCTGCTCCGACGGCCACTTCGCGAGGGTCGTCGACCAGGGCAGGGCGAGCAGGCCCGGGTCCACGGTGCTGGCGGTGATGCGGAGTGCGTCCTGCATGGTTCTCCTGAAGGGACGGATGCCGGGGGAAACGACGCGGCGCGGAACGACCAGAAGGTCGCCCCGCGCCGCGATGCTGCAGAACTCAGGAAGCCGAGACCACAGGCTTGTCGTTCAGACGCTCGCCCGACTCGATGTCGAAGGCGTGCACGTGGCCGGGGTTCGCGGCCAGCGTGACGGTCTCGCCCGCGTTCGGGTGGTTGCGGCCGTCGACGCGTGCGACGAGGTCGGCGCGCTTGCCGTTGATCTCGGTGTGGCCGTACAGGTAGCCGTCGGCGCCGAGCTCCTCGACCAGGTCGACGACGACCGAGAGGCCCTTGCCGTCGGCGGGACCGACGGTGATGTCCTCGGGGCGCACGCCGACGGTGACCTGCGAGCCGTTCGCACGACCCACGGTGTCGCGGTCGAGGGCGACGATCTCGGTGCCGAACTTCACGCCGCCGTCGGCGAGGTCTGCGGCGAACAGGTTCATGGCCGGCGAGCCGATGAAGCCTGCGACGAAGACGTTGTTCGGCTTCTCGTAGAGGTCGCGGGGCGAACCGACCTGCTGCAGGAGGCCGTCCTTGAGGACCGCGATGCGGTCGCCCATGGTGAGGGCCTCGGTCTGGTCGTGCGTGACGTAGACCGTGGTGACGCCGAGGCGGCGCTGCAGCGACGCGATCTGCGTACGGGTCTGCACGCGCAGCTTCGCGTCGAGGTTCGACAGCGGCTCGTCCATGAGGAACACCTGCGGCTGGCGGACGATCGCGCGACCCATGGCGACGCGCTGACGCTGACCACCGGAGAGCGCCTTCGGCTTGCGGGTCAGGTACTGCTCGAGGTCGAGGAGCTTGGCGGCCTCGAGGACGCGGGTGGCGCGCTCCTCCTTGCCGACACCGGCGATCTTGAGCGCGAAGCCCATGTTCTCGGCGACGGTCATGTGCGGGTACAGCGCGTAGTTCTGGAAGACCATCGCGATGTCGCGGTCCTTCGGCGGCACGTCGGTGACGTCGCGGTCGCCGATGAGGATGCGGCCGGCGTTGACCTCTTCGAGGCCGGCGAGCATGCGCAGCGACGTGGACTTACCGCAGCCGGAGGGGCCGACGAGGACGAGGAATTCGCCGTCTCCGACCTCGAGGTTCAGCTTGTCCACGGCGGGACGGGTGCCGCCGGGGTACAGGCGGGTGGCGTCATCGAAAGTGACAGATGCCATTGCGTTTCTCCTTCACCGGCAGGTACGTGCCGGACGATCCGTAGTGATAGAGCGGCGGGTGAGCACCCGCCGTGACCCATCATTGGGTCGGGTTCAGTATGGCAGAGCCGACACGGATCGGTAAATGCTCGCACCTGGGTATTTCTCAGACTGTCTGGTTAGCATCGATTCCGGCCGCGCTTCGCGGCGTTCGCCGCGTCGAGCGGCGTCCGGGGCCACCCTGCCCCCGTGAGACGGCAAGAGGAACGATGTCGAGCGACGAGACGCCGAACGTCCCCACACCTCGCAATTCGCGCGAGGCCGTGCGGGAGAAGGCACAGCAGGTGCACGCCCAGCAGTCGAGGGCGCGTCTGATGCGACGGATCATCATCGGCGCGGTCGCGATCGTGGCCGTCGGTGCGATCGGCACCGCCGTCACGCTCGCGGTCTCGGCGCAGGTGACCAAGCCGCAGCTCACGCCCTCCGGCATGGACGGAGACGGCATCCTCATCACCGGGGTCTCGGCCTCCGCATCGTCCGACGAGGTCCCCGCCACGCCGAGCGCCGAGCCCACCGGCGCCTCCACAGAGCCCACTCCCACTCCCGAGCCCACCGCCGCCGGCGACGCGGTCGACATCCACATCTACGTGGACTATCTGTCGCCGGATGCCGGGACCTTCGAGCGCGCGAACGCCCGCCAGCTGGCGAACTGGATCACCGAGGGTGCGGCGACCGTCACGTACCACCCCGTCGCACTCCTGACTGCGAGTTCGAACGGCACCAAGTACTCGCTGCGCGCCGCCGCGGCCGCCGCATGCGTGGCCACGCACTCACCCGAGCAGTTCTACGCCTTCAACCACGACCTGCTCGACGACCAGCCCGAGATCAACAGCGACGGACGCAGCGACGTCGACCTGGCGAATTCGGCCACGGCGGTCGGCGTGAGCAACGCCAAGGACGTGAAGTCGTGCATCGAGAACAAGGACTACATCGCCTGGGCCAAGGAAGCCACCAACCGCGCACTCGCAGGACCCCTGGTCGGATCGGATGACCTCGTCCTCACCTCCGCGCCGATGGTCGTCGTGAACGGCGAGCAGTATGTGGGCGCGCTGGACGACGCCACCGAGTTCTCGCAGTTCGTGCTCACGGTCGCCAGCGACACGTACTACGAGGAGACGCCCACCCCGACACCCTCTTCGACCGAGACTCCGGCGCAGTAGGTTCGGAGCACCGTGCCGCCATCGCTAAGCTGGTGGCATCCGCCGACTTGGCGCAATTGGTAGCGCACCGTACTTGTAATACGGGGGTTACGGGTTCGAGTCCCGTAGTCGGCTCGGCACAGCAAGGCCCGCGTCTCCTAGAAAACCCTGGGGACGCGGGCCTTCATGGTGTCTAGGCCAGCAGTGCTGCCCACGTTTTGCCCACACTCTGTTTCTTCGCGGCTTTGCCGAGGCGCTCGGCGACGGCGTCGAGATCGTCATCGAAGAGGTCTGCATAGACGTCGAGTGTGATGCTCGCGGACTCATGGCCGAGCATCCGCTGCAGCGCTTTGATGTTCGCGCCAGCGGCGACGGCGAGCGACGCGGCGGTGTGCCGAAGGTCGTGCGCTGTGATCCTGGGGAAGTTCTCGTCAGATGCCTGCAGTCGGGAGATCGCACCGTCAAGCCAGCCATTCCCGAACCGCGGCGGCCGCAGGTACACCTTGCCGTCGCCGAATAGGAGATCGTCTGGACCCTTGCCGCGCGCGCAGCGCTCGAGCATGGGAGCAATGAACTTCGGGAATGGGACGGAGCGAAGCTGCCAGGTCTTGGGAGTGCCGACGCGGATCACTCCGTCGACCTGTACGGCGTTCTCTTCGACGTGCAGGCGGTGGCGTAGCAGGTTCACGTTTCGGACTCGCAGCGCGGCCGCCTCGCCCCAACGCAACCCGGTATACGCGAGGGTTAGCACGAGCTCAGGGCGTGCCGATTCAGCCGCCAGCCGGTGCACCTGGTCGTGTGTGAGGTAGACGCGTCCGGCTTTGCGCTTCGGCTTCCGGGGGAGGTTCTTCAGGCCGCGTGCTGGGTTGCGTGAGAGTCGGCGATCATCGACGGCGGTATCGAGGATGCCAGCCAAGACGCCGAGCGCGCGTAGTGCGACCGTGGCACTGCGGCCTTTCGTGCCATCCGGCTTATCCTGCGTCAGATCGATGACCCACGCCTTGACCTCTGAGGGCAAGATGCCGCCGACCTCGCGCGCACCCCATCGCGGCTCGACATGTAGGCGCCAGGCGATCGGCAGCTGTGCGTACGCGGATGGCTTCAGAGCTGCCTTGCCGGCGAGCCAGGTGTCGTAGAGCTCGGACACCTTGACGCGTGCCTGGGACGGGTCGAGATACTCGCCGCGGGCCTTAGAGATCGTCACCGATGCGAGAAATAGTTCGGCGTCCTTCTTCGTGCGGAACCCCCGCTTGTCAGTCTGGGACTTGTCGGGCTTGCGGTAGCGGACCCTGTAGCGCTTACCTGCGGCGGTCTCGTACGCCGTGATGGAACCAGCCATCACGCGACCTCGACGCGGGCGTGGAACTCGCCGGTACCCATCTTCGGGGCGACGTACACGATGTCTCCGACGCGAAGCAGGATCCGGCGGAACGCATCGATCAGATCGACGGTGACGTTTAGCGCGATCGCCATTGCGTCGACGTGGCCGTCGTGTCGCGCTTCCTCGCGCCGGTAGTCGTCGAGTCCGATCAGGAACAGGGCCGCCCACTCGTCCGCGCGTCGCTCCTGCTTGGCGTTCACGGGGCCGAACTTCGACTTCACGTCTCCGTAGATGGCATGGCATGTTTCGTGCGCGAGAGTGCTGATGTATCGACGGAACAGCAGATCATGCTGGATCTTCATCACGCGTGTGTCGTGGTCGTACTCGCCGTCATCGTCAGGCGGGAGGTCGACGAACTCCACACTCACGCCGAGAGCATCGAGCATCTCGTACAGCTTCAGAATTTTGGACTGCATCAGAAGTCCCCCTCATCCCCTCCGGGGTCGCGCGACTTCTTCTTCGCGACCGCTCGCCTATCTTCCGTGGTAGCACCGACACCGAACTTGCCGGTGATCACGTTGTCGCTACCGTTGGCGACGGCTTCAGCGCGGGTGATGAGCTCCACCTCAGTGAGACCGAGCGCGCCCGAGATCGCCGCAAGATCCCAGATGTTCAGTGTGACGCGGCGTCCGGTCTTGACGTTTCCGCCGTCGAGGCGGTCGGACATGTACTGGGAGGACTTACCGATCAGGCGGCCGAGAGCGCGAGAGGAGAGGGACTGTCGCCCCATCTCGGCCTTGATCTCGGAGACGAGGGCATCGGCGAACCGTTCTGCGAACTCAATTTCTGACACGGGCACCATTCTGTCGGCTGCATGAATTTTGCACAAGTTGTCTGTGAAAGTTGACAGTGCATGGATCTTCATGCGACGTTAACTGCATGGAAATTCAAGCAGTCGAGCAGCGCGCGGCGGAGGTTGTACGAAACCTCGCGGATGAAGTTCGCGCCGAGCTGGCAAGGAAGCGGCTTTCTGCGACCGATCTCGCCGGAGCGCTTGGCCTATCGCAGGGAACGGTGGGGCGCCGCCTGAACGGTGAGACGCCGTTCAACACGGTGGAACTGATCATCACATCGGCGTTCCTCGGCCTGAGCTACACAGAGCTGCTGAACCGTGCGACGCGGGAAGTCCTGGCGGTGGCGTCGTGAGCAACGTGACCCCGATGAAAACCCAAGCCACGGTGTCGCCCGCCGAGTGGCTCTCACCGTCGCAGGTGTGCGAGGTCATCCCCGGGATGACAGTCACCCTGCTGCAGCGGATGCGCGACGCGGGTAAGGGTCCGCGCTACGCGAAGCCGTCAGCGAAGACGGTCGTGTACGCACGCTCCGATGTTGACGCGTACGTGCGTTCGACGCTCGTCACGACGAGGGAGCAGTCGTGACCGGCGGGATCGGCCGCGCGCTGCGGGTCGTGGCTCTCGCGTATTTCCTCATCGGGTCGGTCGCCGCATGGGGTGCGTTCGTGCTCGCACCGTGGGGTCTGCTGCTCCTGCTCTTCGCGCTCGCCGCGGTGCTCGTCGCATTCTTCCTGCACCTCATGTCGGCAGGACTCGCGGCGATCGAGGATGACGACCTTCAGGAACGAGCTACGGCTTCGGAACTCGCAGAATCCGAGAGCCGTGGAAGGGGTGATCGAAGGTGAGTCGAATGGTCTTTGGCCAGTCCCGCACGTTGCTGGTGCGGAACCAGAAGTGGGTGAGGATCTCTCCGGGTTCCGCTGACATCCACATGGTCGCGCCGCCCACTCCGACCTGCATGATGCTATCTGGGTCGATGGCGAGTCCTTGCACGGTCTCGGTGCCGTTGACCTCGATGCCGAGCAGCGGGAAGTCCTCGAACGAGGTGCCGCCGAGCAGGACGATCTTGAACTGGGCTGCGCTCTGCCGCTCGAGGGTTGCGACGCGGGCCGTCTCCTCATCGCGACGCTTCTCTTCCTTTGTAGCGCGAGCATCGGCCGCCGCAGCGCGTCGCTCTCCGCGAATCAGGGCGGTCAAGGAGAGCGCTAGAGCGAGGACAGCGGCGATCGCTGCGACCGCATTCCAATCGAGAGTCACGTTGAACACGATAGGGGGTGCCCGGTGAGCGCGCTTGAAGTTTTCCAGTACGCCGACCGCGAGGTTCGCACGATCTCGATCGATGGCGAACTGTGGTTCGTGCTCGCCGACATCTGCGGAGTCCTCGGCATCGCGAACTCTGGCAACGTCGCCGCGCGCCTCGACGAGGCTGATATCCGTCAGACGGACATCAGGTCCGGCGGTCAGACCCGGTCGGTCACGATCGTCTCCGAGTCCGGAATGTACGAGGTCGTCATCCGCTCGGACAAGCCCGAGGCTCGCCGGTTCCGCTGGTGGGTGACGCACGAGGTCATCCCATCGATCCGCCGCACCGGCTCCTACGCCGTCCCCGAGACGCGCGAGTCTCTGCTCGCCCGGGCGATGGTCGAGGCGAACGCGGTGATCCGGGAGGCGCATGAGCGGATCGAGGTTCTCGCGCCGAAGGCTGACGCGTGGGACGAGATCGCTGACGCGGGCACCGACTACGCGATCAGGGATGCCGCCCCGATGCTCGCCCGCGCCGGGATCGAGATCGGACCTCAGCGCCTGTTCGAGAAGCTCGGCGAACTCCGCTGGATCTACCGCGGGGAGAAGCGGCGGTGGACGCCCTACGCGCACATCGTCGACGCCGGGTATCTGACCGTCCGGGCGATGCCGCCGTACCGCGACCGCGACACCGGCGACCTCAAGCCAGCTGCACCGCAGGTCCGCATCACCCCGCACGGCCTCGAGCGACTCCGGATTCGCCTCGGCACCGGCGTCCTCACACCCTGACCGCACAACGAGAAGAGGGGCGCCCGTTGCACCGGACGCCCCATCAGAAAACGAAAGGCACCGCAATGCCTCATGCACAGGATACCGACGACGCGGCCGTGATGGTAGGGGACTTCGCGCCCCGTCCCGCGACAACGCACCTCAACGCGACCAGCGACGTTCCCATCGTCCCCGAGCGCGTCGGCCTCTGGCCTCTCGCCCCGTGGCGCTGGGTGCTCCTGCTCACCGGCCTCGGCCTCGCCGTGACCTGCGGCATCCCCGCCGCCGCGCCCGCCTGGAACGGGGCGGACCTCGGCGTTTTCATCAGCCTGGCGATCTTCGCCGCCGCCTTCACTCCCGGGAGGGACTCATGACACCGCAGATCACCGAGGCTCGCATCGTCGTGCCCGACGACGCACCTCGCACCGTCTGGATGCTCGAGCGCGGAGAAGGCGTCACGGCCTCCGACGCGTGGCGGATCGCGCGCGCCGGCATCAAGGCTCGCCGAACCATCCTCGAGCAGAAGATGAACGGGTCGACCTTCCGCGGCAACAAGGCCACGAAGGCCGGGCACGCTCGAGAGGCCGCGCTGCTCGACGAAGCCGCCGAACGTTTCGTCACGCTCACCCCGAACGGGGCGCTCTGGGCATCGGTCGAGAACGACCTGCACCGCGCGACGCCCGACGCAATCGGCATCGACCCCGACGGCGCGCTCGTGGTCGTCGAGGTGAAGTCGCACGAGAACGGGTGGAAGTCCGACGAGATCCCCGTCGAGCACCTCGCTCAGATGCAGTGGCAGATCCACGTGCTCGGCGCTGACTACGCCCTCTACGGGTTCGAGGTCCGCGACGAGGACGACATGCCGCCCGTCGACGGCGCGACATGGATTCCGGTCCCGCGTGACGACGAGATGATCGCGTGGCTCATCGAGCGCGCCGACGACTTCATCGCCTGGCGTGATGGCGGATGCCCCGACGTCGATGACCTCCCTGCCGATGTGACCGACGCGGTCGCCGAGTGGGCACCCCTGAAGCGAAAGCTGGACGCCGCCATCGCCGCCGAGAAGATCGCGAACGCGAAGGTCAAGGCCGCGACCGCGACGCTCCCCGGCGCGAAGCGATTCGGTGCCGTCGGCATGACCGAGCACGGCGGGTTTCAGGTCACGGTCTCCGAGTCGGTGTCGATCGACGAGGCCGCCTGGAAGGCCGCCGCTCCCGAGGTGCACGCGCACGTCGAGGCGCTCCGCGTGGAGCTCGCCGTGCTCGAGGCGACCGCGCTCAAGTACTTCCCCCACGTCACCCGCAAAGCACCGTCACTGCGATTCCAGGAGGTCGAGAATGTCTGACGCCATTGAAGGCACCTTCGTCGAGGTCAAGACGATCGCCGAGGTCGAGCGCATCGTCCACGGCTCCGGGCTGTGGGACGGCACCGGCGCGGTCGAGTTTTCAAACGGCGGCGCGACGTGGTCGGAGACGTGGTCCCCGACAGACCTCGAGCCGCACCCGCAGTTCGCTCGCGTCTCCGTCTACCGCAAGGACGTCCGCATCCCCACGACCGTCACGATCCGGTGGGACGAGCAGTTCCCCGCCGCGTCGGAGGAATGGGCGGGGAAGTGGATGCGCTCGCCGATGCGTCACTTCGGTCGCACAGTGCGCATGGTGGCGTTCCGTCAGACTTTCCGCGAACTGCTCGGCAACATCGTGATCGAGGACGAAGACCACACCGACCGCCCCGAGGCGACATCCGCCGCGCACGCCACGGACGCCCCGGCCGAGCGGGACTGGGAGAGCGCGTTTCTCGCGACGGAGTCCGTTGAGCAGATGGACGCCCTCGAAGCGGAAGCGCGCGCCGTGCGGCTGTTCACCCCGAACGCCGAAGGCACGGCGCTGCACCGCGTCGCGAAGGCGCAGCGAAAGCGGCTCGTCGAGGCGGCGTGGGCGCTCGACCACGCGGAGCCGACCGCGGCGGTCGTTGTCGCCGAGCCGGAGCCGTCCGAGAAGGCGGCAACGATCGAGCGCCCCGCGCCGCGTGACTTCCTCCCGCCGCAGAACCGCGCCGCCCGCCGTGCCGCATCCCGCAAGAAGGGACGCCGGTGATGTACACGAACCCGAACACTGGCGAGGTCGTCACGACCGAGCAGGCGACGTTCGCCGTCAAGGTCGGCGCCCAGCTGCTCGACTACCAGCCGACGAATCCGACCGAAATGGAGTACTTCATCCGGGAGGCCGTCGGTCTGATGGAGAAGCTTCCCGACGTGATGCTCGAGATCAATGGTCGCCGCTACGACGCCGAGCGCGCCTACGTCGCCAAGAAGCAGACCCGACTCGCGCACTACGGGCGCAACAACGTCGCCGCCACCTTCGCCCGCGCGATGGCCGACGTCGACGCGCAGGCCGAACTCGAGGCGTGGCACAACGTCAAGGCCGAGTTCCACTACGCCGAGGGCACTGAGCGCGCCCTGCGCACGAAGGTCAACGCGATGCTCAACATCAACAAGGCCATCGCCGCGCAGTTCGGAGCGCACCGATGAGGGCGCGGCGCGGTCAGTCGAGCTTGCCCCCCTCGTCGACGGCACTCGAATCGGACTCCTGCTTCGCCGCGATCCGCGAGACCATCTTCTCCGCGGTGCGCATTGCGCCCTCGTACAGCCCGGCGCCGAGGATGCTGAAGACCACCTCGCTCACGAAATACAGTCCGTTGTACAGCGCCGTCCATGCGCCGGTGAGCCGGGCGGAGGCTCCCTCGCTCAGCCCGGCGACAGCGTCGAAGACGAAGTTCGACGACGCCCGGCCCACCTCGTTCACGACCCCGAGCAGGGGTGTGCTCAGCAGCATCCATCGGTACAGGATCGCGAAGCCGAGGATGAACGTCGCCCGCCACAATTCTTCGGCGCGAGGGCCGCTCAGCCCGTTCGCCTCGATGCCCATGAGCGCAACAAGGGTGAACGCGAGAAGGCCGGTCGCGATCGCGAGGTCGACCAGGATGCGAATGAGGAGCGCGAGCGTTGATCGTGCACGCGCCCGTGGACTCTTCGGCTGCTTCGCACGGACGATCCGCTCGGCTACCAGCGCGACCAGGAAGACGGGAAGGATCTGCGCGATCGCGGTGCACGTCGCGACGCTCGCGGTATCGGGCAGATCTATCACAGCGGTCACTCTATCGGGGGTGCTGTGATGGCGCGTCCGACGAAGCAGACCCGTGATGCGGTCTACCTGCGCGACGGCTACCGCTGCGCGGCATGTGGCTCGCTCGAGCTCAGCTTCCAGCACCGCCGCCGGGTGGGCGCCGGCGGATCGAAGATCCTCCCGCCGCCGGTCGACGGCCTCGCTCTCTGCGGGACGTGCAATGCCGGATGCGAGGGCGCGATCCAGGCGCAGGCGCTCCGCTACGGGTGGAAGGTCCGTGCCTGGGTGGCGAACCCTGAGCGCGTCCCGGTGTTCTACCCGCGCGAGATGCGGTGGTGTCGGCTCGAGGGCACCCACCGGGTGCCGATCACGTACTCCGTCGCGATGGAGATGGGCTGCAGCGTCTATGGACGCGAGTGGCTCGACTGGCACGAGGCGGTGACCCTGTGAGCATCGTCAGCGACGCCTTTACCGCGTGGAGGGAGTGCCGTGCCGAGTACGACGAGACCCTCTATCAGCAGTACATGGCGGCCGAGGAGGCGACGAACGGCGCGATGCTGAACGCTCGCGGCCGGGAGAAGGGCATCGACTCGTTCACCCTGTTCATGGGCAACCAGACCCGGGCGCTCGCGTACGCCTCGGAGGAGCTCGTCGAGCACTGGGAGACGCACCCGCGGATCACGTACGCGATGTTCGAGCAGCAGTGGCAGCGCGCCCGCGAGGCCGAACTTATCCAGGACGCAGCATGAGCGCCGCCATCGAGGTCGCCGAGGCGCCGGAGAAGGAGTGGGCGGCCGACCGCCAGGTCACGCTCGAGCGGCTCCGCATCGTCGACATGGTCCACGAGGGCAAGCCGACCTGCCGCCTGTGCGGCCAGGTCGTGAACCGTCTCGACACCTTCGGCCTCTGCTCCAAGACGACCGAGTCGCACCGGCAACGCCGCGGCGACTTCGCACCTGCGAAGAAAGCGAGGAGGCGATGAGCGTGATGCCGAAGTTCGCGATGACGTACGTCGTCGTCTGGGCGGATGAGCTCGGCCCGGGCCGGCACGTCGTGAAGGTGGGTCGCGCCTGGCGGTTCGCCCGGGTGCAGGAGATGACGATCTCGGGCGGCCAGGTGGTCGTGCTCGCGCGCGGCACGGATGCGTCGTGGGAGACGGAGGCGCTGCGGATTCTGCGGCGCTGGTTCCCGCGGGCGTTCGGCTCCGAGCTCGAGGCCCGCCGGATTCTGTTCCGGGGTCGCGGGTGGACGGAGTGTTTCGAGGTCGATGACGCGCATCTGCAGTTGGCGGTCGATCTGTGTTTCGAGGGATTCGCGAAGGGAAGCGATCAGGGTGTCAACGAGGAGCGTGCAGCGTCGGATCAGCGCGGAGGATATGCGGTGGCCGGGGTACCTGCGCGCCCCGCACGAGGCGAAGCCGACAGCGGTCGGGTTGTGGACGACGGCGACGGACCCGCTGGGCCGGTGCGAGCTCGTGCCGGAGCTCATCGCCGCGGCGATCTACCCGGGGCAGGCGGCGACCGATCTGGTCGTCGATCATCTGCTGATGCTCGCGGACTCCGGGTTCCTGACGATCTACCCGGACGGCGGGGCGGAGTGGATCGCGCTGCGGCGCCCGCTCAGGGTCGACGCCCGGCTCGCGTCGTCGGATGCCCCGGAGCCGCCACGCGAACATTCGCGAACGTTCGCGGCTGTGGGGGGAGCGGGCGAGCGGGCGCGGGCGAGGGTGCAGGCCGAGAGCGCCGAGCGGGAGAGCGAGTGGGCGCGCTGGCGGGCCGAGCAGGAGCGCGGCCCCGCACGTCCGAAACGGCCGCTGCTGCTGGATGCTCCGCCCATCGGATGCCCCGATCACCCTCACGGCCGCTTCGAGGACTGCGGACCTTGCGGGACTGCGCGCCGCCAGCACGACCGATGGCTCGCGCAGGAGCGCCACACGCAGCAGATGACGGAGTACGAGCAGAGCCAAGACGCCGAGGAGGGGTGGGGTGATGTCTTCTGAGCAGCTGCCGTGGACGTCAGCCGACTACTGGTTCACCGAGTTCCTCGATCGGCTCGACCAGTCCAAGCCGCGGCGGCTCAACCTCCTACGGGAACGCGTCGTCGTCCCTGAGAAGGACCAGGCGGCGCGGGATTACGACCTTGAGACAGAGCAGATGCGGCGAATGATCGCCGTCGAACGCGGGCGGCAGCTCGCAGAACGGGAGAAGACAGCATGAGCACGCAGACCATCATCACGACGCTGACCGTCATCGAGTGCGGCGAGTGTGGCGTCACATTCGGGATGACCGAGGCGTTCGTCGCGGCACGCCGAGCCGACCACCGGGGGTTCTACTGCCCGAACGGTCACAGCCGCTACTACCCGCAGAAGTCGGAGGCCGAGAAGCTGCGAGACCGCCTCCGGTCGACCGAGGCGCAGCTGACGCACACGCAGGACCAGCTTCAGGCGACCGAGTATCAGCGTCGCGCGCAGAAGGGCCAGAACACCCGGCTCAAGAACCGGATCGCGGCCGGCGTGTGCCCGTGCTGCAACCGGTCGTTCCAGGATCTGCGCCGCCACATGGTCGGCCAGCACCCCAACTACACGAACCACGAGGAGAACTGACAATGAGCACGCACACGATGACGACGGACGCAGAGGGCCGCGCGACCTTCCGATGCACCGAGCCTGCAGACGCGTCCTGCCACGTCTGGGCGGACTGCCTCAGCGAGGACGGATGCGAGTCGAATGACGACACCTGCACGCACGCGCCCGTGCAGCACGACAACTGCATCTACTCCGTGTGGTGGAGCACGCCCGAGGATGCGAAGTCGATGCACCTGGACGAGAACGGCGACAGCGACGTGACGCCGAAGCCGAACATGGTCGACGCGCCGATCGAGATCGAGTGGGACGAGTGCCCGCTCTGGTCGTTCGCCGGGGGAGAGGTCGCCTGATGGTCAACGAGACGATCATCACCGTCGTCGGCAATCTGACCGCTGACCCCGAGCTCCGCTACACGCAGAACGGCCTTCCGGTGGTGAACTTCACGATCGCGTCGACGCCGCGGAGTTTCGATCGGACGGCGCAGGAGTGGAAGGACGGCGAGCCGCTGTTCCTTCGCGCCTCGTGCTGGCGCGAGTTCGCCGAGCACGTCGCCGGCAGCCTGGCGAAGGGCATGCGGGTCATCGCGACCGGCCGGCTCCGTCAGCGGGCCTATCAGGACCGCGAGGGCAACCAGCGCACCGCGATCGAACTTGAGGTCGACGAGATCGGCCCGAGCCTCCGCTACGCGACCGCGCAGGTGACCCGCGCGGCAGCGCGCACGGACGGCCAGCGGCCGGCGGCATCCGCCCCGGTCGAGGATGAGTGGGCGACGGCTGAGCTGCCTGCAGGGGAGTGGGGGAGCTTCGGTGATGACACGCCGTTCTGAGCCGCGACCGGGGTGCGCGTACTGCAAGGGGTCGGGGATCATCTCGGTATCGAAGGATCCCGACGAGGTCATCGACTGCGTGTGTACGGATCCGCCGGAGGTTGGGCTCGAGGAGAGGGTCTCGGCGTACGCGGCGGAGCTTGGGGTCGACCTGCTGCCCTGGCAAGTCGACGTCGCGGTCCGGCTCCTGTCCGGGGATACCTTCATGATGCCGTGGGGTCGTCTGCAGGGCAGGCGCACGGTGATGCGGATCGTGGACGGGGTGCGCAATGGCTGACCGGGTATGCATCCGCGGCTGCACGCAGCGGGGCGTGCACTACGCATCGTGTGCGTGGAACGGCATCGAGGACGGTGTCGCGCCGGTGGTGGCGTCGCTTCCGAACGTGCCGCCGCGCTGCTGGGGGTGCGCGCCGCGGGAGTGCCGGGATGGATCGCTGATCTGTGATCGGTGCTTCGGTCGGATGCGGGCTCTGCTCGCCGACGGCCCGGACCTGCTGGGTCGTGTGCGGTCGCTGGCGGACCCGATGAAGGCGACTCCGACGGATAAGCCGCCGGGCGGCCGGTCGTCGACCGTGGAGGCTCCTGCACCGGTGGATGCTGACCTGTTGGACGCGATCGACGCGCTCGAGCAGTTGGAACCGTGGTGGCATGTGACCCTGTCGGACTATTCGAACGATCTCGCGGTGATCACGTGGCTGGGTGAGGTCGTGCTGGACGTGCATCCGGAGGTGGCGGGGGAGCGGTCGGCGTGGTCGGTCGCTGACGCGATGGCAAAGTGGGGTGTCGAGCGCCGCACGAAGGGGGAGCCCGCGTGGTCGCCGGGCGAGGAACTCGATCCTGTGCGCGATCGGGCCGTGCCGATCCCCGAGTGGGGTGACCCGATCGTCGGGTGGGCGGATGCCGTGCGCATCGCGGGTTCCGATTCGACGCTGCGCCGGTGGATCAAGCGCGACGAGATAGCCGTCGCAGGCACGTTCGTGATCGCCGGCATCCGGACGCGCATGTTCCGCCGTGAAGAGCTGCTGGCGACGCGTCAGCGGATGGAAGAAAAGCGGACGGTGGGGCTGATCCAGAACAAGACCACCGAACATGAGATTGATAGTCAGAGCAGTTGCTGATGAGGTGCGTCGATCAGTCGTCGGCGATCTCCGCCTGCCAGGTGAGGTCGTGCCCGACAAGCAGATACTCCGTCGGATTGTCGTCGGTGAGGGCGAGTTCCTGCTCCAAGGATTCGAGTCTGGATTCGGGGTCCAGAGCCCATTCCCGAATCCTGTTTCGCGTACGGTCGCGTCTGGTGCGAAGCATGTCGTCGCGAATCCCTGCGAGCGTTTCGTCGTCGCGGTCGGGGATGAGGGACCAGCGATGCTTGACGTCATACGCGGTCAGCTCGTAGAGCTCCAGGGCGCCCGGGACGATGCTCTGTTGAAGCATTACCTCGGCGTCGACCTTCGCCTGCACATGTGGCTCACGTGGAGGCGGCGGCTCGCTCACCGAGCGTCCTAGGCGGAAATACCCTCCCCGACGTTGATCCAACTCTGCCAGCCACCGGTGGAGCGCGCGAGCCTCGGTGATTGCCATTTCCCGCAGTCTCATGCGGCGATCTTCGTCATATCGACGCCGCTGATCAGCGTCGCGCTCTGCCTCGAGCTGTCCCGCTATGGTCTGAGCGCGGTTGCTTGCGATGAGAGCGACGACGGACACAGCGAGCGTTGCGACAATCCCAACGACCGGAATCCATAACTCAGAGATCCATGCGAAGGTGTCCCGAGACGACAGAAAGACGTCGAGCGCGTCGGGCGGGATCGAGGGGGTCGGCGCGGGTGATGGCATGCGTCAAGCATGACATCACGGTGTAAAGCTCTGCGTCTACCACGAGAATGGACCATTGAGCGCGATAGCATCGGCGCCATGCGTACTTGGTCGATCAGGCGAGACGGCCTAGTGGTCGACCGGGACGGATCGAGGTTCGGCTTCGTCGAGCGTCGGGGGTTTCTGTTGTGGAGATGGCGTTGCCTGGACTGCGGACGGTCCGAGATCACCGCTCGCAGGGCGCGCCGGGCAGCGACCAAACTCCTGAACCATCACGCCACCCATCAGCCACCACCCGTGTGACGATTTCTCGTGTTAAGCTGTGCTTGCACTTGAACTATGACCGAAGCCCTGCCAATCCGGCGGGGCTTTCGTCGTTCAGAGGATACGGGCATCGATGGCGAGTAGCACCACGCCGATGACAGAGCCGAGGAGCAGTGCCCACTGCCGGCGTAGCTCGGCGGTCGAAAACGCTGTCGGGGCCATGATTCGGTTCATGTGCCCATAGGTGCCCGTCGCTGGATTGATGCCGTTCGCCTTGAGCAGGAGCGCGCGCCGGTCGTTCAATTGGGTCGATCGGCGGTTGAATTCATCGACGTCCAAGGACGGCCGCTCAGCTTCGAGGGCGCGCCGTTGCGCTTTCACCAGGTTGTCCACCCGGTCGTACGACCGAGCATCCTGAGATCGCTGGGCATGCTCGATGAGCAGCGACCCTGCGGCATAGATGGACGCGATGATCGGCACGATGGCCGCGAGTAGTGCGAGCATGCGGGCATCGTATCGAGCGAGAGCCCCGTCGGTCTCGGCGGGGCTCTCGTTCATGCGACGGATCCGGATGTCGAAGAGGCGCGGGGCGAGGTTGCGCCGCGTGGCTTCCGCCCGGCGCCCGCGCCGCGTCCTGGCCGCTGCGCGTGCCATTCATCGATTGTCGTCGGCAGCCATCCTCGAGTGGCGCCGATCATGGCGTCGGGCTCGGGGAGCTTGTACCGTCCGAGACTCGTGGGCTGCACGCCGATGCGTTCGGCGAGCTCGGTGCGCGACAGGTAACGGATCAAGCGTCCTGCTCCTTCATGAGCACCGCGGCGATCGCGAGCACACCGGCGGCGGCCGCGAGGATGCCTGGCCATGTCGCGCCGACACTGAACGCCCACGCAGTAGCAGCGAACGCTGCGGCCGCGCTGGCGTAGGTGATGACCTTCTTCATAGTTCTCCCTTCGGTGGATACTTGAAGGGGGATCGGAGCCACCTCCATTGGCTCCGATCCCTGTTCACTTCTTCTTGCGCTTCTTCCGTGGCTTCAGGGCTTCGATCAGTCCGGCGACTGCGGCTATCAGTGCGGCGATCGAGGCGATCAGCTCGGGAAGTCTGTCCATCCTTCCTCCTCTCTGTTGTTGTATCTCAATCATACATCGTGACGATGCATGAATGCAAGGGGGCGTGGATGTCGATATTCGAGACCCCGACCGAGCGCCTCGACCGGCTGATCCTCACCGGACGCCGCCGCCTCGTCGAGGATGGCGTCGCGTGCTGGTGCCCGATCGGCCGCCACTGGTTCACGTTCCCGCTGCCTGCCGAGGTCACTGAGGCGTGGTGGGACGCATACGGCGACGCCATGAGCGCGGACCATGAGCGATGCGACGCAGTGAGGGCGTCGAATGACCACGCCCGCGCATAACGCGAACGGTGCTCGTCGTCGCTCACTGGTGAAGCGTGTGAAGGCGGAGGAGCACGACTGCGCACTGTGTGAGAAGCCTGTCGACAAGACGCTCGGCTTCATCTTGGGGGAGCACGGTAAGCGGTGCCCGACGAAGGACTGCACAGGGTGCATGCCGCATCCGATGCGTGGTGAGGTAGACGAGGACATCCCGCGTGCTCGCGGTGGCTCACCCTATGAGCGTTCGAACTGTCATCTGATGCACCGCAAGTGCAACCAGTTCAAGGGGAAGATGACGCTCGACGAGGCACGCGCGAAGCTCCGCGGTCAGACCGTGTCCACAGCATCCGCTGAGATCGTCGACCGAACCGTCATCGCCTCACCGATCTGGTAGCCCCACAGACCGCCCATGCCGAGGGAGCTCGCCGGCCGACGCCCACCCTGGCACCCCACCCCCCACCCCGGCTCACAGGCACTCCCTCGGCATTGGGCCTATCTCTCCCCGGGGCTTTTCCACTTTCCAGGGGGTGACTCCGCATGGCCGCATCGAACGCTTCTCTGCGCGCCGTCGGTGCTCCGAAGCCCGCAGGATCTCGCGGGAATCGGGTGTATGACGAGGCGTTCAAGAGGGACGCGGTCGAGAAGGCTCGGGCTGCAAAGTCGATTTCACAAGTGGCAACTGCGCTCGGGGTATCGCGACCGACGTTGCGGAAGTGGATGGACGCTGCCGCCCCGCCGCCGATGTCGTTGATCGAGGCGGCCAAGTCCGGGAATCGGAGGGCGTACCTCGAGGCGTTGCGCGACGAACTTGCGGAGAAGATCGCGGGTGGCATGGCGGCTCGTGACCTGCCGCCGAATGTGCGGCTGCTGAACGACACGATGCAGCAACTCGAGGAGCTCACGATTCGGGAGAAGGAGGATGCTGCAGATGCCGCGTCCGCGCCCGACGAAGACCTCGACCCCGACGACCTCTGAACGGAAGCTGTCGGACGTTGCGAAGCACCTCGTCGTGCCGTCGGGCATCAAGACGACCGGGTATCCGGCGGTCGAGGCGCAGTGTCGGAAGATGGGCGTCGCCCACGATCCGTGGCAGAAGGGACTCGGCCGGGCGATCCTGGCGAAGCGGGAGAACGGCCTCTACGCCGCCGGCATCGGTGGCGTGCTGATCTCGATCTGTCGTCAGGTGGGCAAGACGTTCACGATCGGCACGATCATCTTCGCCCTGTGCATCATCTTTCCCGGCATCAAGGTGCTGTGGACGGCGCACCATTCGGCGACGTCGGACGAGACGTTCGAGACGCTGTCCTCGCTCGCGCGGCGCCGTCGGATCGCGCCGTACATCGCGCACAACGGTATCCGTCAGGGAAACGGCAAGCAGCGGATCAAGTTCACCAACGGCTCGCGGATCATGTTCGGCGCGCGCGAGCACGGCTTCGGCCGAGGCATCCCGGGCGTGACGATCGTCGTGTTCGACGAGTGCCAGATCCTCAAGGCGAAGGCGCTGTCGGACATGATCCCGGCCGCGAACACAGTAAAGAATCCGCTCATCATCTACATGGGCACGCCGCCGAAGCCGGAAGACGCCGCCGAGGTGTTCAAGGCGCGGCGGAAGAAGGCGCTTGCAGTCAAGGAGCGACGAGCCACCGGTGAGGTCGTCGAATACGACACCCTGTATGTCGAGGTCGGCGCGAACGCCGGCGACGATGTCGAGGACAAGGCGGTGCTCGCGAAGGCGAACCCGTCCTTCCCGGATCGGACGCCATGGGAGGCGATTCTCCGCCTGCGGGAGAACCTCACGGACCCGGCCGACTGGGCTCGCGAGGGTCTGGGTATCTGGGACGAGGAGAAAGCGGTCGGCGGCCCCCTGAAGAAGCTGTGGCCGCAGCTCGCCGTGGGCGCTGACGAGGTTCCCACGGACGGCGCGCGCGCCTACGGCGTCGCATTCTCCGCGGACGCGATGCGCGTCTCTCTCGGTGGGTGCATCATCGACGGCGAGCGGGCGCACATCGAGCTCATCGATGCGCAGCAAGGGCCGGTCGAAGAGACCCTCGCGCCGCTCGCGGACTGGTTCGTCGAGAAGGTCGACGGCGTCCCGCGCTGGCGGCGCGCCTCCGCAATCGTGCTCTCCGGGCGCGCCGGCGCGATCGTGCTCGAGCGGCTGCTCATCGAGCGGCGGGTACCGCGGCGACGCATCGTCGTCGTCACGACTCCGCAGTACTTCCAGGCTTGCGGTCTTCTGCTCGAGCAGGCTTCGGCTGCGGCCAGCGCGGTCAAGCGCGGCGATCGGCCGATACTCACGCATCTGTCGATCGGGCAGGTGCAGCTGGATGACTCCGCCGCGACCGCGGTGCAGGAGAAGCGCGCGCGTGACGGCGCGTGGGGCTGGGCCTCGCCGGCCGGGGATGAGACCCCGGTCGAAGCGACCAGCCTTGCGCTGTTCGGGGCACGCACGCGGAACAAGCCGCGAGGGACGAAGGAAGGGTCGGGGGTGATTCTGTGATCGGTGGCATCGGGCTGGCGCTCAACCATCAGGACGCGAACCTATTCGACGAGCTCTATCGGACATGGCAGCAGCGTCGTCGCATGAACGCGATCCGGTCGACGTACTTCGACGGCGAGGCGGCGCTGAAGGACTTCGGCATCTCGCTGCCGCCCCAGATGCGCGGGATCAACTCGGCGCTCGGTTGGACGGCGAAGGGCGTGCGCGCGGTCACCGACCGGTCGAAGTTCGAGGGGTTCGTGTCCACGTCGGAGGAGATGTTCGGCGTTGATGAGATCGCCGCCGACAACCAGTTCGAGATCGAGTTCCCCGGCGCTCAGGTGTCCTCGGCCGTGCACGGCCCCGCCTTCCTCACCGTCTCGCACGGCGACCTGCAGTCCGGTGAGCCCGACGTGCAGGTGATCCCGCGTGCCGCGGACATGTCGGCGGCCGTGTGGGACCGCCGCCGGCGACGCCTGAAGGGCTTCCTCTCGATCGTCGACGTCGACCGTGGCAACCACCCGACGCACATGGTCATGTACACGCCAGAGAAGGTCATCACCCTCACCCGGCAGGAGCGGATCTGGTCGGCAGCATGGGTCGTCACCGTGATCCCGAACCCGCTCGGCCGCGTCAGCGTCGCGCCGCTCGTGTACGGGTGGGAGCTGCTGCGGCCTCTCGGGCACTCGCGCATCACGCGTGCGTCGATGGGGTACGTCGACTCGGCCCTGCGCACCATCGTGCGCAGTGAGGTGAGCTCGGAGTTCTACTCCGCGGTCGAGTACTGGCTGTTCGGCGCCGACGTGGAGAGCTTCGTCGGCAACGACCGATGGTCGGCCGTGATGGGTCGCATCAAGGCGATGGACACCGACAGTAACGACTCCGCCGACAAGCCGGACTTGCACCGGTTCAACGGCGCATCCCCGCAACCGCACGTCGAGCAGCTGCGCATGTGGGCGAACCTGTTTGCCGACGACCAGGATCTCGAGGTGAAGTTCGCCGACTCGTCGAACCCGTCCAGCGCGGACGCGATCTTCGCGGCTAAGGAGACGCTGATCACGACGACCCGCGATGCGAACACGACCTGGGGCGTCGGCGCGGTCTCCGCGATGCGCATGGCCGTGATGCTTCGCGACGGACTCGACGAGGTGCCTGCGGAGATGCGCACTCTTCGCGCCCAGTTCACGGATCCGGCTATCGTGTCTCCTTCGGCACGCGCCGATGCATTCTCGAAGCTCGCCACGGCGATCGATGGGTTCGGCAACTCCGAAGTTGGCATGGAGTTCTCGGGGCTTTCGCGCGAGCAGATTGTCCGATTCCAGGCCGAGCAACGCCGCAATGGCGCCACCGATCGTGTCGCGCAACTCGTCGAAGTGGCGAAGGGCATCAGGCAGGGAAGCGAGACAGCCACGGCCGGGACGGCGACGGAAGACGCCAACGTGCTAAAGGCGAAGTTCGACGCTCTCGGTGTCGCCGTGCGCGCAGGCGTCGACCCGCAGGACGCGGCTGCGCGCCTCGGCCTTGACGGGATTAGGTTCACTGGCGCGACGCCAGTCGCCCTCCGCCTGCCGAAGGATGAAGCCGCCGACCTCGAGGAGCGCTGATGGCGACCGCGACCCAGGTCGCCGAGTTCCGGGAAGCGAATCGGGCGCTGGTCACGCTGGCGCAGCGTGACCTGCAGGACTTCTGGTCGGCGATGAACCTGTCCGGCGACCCCGCCCGCGTGCGCGACGAGCTCCTCGGATTCTTCCCCGACCTGCTGCAGGCATACGGCGACACTGCCGCGGTGCTCGGTGCTGACTGGTACGACCTGTTGCGCGACGTCCCCGCCTCGGCGAAGACGTTCGCCGCGGTGCTCGCTCAGCCCGCATCTCCGGCGCAGGCGCAGCAGTCGGCACGGTGGGGGATCGGGCCTCTGTTCGCCGAGGATCCGGACGCCGCGCTCGCGCGTCTGCTCGGATCCACGCAGCGGCTCGTCCTCCAACCGGGACGGGAGTCCTTCGCGGTCTCGTCGGCACGCGATCCCTCCCGCGCCCCGTGGGCGCGCATCCCGTCCGGCGGATCCACCTGCAGCTGGTGCGTGATGCTCGCATCCCGCGGAGCCGTGTACTCCGACGACATCGCCGCAGGCGAGATGAACGAGTTCCACGACAACTGCGACTGCGTACAGGTGCAGATCCGCAGCCGCTCCGACTGGCCCGAGGATCACGACCTCGACCACTTCATCGACCTGTACACGGCGGGGTCCGGCATCGGCCGCGACCTCCCCGCCGACTAACTCAGCTTCATCCCGCCGCGATGGCGTGATGTCACCGCGGCGCGATGCCGCTCATCCCAGGAGGAACAATGCCCACCGTCAAGACCCTTGGCCCGCTCCCGGCTCCGGCCTGGCATCGCCCGTGGTTCCGCTACTTCGCGCCCGTCGACGGCGCAGAATCCGGCACCCCGGCACCAGTCCCGGCCCCGCCTGCAGCGCCGGCCGCCGCACCCGTACCGAAGGCCGACGAGCCTCTCGGCGAGAAGGGGCTCGCCGCCCTGCAGTCCGAGCGCGAGGCTCGCAGCACTGCGGAGCGAGAGCTCGCCGCGGCCCGACAGAAGCTGCAGGAGATCGAGAACGCCGGGAAGACCGAGCAGCAGCGCGTCGACGACGAGCTCGCAGCGAAGAAGGCGGAGATCGAACAGCTCACGGTCGCGAAGACCCGAGCCGAGGTCGCCGCAGCCAAGGGAGTGCCGGTCGAACTGCTGTCCGGCACCACGCAGGCCGAAGTGGAAGCATCCGCCGACGCCCTCCTGAAGTTCAAGGGACCGGCCGAACCCGCTGCACCGCAGCGGTACGTCGTGCCCGACGAGGGCGGGAAGCCCGCCCTCGGCAAGACCGAATCCACTCGTCCCGGCATCGGCACGCTCCGAGCCGCGTACGAAGAGAACGAAGGGAAGTAGCCTCTCATGGCAATCACGCTCACCGAGGCAGCGAAGCTGTCTCAGAACACCCTGCAGAAGGGCGTCCTCGAGACGTTCGTGCAGACCTCGCCCCTGCTCGACCGGATCCCCTTCATGGAGATCGAGGGCAACGCGTTCGCGTACAACGAGGAGGGCACCCTCCCCGGCGTCGAGTTCCGCGCGGTCAACGGCCAGTACTCCGAGTCCACCGGAACGGTGAACCAGAAGACGGAGACGCTCGTCATCCTCGGTGGCGACGCCGACGTCGACACGTTCATCCAGAAGACCCGGTCGAACTTCAACGACCAGCGCGCCGTGCAGACGGCGATGAAGGTCAAGGCCGCGTCGTACAAGTACCAGGACACGTTCATCAACGGCGACACCGCCGTCGACGCGAACGGGTTCGACGGCCTGAAGAAGCGCCTCATCGGCGGCCAGGTGCTCTCCGCGCCCGGCGCCAACGGCTCCCCGGTGTTCGGAACCACCGCCGACACCGAGGCGTTCTGGGGTGCGATGGACGACCTCGTCGCCTCCGTCCCCGGCCTCGACGGCACGAACGGCGCGATCTACGCGAACGCGAAGATCATGGGCAAGATCCGCTCCGCGGGTCGCCGCGCCGGCGGTACCGAGATCGTGAAGGAGGATCTCACCGGCAAGCGCGTGCTCACCTGGAACGGGATCCCGATCCTCGACCTGGGCACCACCGCCGCTGGCGTCGACATCCTCCCGCTCACCGAGACCAAGGGCTCGTCGAACGTCACGTCCTCGATCTACGCCGTGAAGTTCGGCGAGGACGAGGGCGACCAGGCCGTGACCGGTCTGACGAACGGCGGCGTCGACGTCCGCGACCTCGGCGAGCAGCAGGTCAAGCCCGCGTTCCGCACCCGCATCGAGTTCTTCTGCGGTGTCGGTGTGTTCGGCGGCAAGGCTGCGGCCCGCTCGACCGGATGGCTGAACGGCTGATGGCCCGCCGGCCGATGGCCAAGCCCGGCGAGACGACCCCGGTCGTCCCCCCGGAGGAGCAGGCCAAGATCCACGCCGCTGAGACCGAAGCGGCGAAGGCGGCGGAAGCCGAGGCGGCCCAGAAGGCCGCCGACGCCGAGGCCGAGAAGGCCGCCGAAGCGGAGAAGGCGGAGGCGGCGAAGACACCCGCGCCCGCCAAGCCCGCCCAGGGTGCGAAGTCGAAGGAGCCGAAGCACCGCTTCGAGGAGTTCGACGCGACCAAGCCCGACGGCACGGTCGTGCACATCCGCCGGAACATCGACACCGGCGACCAGGAAGTCACCGCGAAGTGACCAGGAGGGGCGGCGGCCACGGTCGCCGTCCCTCCCCACCTTGACCCGCCCACGCGAGGGAGATCATCATGCCGAACTGGACGACCGCGGCCGACGTGACCGACGCGTGGATCGGTGAGGGTGCGCCCACCGACACGACCAAGATCGAGAAGTGGCTCGAGAAGGCCGAGCGCGAGATCCGCAACAAGGTGCCCGGCATCCAGGCCCGCATCGACGCCGAGGCCAACGAGACCCCCGCCCGCACCGACCTGCGCGAGCTCGCTGTCGACGTCGCCGTCGCGATGGTCACCCGTGTGTTCGAGAACCCGCGGAAGATCCGCCAGGAGAACGAGGTCACCGGCCCGTTCACCACGTCACGCACGTTTAGCGGAGACAAGCCCGGCGAGCTCGTCATCACCGACGAGGAACTCGCGAAGCTGCACGGGAAGCAGAAGGGCGCATTCACGATCGACCTGATCCCGTCGACGTCCCCGTTCTACGTGGGGCCGTCATGACCCGGAAGGTCTCCGAGTTCGTCCAGCGCGAGCCGTTCATCGCCGGCGCGACCGACGCCCACGGGAACGCGAAGGACTCGTGGGGACCGGCCGTCGAGGTCGGCATCTACGCGTTCGACCCCGGCTCGAGCAGCGAGCCCCGAGAGGGCATGGCCCGCGTCATCACCGCCCCGACGATGTACGTCCCCGACGGCGCTGTCTTCGATCCCCGCGATCGCGTCACCGCGCGCGGGAAGCGGTACGAGGTCGAGGGCGACACCGAGCAATGGCGGCACCCCGACGGCAACCGACCCGGGAACGTGATCCCGCTCCGACGAGTGGAGGGCTGAACCATGGTACGACCGCAGGTCGAACTGGTGCTGAGCGGCATCAACAAGGTGATGACGTCCCCGGCGGTGCAGGCCGACCTGAAGGAGCGCGGCGACCGCATGGCGGCCGCCGCGGGGCCGGAGTTCGAGGCTGTGTCCCGCCCACACCGGTGGACGGCGCGTGTGTACGTCCGGCCGAAGTCCGCGCGCGGCGCCCGCCAGGAGGCGCGCGACAAGCGGCTTGTGAGGTCGATCGATGCCGGCCGTTGAGTTCCCCGACGCCGAGAAGCTCGCGCGCGACTTCCTCGCCGCCCGCCTCGAGCCGACCGTCGCGACGAAGGTGCCAAACCCGAAGCCCGACCGGTTCGTACGCGCCTGGCGCACCGGCGGCGTCGCCGAGAACCGTGTCGTCGACAAGCCGATCATCACGGTCACCTGCACCGCACCCGACAGCGTGACGGCCGCCGCCGACGCCGGCGCGGCGCGATCCGCGTTCCTGAACGAGAGTGCGGCGATGCCGCTTGTCCGTCAGATCGAAGAGATCACGGGGCTGTACTACGACCCCGACCCAGACACGAACGAGGATCGCTACTCGTTCTCGGTGCAGATGACCGTCCGCGGCCGCCGCACCACCTGACCCCGGCAATCCCGCCGAGGTCGCGAACGCCGGTCATGCCCGGCTCACCATCAAGGAGAAACACCATGACCGTGAATGCGGAACTCGCTCGGATCTTCGGATCCGACATCGACGCGATTCATCTCGCGCCACTCGGGACCACCCTCCCGACCACCATCGACGGCGCTCTCGACCCCGCGTTCGAGGACGTCGGCTGGCTCAACGGCGACGGCATCACCGAGTCGCTGACCGGATCCGTCGAGAAGAAGCGCGGCCACCAGGGCAACGGTGTGGTGCGCACGCGCATCAACGAGCCTGGCACCACCGTGACGTTCGTCGCGCTCGAGACGAAGGCGCAGACGAACGAGCTGCGCTACCACGAGAAGACCGCGGCGACCGCGACCGGCGTCCGCAAGGCAACCCGCGGCCCCGGCCAGCGGATCTCGAAGCGTGCCGCGGTGATCGATATCTTCGACGCCGACGACACCACGGTGAAGGAGCGGTACGCGATCCCGGTGCTCGAGATCGCGCCGAACGGCGACAAGCAGATGACGGCCGCGGAGATCGCCGCATACCCGTTCATCGGCGAGATCATCGGCGACTACACCCACTTCGCGACCGACCTCGAAGGAGCCTGAGCATGGCTGAGACCAAGACCCCCAAGCAGCCGCACGACCACAAGGCGAAGACGGAGAAGCCGAAGGTCGACACGGTCGACATCACCGTCGGCGAAGGCGACAACGCCCGCACGGTCAAGGCCCGCCGGGTCGCGATCCGCGGCATCGTCGTCACGGTGCCCGACGACGCGCTCGACGACTTTGAGGTGCTCGACGACGTCCGAGCCGTGCAGGACCAGGACGACGCCTCGCGGCTCCCGTCCCTGCTCCGACGCCTCGTCGGCGACGACGACTATCGCCGGGTCATGACCGCGCTGCGCGGCGACACAGGCCGCGTGAGCGTCGAAGCGGGCTCGACGTTCGTCCTCGACCTGTTCGGGGCGCTCAACCCTTCCTCCTGAAGCTCGCAGGCGCCCTCGCGGAACACGAGGGCGCCCTGCGGGCTTCTCTGCAAGCCGAGTACGGCATCCGGCTGCTGATCGACGGCAATGGCCGCACCGAGCCGTACAGGTCACCGCGCGAGATCGCGGACCTCGTCGAGCACCTCCCCGCAGGGTGCGCGTTCGCACGCGTGCTCGGCGGTGCTGGCGCGCTCTCGGATGCCGCCGTGATGGCGCGCGAGGTCGAGTACGTCGCGCGCAGCATCGCCCACGGTCTCGCCGGAGGGAAGGGCGAGCGGCCGGAGCGGATCCCCCTGCCCAAGCCTGCGCGGGATGCCAAGCTCGAGCAGCGCCAGATGTCCGCGAAGGCGCGCGCGTGGGCAGCCCGTCAGGCTCGCGCGTCAGATGCGCGCTGAGAGATTCGGGTCGAACGTGGCCCCGGTCGATTCGATCTTGGCGACGATCTCCTCGAGCTTCTCGATCGCACCACGTGCGGCAGGCGATGAGGACTTCTCGCCCCGCACCGGGGCGTAGAGGATCGGGATGATGTAGTCGTCGCCGGCGGCGGTGTGAAGCCCGATGGAGATCTGCTTCACGAGCTCGAAGTCGCCGCCGCCGGTGACCGCGCCCACCACAGCGCCGACCGGGCCGAACAGGATCCCGAGTCCGACAGCCCGGCCAAGCCCCGACTTCCGCTGCACGTCCGGCTCCGCATAGGTCGTGTACGTCGTGAGCTCGGCGTACGGAATGACATCCACAGGGCGCTTGAGGCGCACCTTCGCGTTCCCGTTCTTCCACGGGCTGTAGATCTCGTAGGTCTGCGCCTCATCGGAGTACCGGAGAACGCTCGAGGTGCTCATTCCGCCCCACAAAGTCTTGTGCTTCATGCCCGCATCGTATCGGGCCAGAGGGGAGGCCCGGAGTGGCTACCGCAGTCGAGATCGCCCGCGCATACGTCGCGCTCACGGTGAAGATGCAGAACGTCCAGCGCGACATCGCGGACGGCATCGCGAAGGCTGATGTCGACAGCGTGGGGGAGAAGCTCGGCGAGCGGACCGGCAAGGGGTTCAACTCTCGATTCGCTGCTGTGGCGGGAGTCGTCGGCGGCGTCGTGTCCCAGATCGCTGACCGAGCGCTTGACTCGATCACCGACCTTGTCGGCGAGGCGGGATCGGCCGCCGACGGTGTCGACAAGTTCAAGAGCACCCTCAGTTTCGCGGGACTCGACACGAAGAACATCGACCGACTCAAGGAAGCGACGCGCTCCTACGCCGACCGAACCGTGTATGACCTGACGACGATCCAGTCGACGACGGCGCAGCTCGCCGCGAACAGCGTGCCGAACTACGACAAGCTCACCGAGGCGGCCGGCAACCTGAACGCCGTCGCCGGCGGTAATGCAGAGACGTTCAAGTCGGTGAGCATGGTGCTCACCCAGACGGCCGGCGCGGGCAAGCTCACCACGGAGAACTGGAATCAGCTCGCCGACGCGATCCCGGGCGCCTCGGGGCGTCTGCAGGAGGCGCTCGCCACTGCCGGCGCCTACACGGGGAACTTCCGTGAGGCGATGGAGAAGGGGCAGATCTCCGCGGATGAGTTCAACGCCGCGCTGATGCAACTCGGCTCCGAGCCCGTCGCGGTCGAGGCCGCGCAGTCGACGAAGACGCTCGAGGGGTCGTTCGGCAACCTCAAGGCGACGATCGTCGGCGCGATGTCGGACGCGATCAACAACGTGAAGCCGCAGCTCACGGGGCTGGTGAACGACGTCGCCGATGCCTTCAAGCAGGCCGTGTCCACCGTCGGCGACGTCGCGAAATGGGTGCAGGAGAACAGCGCCTGGCTCGCGCCTGTCGGCGTCGGGCTCGGAGTGGCTGCTGCCGGGTTCATCGCCATGGATGCTGCCGCAACGGTGGCGGCAGCAGGGGGACTTGCGAAGTGGCTCGCGGCAACCAAGATCGGCACCGCGGTGCAGGCCGCATTCAACATCGTGATGAACGCGAACCCCATCATGCTGATCGTTACCGCGATCGCCGCGCTCGTGGCAGGCCTGGTCTACTTCTTCACGCAGACGGAGCTCGGTAAGGCGATCTGGGAGGAGTTCACCCGTTTCCTTGGTGAGGCGTGGGCGAACATCTCGCAGTTCTTCATTGACGCGTGGGAGAACGTGATCGAGCCGACGTTCAAGGCGATCGGCGATATCGCGGTGTGGCTGTACGAGAACGTGCTCAAGCCCGTGTTCGACGGGATCGCCGGGGTCGTGCAGTTCGTCGCCGGGATCATCAAGTTCGCGTTCGACCTGATCGTGAATTACTTCCGGTTCTGGGGTGCGATCGCGTCCTGGCTGTGGGAGAACGCGATCGGCCCGGCGTTCGCGGCGATCGGCGCGGTCATCACCTGGCTGTGGGAGAACGTCGTGCAGCCCGTGTTCGCGAAGATCGGCGAGGTCTTCGGCTGGATCTGGTCGACGATCATCGAGCCCGTGATCGGGTGGATCTCGGAGAAGATTCAGATGCTCGGTCTCGGCTTCCGCATCCTCTACGAGGAGTACGTGAAGCCCGCGTTCGAGAACCTTGGAAAGGTGCTCTCGAGCACCTGGAAGTGGATCGAGGCGAACGTGTTCGCCCCGTTCTCGACGGGGATCGGTCTGATCGGGCAGGCGTTCGACAACGTCGCGAAGGCGATCGGGATCGCATGGGACGGCATCAAGAAAGCCGCCGCCGTGCCGATCAACTTCGTGCTCGACACGGTGTGGAACAACGGTCTGCGATCGTTCTGGAACGACCTCGTCGGGAACCTCGGCCTGTCGGACATGAAGCTCCCGAAGGCGGAGCTCGTGAAGTTCGCGACCGGTGGCGTGCTGCCTGGATACACCCCGGGCCGTGATGTGCACGAGTTCTTCTCCCCGACCGGAGGGCGGCTCGCGCTGTCCGGCGGTGAGGCGATCATGAGGCCGGAGTTCACCCGTGCGGTGGGCGGCCCGGCCGGTGTCGCGCAGTTGAACGCGATGGCCCGAAACGGGTCGTCGTTCGCATTCAAGAACGGCGGCGTCTGGGGCGATGTCGCGGACTTCGCCGGCGACGTGTGGGACAACATCGCCTCGGCGGCCGCGGTCGCGGGGGACTTCCTCGCCGACCCGTCTGGCGCGATCCAGAAGCACGTGATCGACGGGATCATCCGCCCGCTGCTCGGCGACGGGAACATGATCACGAAGGCGATCGGCCAGATGCCGATCAACCTCGTGAAGAACCTCGCGGGGTCGTTCGCCGGCGCGAGCAGGGGCACGGCCGGCATGGGCTGGCAGGCGATGTGGAACCTCGTGAAGGCGAACATCCCGGGTGCGGTGATGACGTCCGGGTACCGGTCGCCGGGCGCGAACGCGGCCGTCGGCGGGGCGAAGGGCTCGTATCACATGCAGGGCCGGGCGATCGACCTGGTGCCCGCGTCGATGGCGATGTTCAACGCGGTGCGGGCGCTGTTCCCGAACGCGTCGGAGCTCATCTACAGCCCGGCCGGGGATCGGCAGCTCCGCAACGGGAAGCCGTTCAACGGGTGGTCGGACGCCGTGCGCCGTCAGCACTTCAACCACGTGCACCTCGCGATGGCGAACGGCGGTGTCGTCCCGCAGCTATACGACACGGGCGGGTGGCTCCCGCACGGCGGGATTGCCATCAACCAGTCCGGACGCCCTGAGGCCGTGCTCAACCCCGACGAGTCCGCGGCCCTGCGCGGCGGGCTGCTCGGGATCCGTGACGGCGACGAGATCATCCTCGTCGTCGAGGGAACCCCGCTGACCGCCGTCGCCCGGCGCGTGGTCGCCGAGGAAATGCCGACGCGCGCGTCGGTGACGTCGGCGTTCGCACGCTGACACGAGAGGAGCCGTCATGGTCGCATGGGCAGCCAACTACTCCGGCCGCACGAACTACGATCTGTACGTCGCCATCGATCTGGTCTCGCAGGACATCGCTGCGAACACGTCGGTGGTGCGTATCCAGATGTTCGCGCATTCGAAGTCGGGCGGCGGCTCCTGGGCGGTCGACAACTTCCCGTGGTCGCTGACGGGGTCATGGTCCTTCTCCGGGTCGAGGAACCTCGACTTCCGGCCGGACTCCGCCGGCAAAGTCCTCTACATGCTCGACACGTATGCGACGGTCTGGCATGCAGGCGACGGCACGGCGACGGTCAGCCTTCGGGGCGTGCATTCGACGACGTCGGTGTTCGGATCTGCCGACACGGGCACGCAGTACTTCACCCTGCCGACCATCCCGCGGACGCCGACGAGCCTGACCGTGACCCGCGTCGCGGACGAGCAGCACACGCTGAACTGGGTCCGCAACTCGGTCTACACCTCGGTCGTGATCCAGAGGCAGACGAACGACGGTGCCTGGCAGCAGATCGCCGTCGCCGGCGGCAACGCGGCGTCCTTCACCGACACGACCACGGTCGCCGGCCAGAAGTACGCCTATCGCGTTGCAGGCGGCGCGGCGGCCGGGTGGTCGGGCTGGTCGAACACGGCATCCGTGTTCACCAGCCCGCTGGTGCCGACGGGGCTCACAGCGACGCGCGTGTCGAACGACATCAGCGTCGCCGCGACCGTGACCGGATATGCCACGGCCGTCGACATCCAGGATGAGACGACCAACGTCGTCACCGGCCTGGCCGTCGGCTCCCTGCCGTGGACGCACGTCGCCCCAAACCCTGCCGTACCGCACCGGTACCGTGCCCGCGCGAGCGTCGCCTCCGGCGGCGTCGGCTCGACGACCCTGTACTCCGCGTACTCGGCGTACTCGAACACGGTCCAGTTGCTCTCGGCGCCGAACCCGCCGACCGGGCTCGCCCCGAACGGGCCGGTACGTCCGGTCGACGAGCCCGTGCTGTTCCAGTGGACGCACAACCCCGTCGACTCGTCGCCGCAGACGGCCTACGAGCTGCGTCACCGTGTCCCGGCCGGGGCGTGGACGACGCTGTCAGGCACGACAGCCGCGTCGCGTTCGGTCACCCTCCCGGTGGGCGCGCGCGAGTGGGAAGTGCGCACGAAGGGCTCGCACCCGGACTGGTCGCCGTGGTCGGCGACCGCGGTGGTGACGGTGATCGACCGTCCCGGTGTCGCGGTCACCCAGCCTGACGGCACCTGGGACGCGTCCCTGCTCACGGTCACCTGGTCGTGGCTGCAGGCGCAGGGCCGCCCGCAGTCCGCATGGCAGCTCGAGCTCATCTCCGCCGGCGTCGTCGTCGAGACCCAGCAGGGTTCCGGGGCGACCGGGTCGGCGACCCTGGCGCAGAAGCTCACCCCGGGATCGTGGACGGTGCGCGTCCGCGCGGCGACCGGTGACGTGTGGTCCGTGTGGGCATCGGAGACGTTCATCGTCGCCTTCGACCCGCCGCCCGCGCCGATCATCGTCGGCGCGTGGGACGAGGAACAGGGAGGCGTGACGCTCACCGTCGCCGCCGGCGTCGACCCGCTGCTCGACCCGACCGTGCGGATCCTCGTCGAGCGTCGCGTCGCCGACGTCTGGGAGACGGTTGTCGAGCTCGCCGAGGGCGCGTCGCTTGTCGACTGGGAGTCGCTGTCGTTCGGCGACACCGACTATCGCGCCACGGCGTTCACGATCGAGAACGCGACCGCCTCGACGGAGATCACCGTCGAGGCCCGCTCCTCGTCGGTGTGGATCTCCGGCGGGAGTCGGTTCGGGCTCACCGGGCGGCTGCCATTCGACCCGGTGATCCAGATCACCGCAGGACGAGAGCGCGTGCAGAAGCAGTACGCCGGCCGGAAGCTCCCCGTCTCCATCGTCGGCGAAGCGCTGCAGCGCACCGTCGCCGTCTCGGGGAGCACATCGGATCTGGAACCCGAGACGGCGAGCACGGCGCGGCTGACCGAGATCGCACAGTCCGAGTCAGAACGGTTCCTGTTCCGTGACCCGGACGGGAATCGCATCTACGGCTCGATCGGTCAGATCAGCATGCCGCGGCAGTCATCCGAGTGGTACGAGGGCGCCTGGAACTCCATCTGGGGTTACTCGCTCACGCTCACCGAGACGGAGGCACGATGACAGGCTGGGCGTTCAGGCTGCTCGACTCGCGAGACCGCGAGCTGCACAGCCTCGACGGCGTGACCGGCGGATCCGCGGACGTCGTCGCGCAGTCGGTGCTCGGCGGCTCCGGAGCGCTGAGCATCGACGGCGATCAGGGCATCGACTGGATGTCACACCGGGTGCAGGCGATCTACACCGATCGCGGCGTCTCGTGGCCGTTCGGCACGTACCTGTTCGCATCGCCGACGGAGAACCACTCCGAGTTCGGCATCACCTACCAGGTGCAGCTCCTGTCGAAGATGAACATCATCTCCGAGGACACGGTCGAGGCGCGCTACTCCCTCGCCGCGGGGACCGTCGTCGTGCCCGTCGTGGTCGCGCTGATCCAGTCGACGGGGGAGACCCGCATCTCGGCGACAGCATCGACAGCCGTGCTGACCTCGCCGCTGACCTGGGAAGCCGGGACGTCGAAGCTGACCATCATCAACGACCTACTGCAGGCCATCGGGTACTGGTCGCTGTGGTGCGACGGCGCCGGGCAGTTTCGGGTGCAGCCGTACCTGAACCCGGCATCCCGGCCGGTCGCGTTCGACTTCGAGCACGGCGAGCGGTCGTTGCACTTCCCCGAGTGGGACCGCGAGAAGGATCTCACCAAGGTGCCGAACAAGTTCGTCGCCGTCGGGCAGGGCAGCGATTCCGTCGCCCCGCTCGTCGGCGTCGCGACGAACGAAGACCCGAACTCGCCGTACTCCTATCAGGCGCGGGAGCGGTGGATCACCGCGACCGAGGAGGGCGTCGAGGCGGCCACGCAGTCGGTGATCGACCAGTACGCCGCCCGGAAGCTGCGCGACGCGATGGATCCCGTCTCCCGGCTCTCGGTCACGCACGCGCTGATCAAGCTCGAGCCGAACGACCTCGTCTCGTTCACGCCCGAAGACGGCGTCCGCCGACTCGCGACGGTGCAGCGCATGGCCGTGTCGTTCACGTTCGACACCGACGTGAAGGCCGAGTGGCGGGAGGTCTCGTGAGCAACGTCCTCGACCCGATCCTCACGCAGATCAGCAAACTCTGGTCGCGCGTCGACGTCATGCCAACGATGCGCTGGGGGACCGTGCTTCAGGCGTCCCCGCTGTCGGTGCAGCTCGACGGCGACACCGTGCCCCTGCCGTTCCCGCCAGCATCCGCGATCTCCCCGATCCGGGTAGGGGCGCGCGTGCTGTGCGTCGAACAGAACCGGCGCGTGATCGTCGTCTCCGCCAACATCGCCACCCGCGGGACGACAGCCCAACGCGACGCCGTGTTCGGCGTACCGACGACCGACTCCGAGCGGGTGGCGCTGGCGAACATCGAGCCCACATGGTTCAACACCGAAAAGGGCTACGAAGAGGCCTACTACACGCTGGCCAGCCTGCCTGGGCTGACAGTCCGAGGGCTCGCTTCGCCCGGGTCGGGGTACGGTGATCCAACCTCTGGGTGGTATCCGGCGGCGCGGACGCTCGCGTACATGACGAGGATCAAGAACAACAGCTTCCAGCCTGCGGCCGGCGGCAGTATCACGTTGCCGACTCTCCTCTCTCCGGCATACGCACATGTCGGCGGGCTGTTCACGACGAGCGGCACCGCGGGGATCGCGCCCACGATCGCCGGTCTCTTCGACATCACTTCGTCGATGTACTGGTCCGGCGGCGGAGCGATGGCCTACGTGATCACGGGCGCTCGGTACACCGGAGGGTCGGAGATCTCCACGCACCGTATGTACGGCCCGGGTGCCGACACGCAACACGGGGTAGCGGCCGATGCGGTGTATTGCTGGGCGGGCCAGTCGATCGAGATCTTCGGCCTCCCCGCTGCGGCGCACAACATCTACGGCGACGGCATCAATCGGAGAACCTTCCTCACCGTGAAGTACGCCGGGCCTCCGCTCGCCACATAGGGACGTGCATATATGAGCGATCAGATCGAAGTCGACCCCAGCAAGACGTGCGTGCAGCGGTATGAGCATCGCACCGTCAAAGGCGAGGACCGGCCTGAGGGCACCATGTGCCCGGCGTGCTGGCCACAACCCGAACCCGAATCCGAATCCTGAGCCCCTGGCATCCGCCGGGGGCTTCGTCATGAAGGGAGGTGCCCGCCGTGGCATCAGAGAACAAGCCGGCTGAGCAGCCGGTGTACGAGGACATCGAGAACACCCCCGAGGGGGACGTGCAGACGGAGGTGGAACTGTGAGCAAGGGCATCCTGTCCGGCGTCGACGCGGCGAACCGCATGGCGTCCTGGACCCGCTACGCGACCGGGAAGTGCCTGCAGGCGGTATACGAGGCGCTGGGCTCGCACCCATCCGACCGGCAGGGCTTCTACACGTACGCGCTGCGTGCGCTCGAGACCGTCCCCGTCGGGAACCGCCGGTACGACCGCACCCCGCCGAAGGGCGCGATCGTGTTCTTCACCGCCGGCGGCAACGGCTACGGGCACATCTGCATCAGCGTCGGCGGCGGCAACGTCGTCTCGACCGACATCCCCTCCTCGGGTCGCGTCGGCATCACGTCGATCGCCGCGATCGAAAAGGCGTGGGGACGCCGGTTCCTGTGCTGGACGAACTGGGTGATGGGCTACGACATCTCCACCGCGGAGCCCGCCGTCACGCCGCCTGCGCCTGCACCCAACGGTCACGACTCCCTGCGCGGGCTGCCGTGGGTCGGCATTCAGCGGATGCTGAAGTCCGACTTCGGCTACCGCGGGAAGATCGATAACGACCCCGGCACGGGCACGATCGCCGCGTTCCAGCGCTTCCTGAACGCGAAGGGCTACTCCGTGCGCGCGCTCGGCCGCCGCATCGCGGAAGACGGCGACGACGGCGGCGACACGTTGCGCTCCGCCCAGCAGTGGCTCAAGGAGAAGTGGAGCTACGTCGGGAAGATCGACGGCGACCGCGGACCCGGCACCACGGGCGCCTGGGGCCGCGCGGAGGCCGCGAACGGCCGCGCGTACGCCTGGGTGAACTGATGCGCGGGTCCAACATCCAGCACGGTCAGAAGCGCCGGATGTCGTGGTCGGTCCGCGCGCCGATCATGTGCTTGCTGTTCCTGATCCCCGTGCTCATCTGCGAACTGCTCCTGTTCTTCGGAGTGATCTGATGCGCGCGATCAAGGCCGCTTGGCAGCGGATCACCGAACCTCGGCACATGAAGGTCGCCTACCTGGCGATCTACCTGCTGACTGTCGGCGTCGGCGGGGTGACGCTCGTCACCCCGCCGCAGACCGTGGCCGGCGAGGTCGGCCCGGTGATCACGATCATCTGGGCGGCCCTGTTCATCGTCGGCGGCGTCGTAGGCGCGATCGCCGTCCTCCCGGGCTGGTGGTGGGCGGAACGACTGCTCGCCATCGGTCCCGTGATCCTCGGCCTCGCGATCTACCTCGCCGTCGTCGTCGTCCTCCACATCCAAGGAGCAGACACCGGATCGTCTCGTCTTACTCAGATCGGGATCATCCTGCTCGCATCCGCACCATTCAGCATCCGGGCACTCGTCATCCGGGAGTACAGCTACGAGCCCCGGAGGAACTGATGACCGAATGGGCCACCCCAGTAGCCCTGCTTCTCTCTGCCGGCGGCGGCGCGATCATCCTCGAGCTCGCCAAGCGCGCCCTCGACGCACTCTCCGGCCGCGGTCGGAGGCGCCGCGACGAGGTCGACCGGGCATGGCAGCGCGCCGACCGTGAGGCCTCAAAGCGCCGCCGCATCGAGGAGCACGCCTCCCTGCTCCGCCGGCAGCTGATCGCCGCCCCGTGCGTCGACAGCGCCACCATCCCCGAATATCCCACCTTCGATAAGGAGTCCTGATGGACATCACTCTGCCCACCATCCCCGCCGGCGTGCTCGTGCTGCTCGCGATCGCCGCGCCGTACGTGCAGGCGCTCATCCAACGCCCGACGTGGTCGCCGATCGTCAAGAAGATCCTTGCCGTCGTGCTCGCAATCGCGCTCACCGCGGCCGTGCTGCTGTTCTACTACGTGTACACCGGCGACACAGTCCCGGCGTGGCCCGCACTCGTGTTGCTCGCGATAGTCGTCGCGCAGGCCAGTTACGCCCTGGTTACGCGCAACACGGCGACCGCGCTCGAGCGGGGTCGCTTGCCCTCCGGAACGTAAACCCACGGCGGCATATCTCGCCCCGCGCTGACCGGAGTCAGACAGTCAGCGCGGGACCGGACTTGTGTTGTCGGGGTGAATGGTTCATTGCCAGACGGCGACGGCGGATGTGCTCGCATCGATGCTGTACTGGTTGGTGTTGGCGAGGCGGCGGGTGAGTTCGCGGAGGACGTCGTTCATCGCGTGCTGGGCTGCGGTCCACTGCGCGTGAGCGACGCGGTAGGCGTCGCGGGCCTCGCCGGTCCAGTCGGACTGCAGCAGCTTCGACTCGCGGTCGAGGTTCTCCAGCACGATGGCGATTCTCCTGCTGACAAGAGCCATCTCGGCGACGAGACTCGCGATGTCACCGTGTCGAACGCGGATCTGCACGGGTCAGCGCTCCTCGGACTGCGGGACGCTGAGGTCGATCTCGCGCAGCTGGTAGGGGCGGGCGACGGCGTCGGTGAGGTAGAAGGTCATGAAGATCACGGCGGCTTCGTCGGCCGTGAAGATCTCGTTCGTGAAGACCCGAACCTCCCGCTTGTCACTGATCGGAACCGTCGTCGTCTCCCCGTTGTGAGGCTCCTGACGCCCGACGGCATACAGGTGGGATGTTCCATCGGAGGTCATCACCCGCGCCTCGATTGCCATCTTCTCGGCGCTGCCGGCAGCCTGGATGAACGTCTCACCCACACGTCGGGGGTCACCGCCGGGTTCCGGAAGCCGCCAGATCGAGTACGTCGTGCGCTTCTCGGCGTCCAGCTTTCCGAGAATGCGGTGCAGGTATTCAGCTGCCGTCGTGCCTATCGGCGGATCGAAATAACCAAACAACCTGCCGGAGTGGTCTTCCCCATGGGTCTTTGCTGTGTTCATGGAATCGGCACCACCCTCACACTGACGATCTTGATCTCTTCGCCGTTGAGGTATCCGACGGCGGGGTTGTCTGGGCTCACCTGAGAGTCAAACTGTCGTTGCGAGTTTCCGGGACGCACGTAGTCATCGTAGGCGCTCCCAGACTTCACTTCCACGCCGGTGTAGGTGCCGTCAGGGTTACGGTACAACCCGTCGTAGTAGCGAGCTGTGCGCCCCGACCCCTCGTAATTGGTTCGAATCTTGTCCCGAATGACATCCTGATCGACGACTTCGGCGACGTCGTCGAGCCCTTGTTGTTCTTTGAGAGCGTGGTCGGGGAGGGGTGCGTCGGGGTCGCGGCTGGTCCAGTGTCCGAGATGGTCGCGTCCGTCGCCGCGGTCGACGCCGGGTTGCCGGTCGGTGGTCTTGGCTTCGTTGAACAGGCGGTGCATGCTGTCGCTGAGGAGCGTGACGCCCGCTCCGGCGGCTGCGACACCGCCGGCGATCGCGGGGACGGCGACGGGGGTGCCTGCTCCGACGGTCACGACCTCGAGCCCGCCACCGCCGACGATCAGCGCCCCGCCTCCGACGATGCCGATGATCCCGCCAAGCATCTCGAGGACGAGGTCGGGATGCTCCCAGAGGGTCTGCGCGATCCCTCCGAGGAAGTTCAGGGTCGACAGGAACGGCTGCACGACCGCGACCTCGATCACCGTCCGGACGACAGCATCCGTGAGGGCCTGCTGCGCCTGCTCGGGAGTGAGCGGCAACGGCGCCGCCTCCCCCGCTTCACCGATGATGTTCGCGTACCCGGTCGCCAGCACATCCAGCTGGTACCGGGCGTTCGCGAGCACCGCCTGCGCCTCCCGATGCGCAGGACCTGACGGGTCAACGAACGGGACGTCGACCTCGACGTGACGGATGCCGGTCCCTTGCCGCAGCGAGCTCACGTACTCCTTGTGCTCCGCCAGGGCGGCCGCGGACTCCGCCTCCGCCGCGTTCCACAGCTCGATCGCGAGAGCGGCCTCGCCCTGCGCCCATTCCAGGGCGCCCGCGTAGTTGTCGAGAGCGTTCGCCGCCGCGGTGAACGTGTCGCTCGTGCTCTGCCAGTACGACAGCTGCTGCTCGAAGCGCTCCACATACTTCTCGTACGCCGCGCCCGACCAGGAACCGTCGTCATCGAGCTTCGCGAACGCGGCCCGGGCGTCACCCGCCCGTGTCGCGATGTCCCGCCACTCTGTGGCACCGGTACGTGCGCTGGAGGGTGAGCCGGGAATCAGGTCGACCGCATTCTGCGTCTGCCCGAGTTCCATCAGTCGTCCCAGATCAGCGAGTCCATCTCGCGCTTGCCCGCATCCTGGCCCTCGTCGAAAATGCGCGCCGTGGTCGTCAGCTTGTCCGCGAACTCGCCCAGCTCATCCACCCGCGTCTGCAACCCCGCACCCCACTTCTCCGAGAAGAAGCTCACCGCGTCCGTCATCCCCGCATGCCCCAGCGTCGTCGGGCGCGACACCTCCACGCTCCCGAAATCCTCCGCCACCTGAACAGTCTTCGACGCCATCGTCCTCAACTGATCAGTGTCCACCCCATAGTCATTGCTCACAGCAAGCCCTCCGGTCACAAGCCACCCCCCGTGGCTACCGCCAAAGTGTACGGCACCAGCCAGCCCCGCGCTCTCCGATTCCGGTCGGACGGCGCGGGGGTCTTTCTGCGTTCGCGGGCAGTTGACGGCGTTCAGGCCCACTCCTCAACGAGCATGCACCGCCTTCCAGGCGGTATCTCCATGCACCTACAGGAGAGGAACCACCTTGGACATCATGATCAACACCGACATGATCAGCATCGACGTCGCGCCGACGATCGCGCTCGGGCTCGCCCTTACGGCCGCCGCACGGATAGGAGTTGCCCGCCGTCGGGCACCTTCGCCTCGAGTGCGGCCATGTGCGGCTCCGACCTCGCTCACGGATATGATCGTCATCATGCCGGAGCGGGAACCAGAGGTCACCGACTGGGCACCGCCTCCACTTGATGATTGCGACGAGGATCGGATGTCCTTCGGTCTTGACGATGCCTACGTGCTCTCGTGTCGACGTGTGCTGTGGAACCAGCAGTTGGTGGCGTTCGCAGTTGTCCTCTCGCGAAAGGTTGGCGATCGATCTCTGGAAGTCGTGTGCATTGATACCTTGAACCATGGCTGTGTTCATCGGCATGATGGTGATCACAATGCGCCGTTTAAGGTCGTGCGCCAGATATCCTCACAGCAGGACGTGCAAGAATCGTTCCACGACGCGTACGACGAGGTCTACGACGAGTACTTGAAGATCACGGGATTGGACTAGTTGCGATGAACCGCCACGAAGCTACCCGTCGAGTGATGCGAAGCATCATGCGACCGGACAGTAAAGTGCGACTTCGGTACGTTGCCTCCGACGGATCTCGACCCGTTGTGGTGTGCACGCCGAACGAGTACCTGAGCGACGTCGCAAAGCGCATCGAAGCGGTTGGCGGTTCTGCCAACGTGGTACTCGCCGAGGTCAAGCGATTCAAGATCATGGTGATCGAATCGGTGCCCGACGACTCTCCGGTGGAGTCCGAGGGGGTCAACGCTGAGATCTCGATGGGCATGTTCTACATCCGGGCAAAGGCGAAAGGTCGTCGCTCAGGCACCTTCCACATTGGCGGCGTAAACGTCGAGTCCACCGAACAGGCATTCGACTACGCCTGACCCGGGGCGTCTCAGGCGATCATCCCGCCGAGCATGCTTCCCGCCTAGGAGACCGGCTCGAGCAGGGTAGGGTCGTCGCGTTCGACGGTGCGGGAGTTGTTGACCTTCGTGTCGACGATGTGCTCGCGGATCGTGGAGGCGACGTCGGCGGAGGTGTGGTCCAGCATCGTCAGGGTGTCGATCTTCGCCTGCCCGGTGAGTTTCTCCGGGCTGAGCCACTGTTCCCAGGTATCCGGCGTGAGGAACGCCGGCATCCGGTCGTGCACCTCGCCGGACGCGTCACGGGCGGCGCGGGTGACGACGACGAAGCACCGCGACCGCTCGCCGTTAGGGAGTTCCATAGACCAGGTCAGACCGGCCGCGGAAAGCAGTCCGTCACCGTGGAGGAAGTGCGGTGTCTTCGGAGTCTTCGTCCCCGTCCATTCGAAGTAGCCGCGCATCGGGACGATGCACCGGGCGGCGGAGAAAGCCGGCGCCCAGAACCCGGTCGCGAGCTTCTCCATCCGGGCGTTGATGATCGGTGCACCCTTGGGCCGGTTCGCCGGTTTCTGCCAGTCCCACCGCACAAGCTCGAGGATACGGCCCTCGCCGCGGTCGCGGACGATCACAGCATCCTCGGTCGGCGCGATCGAGTACGCCCCGTGGAAGTCCTTCCACCAATCCTCCGGGTGACCGCCGTCGGCGACGTACTCCCGGATCAGCTCGTCGGTCTTGGCATCCATCGCGAATCGTCCGCACATGCGAGCGACCTTACGCCGACGCGCCGACGTCGTCGACCGTGACCGCGTTGCCCCACACCCAGCACCGGTACCGGTCGTTCTCACAACGGAATTCGATCCCGGCCGCGAGGGGCGTCGACCGGACGAGCTTCGCGTCCACGCGGATCGACTCAGGACCGAACCGCACCCACGCGCGCACGCGGCGCTGCAGGGCGTGCGGGTAGATCGTCAGCGGCTGTTCGCTCAGGTTGAGCTCACGGTCGGTGAGCGACTGCAGCGGGCCGTGCTTCGCGGCCGCGCGGATCGATGACCACTGTGACTGCATGTCGAGCATCGCCGCGCGCAGAGGGCCAGGGTTCCCCATGCCGGCATTCCTTCCTCCGGCCGAGGAGAAGAGTCTACGTCGCGACGCCGACGTCAGCGATCGTGGATATCGGGGCCGTCGAACTCGGGCGGGATCACAACATCCTGCGCCTGTTCGACGTGGCCGCAGTGCGGGCACTCCCACCCGCCAGGGATATCGCGCATCACGATGTCGTCGTCGGGGCAGTGAGGTTGCGCACCGGCGCCGAGGTCGTCCATCACGACAGCGTATGTCCGTGGCTGGCGAGACACTAGTCGTCTATGCGTCCTGACATCCTTCTCGAGTTCGAAGAGCGACATCCCGGGAACTCCCCGGTAAAGCGCGAACGCATCCGCCGAGACCTCGGGCTCAGCGACATCCGGTATTACCAGCTGCTCAACCATGCCGCATCCTCGCTCGAGGGAATCGCCGCGCACCCGTTCACCGCACGCCAAGTGCGCGACCGGGCCGAGCACCGCGAGCACTTACGCGAATCGAGGGTGGGTCGTGCCCACATTTTGCCCACAGATGCGAGTATTCGATCGGGGTTGAAGGTGGTTGACGGTGGGTGAGGGTGAGCGTAGTTCCGCGAGTGACGCGTCGATGCGCGGCTTCAAGTAGAGTTCGAGTCCCGTAGTCGGCTCCAGGAGCGGATCCGCAACACGACGTCATGCGGGAATGCCGCGGGGCATGCACGAGGTTGTCTCGGGCATGACCCGCATCGGAAACAGTGACCTCGACGTCTTCCCGCTCTCCCTCGGCGGCAACGTGTTCGGCTGGACGGCCGATCGCGACGCCTCCTTCGCGGTTCTCGACGCCTTCATCGACGGAGGCGGCGACTTCATCGACACCGCCGACTCGTACAGCGCCTGGGTGCCCGGCAACCACGGCGGCGAGAGCGAGAGGATCATCGGCGAATGGCTCGCCTCGCGCAAGCCTCGGAATGTCGTCGTCGCGACGAAGGTGAGCCAGCACCCCGAGTTCACGGGTCTCTCGGGATCGAACGTTCGCCGAGCGGCCGAGGCGTCCCTCACCAGGCTCGGAGTCGATGCGATCGACCTGTACTACGCGCACTTCGACGATGAGACCGTTCCCCTGGAGGAGACGGTCGCCGCCTTCGGGCAGCTCGTCGATGACGGTCTGGTGCGCCACATCGCCGTCTCGAACTACAGCGCCGAACGGATCCGCGAGTGGGAGGACATCACGACTCGGCTCGGCGTCGCCCGCCCCGTGGCGGTGCAACCGCACTACAACCTCGTGCATCGCAACGTCGTCGAGGAGACGATCATCCCGGTCGCCGAGGAATTCGGCCTCGGCCTCGTTCCGTACTACTCGCTCGCGAGCGGCTTCCTGACCGGCAAGTACCGCTCGACGGATGCCGAGGGCCTCGCCTCTCCTCGCGCCGCCGGCGCCGCCAAGTACGCGACCGAGGCGGGGCTGCGGATCATCGACGCGCTCGAGGAGATCGGCGCAGCGCACGGAGCGTCGATCGCGTCGACCTCGCTGGCGTGGCTGCGGGCGCAGCCGACCGTGGTGGCGCCGATCGCGAGCGCCCGCACGGTCGAGCAGGTGCCCGACCTTCTCACCGGCGCGCGGCTGGAGCTCACGGCTGAGGAGGTCGAGACCCTGAACCGGGTCTCGGAGTGGTCGCCCGCGCGCAGCTAGCCTCCGGCGGGCGCATCCTCTCCCAAGCCGAGCCGGTGGGCGAGGATGACGGCGTGAATGCGGTCGCGGGCCCCGAGCTTGGCGAGCACACGGCTCACATGCGTCTTCACGGTGGACTCGGAGACGAACAGCTCGGCGCCGATCTCGGCGTTGCTGAGCCCGCGCGCGATCGCGAGGAACACATCGTGCTCGCGCTCGGTGAGGCTCTCGAGCACCTCGGCTCCGTCGGGTTCGGGCCCGGGCCCGGGCAGACGCGCGGACACGTGGTCGAGCAGCGTCCGAGTGATCCGCGGTGACAGCGCGGCGTCTCCGCGGTGCACGGCGCGAACCGCGGAGATCATCTCGTGGCGTTGCGCGTCCTTGAGCAGGAACCCGCTCGCCCCGGCGCGGATCGCGCCGAAGGCATATTCGTCGAGATCGAAGGTCGTCAGCACGAGAACGCGGGTGCCCGGATGATCGCGCACGATCGCCTCGGTCGCTGCGATGCCGTCGAGTCCGGGCATCCGGATGTCCATGAGCACGACATCGGGCTGCAGGGCACCCGACTGAGCGATCGCCGCGTGACCATCGCTCGCCTCGCCGATCACGACCAGGTCGGGTTCGGCCTCGAGCACCATGCGGAACCCGAGGCGGATGAGCTCCTGATCGTCGACGAGGAGGATGCGGATCTGCTCTGTCATGGATTCTCCTGTTCCAGGGCCAGGTCTCCGGCCGGAATCGTCGCGCGCAGCCTCCATCGTGAGCCATCAGCGCGACCGTAGGCGATGCTGCCGTTCACATGAGCGACGCGCTCGGCAAGCCCCCTGAGACCGAAGCCCGACGGGCCGACCGTGGCGCCCACGCCGTCGTTGACCACGTCGACGACGACACCGTTCGCTGATCGCTCCACGCGCACATCGATCGCGGTCGCGGCCGGCGCATGCCTGATCGCGTTCGTCACGCCCTCCTGCACGATCCGCGCCACGGCGTGCTCGACACCGGCTGTGAACGTCGCGCCTCCCGTGCTCGAGAACGTGACCGGGAACCCCGCCTGCTGCGCGGTCATGACGGTGTCGTGCGGCGTCGGGGCCGTCATCGGCGACAGCGGCAACGCGGCTTCGTCCTCGCGAAGGACGCCGAGCATCGACCTCATCTCGCCGAGTGCGGAACGGGCCGTGGCCGCGGCCGCGGTCGAAGCGTCGCGAGCGCGCGCAGCATCCGACGTCGCCGCTGCCCCCTCCGAGAGCGCGACGATCACCGTGAGCGAGTGCGAGACGATGTCGTGCATCTCTCTCGCGATCCGTGCGCGCTCCGCCGCGGCGGCGAGCTTCGCCTGCTGATCTCGCTCGACAAG
>Ga0308157_10001462_pt1 | contig 48315 bp, 45 predicted proteins | sample PhyBR1_FD_201035 | JGI IMG/M metagenome (GOLD analysis project Ga0308157, IMG submission 201035) | Phyllosphere microbial communities from UC Gill Tract Community Farm, Albany, California, United States - DLSLB.R1 | ecosystem: Host-associated > Plants > Phyllosphere > Unclassified | place: USA...
CAAGTTGTTCTTCATAATCTCTTAATGATCTATCTTGCTCTTCGTCAGAGACAAGTTTCAACGCAACAAAATAAACAACTTAACCAAATCAGCTCAGTTCGTTTGCTGTATCGCGTCGGGATGCTGCATATTCTATACAGTTTCTCAAGGGGTGCAACCCCTAAAAGGATATATTTATCACGCATGTCTGTTTTTTCTACAAAATCAGTGAAAAAACATGTTTTTTAGTCATTTTTTATACTTTTTTGATGAAAAAATTAGTTTTTTTTGATTTTCTTGGAATTTTATATTTTAACTAACATCCTAAATGATCAATCTCTTCTTAATATACCTATATCTACCTTCAAAAGTCCCCATAGAGCTAGAAATACTATTTACTTAACTCAAATCTACTTAAAACCAACCAATCTCTCCGCCTAAACCATCTTTTACCTATAGCTAAGAATATTTAAGACTAAATATTTATCATGAATGATTGCATCGTTAGGAATAACATTCCTTACTTCAAAAAATTGATTTTTATAACTATATAGGTGAATAATAAGAATTATGTAGTTGCTTAAACTTGGTTTTATTTTTCTGTTTGAATTTCCATGCTTATTAAGCTGCTTGATCACGGCATTTGGAGTGTGTTGAGTGGTAAAATTAAATTTAGTCTTTTTGACTGGGAAAGCTTTGTATTAAATACTTGTAACTCGTTTTAATTGCAGTAATCAGCACTTATTGATGCTTACATCCTATCTATAGATGGGCGCCAAGGAATCATTATACCCGCTTATGTATCGGCAGCTTAATCAAAATGATTTTACCCAAACTCAATTTCTTTCACTTCAATGTCGCAACACCTATCACTTATGAAAAATGAACAAGCTCAGTAAAATCTCCTCAAGTGTAGATTTTTTTGCTATGTAAGTAGTAGGAAAAATGAAATAAATTAAAATTGACTAAATTTTAGATAGAAAAAAAGAAAGAGATCTCTCCCAAAACCTCTTCCTTGGAGTTGAATCTATAGTTCGATCCATGATGTCATTATTATAATTATCGGTAAAAAATTAAAAAAAGTCTATTGGGGAAGAGACTTAAAACTGTGGAGCTTTTTGTTACACACTTAGCCTCTAGATATATTTTCTACACAGTGTCTAGATGGATAAATCTTATACATAAGCAAAAGATAATGCAACAGGTTTGGAAAAATTTAACTGTTGTTTTTATAAGGTTTTTTTTGAATTTTCTTATTTAAAATATGAATATACGATATAAGAAACAAAAGCAGGCTAAAGCCTGCTTTTATTTCAATAACTTAAACGAAAGTTTAAGAAATCATTAGTCTGTGAAGGTCACTTTAGCGATCGCTTTTTTACCTGCCTGAATGATGAAAGTTTTGTTCTCATTCACCGAGAAACCCGCATCAACCACTTCCCAATCGACTTTTACAGCACCACGTGCCACCGCATCTTTGGCTTGGGCAGCATTTTTGGTTAAACCGGCAGTACGTACAATAGAAGCAATAAACATCTCCCCACCAAATTCAGCACGTGAAATAGTGACTTCTGGAGTTCCTTCTGGCAGTTCACCTTCAGTAATAATATTACCCGCACCTTTATGTGCATGTTCAGCCGCTTCCGCACCATGGAAACGCTCTACCAGTTCTAATGCAAGGATTTTTTTAATCTCTTGAGGATTGCGACCTTCTTGCATTTCTTTCAATAACACTGCAATTTCTTCCAGTGATTTAAAACTCAGCAGATCAAAGTAACGCTCGATTAAAGCATCTGGCATTGAAAGGACTTTTTGGTACATCGCACCCGGTGCATCAAATACACCAATATAGTTACCCAAAGATTTAGACATTTTATTTACGCCATCCAAACCTTCTAGAATTGGAACCGTAATACAGACCTGCGCTTCTTGATCATAACGACCTTGTAGCGTACGACCCATCAACAGGTTAAAAGTCTGGTCTGTACCACCCAACTCGACATCTGCTTCAAGTGCAATTGAGTCATAACCCTGTACCAACGGATACAGAAATTCATGAATCGCAATCGGTTGATGGTTGTTATAACGCTTGGTAAAGTCATCACGTTCAAGCATACGCGCAACCGTTTGCTGAGATGCCAATTGAATCAGATCGGCTGCGGTTTTATCTGCAAACCATTCAGAGTTAAAGCGAACTTTGGTTTTATTTGGATCAAGAATTTTAAACACTTGTTCTTGATAAGTTTTTGCATTTTCTAATACTTGTTCACGCGACAATGGCGGACGTGTTGCGCTTTTACCGGTCGGGTCGCCAATCATGGCGGTATAGTCACCAATCAAGAATGTAACGTCATGTCCTAGGTCTTGAAACACTTTTAGCTTGTTAATCAGTACAGTATGACCTAAATGTAAGTCAGGTGCTGTTGGGTCAAAGCCCGCTTTAATTTTTAATGGACGATTTTCTTTAAGTTTCTTTAACAGATCCTCTTCAGAAATAATCTCATGAGTGCCTCGTTGGATGAGGGCAAGTTGTTCTTCAGCCGGAAGGAAATTTGACATCACAAAACCCAATACATCAGTTATACAATTTGTGCGATATACTAACACTTTTTCAGCATAATGCAGGCTTAACTATCATCATGACAGCGATCTATATTGGGGTAATGACCGGCACCAGCATGGATGGCGTTGACATCGTGGCTGCTTCATTTGATCCATTACAGCTTCATGCCACCCTCACCTTGCCCTTTGATTTGGACTTACGCGACGAACTCATGGCGTTAACTTTACCCAGTGACAACGAAATTGATCGCATGGGCAAAGCCGATGTGGCGTTGGCACAAATGATTGGTCATGGTATTAACCAGCTGATTGAAAAAAACAATTTAGATCGTAGCCAGATTAAAGCCATTGGCTCGCATGGACAAACCATTCGTCATCGTCCTGAACATGGTTTTACCTTGCAAATTGGTGATCCGAATATCATCACTGAAATAACGCGAATTCCAGTGATTTCGGATTTTCGTCGTCGTGATATGGCCGCTGGTGGTCAAGGTGCACCTTTGGTTCCTGCATTTCATCAGGCATTGTTCCAGCACCCAAGCATTCATCGTGTGATTTTAAATTTAGGCGGCATCGCCAATGTCAGCATGTTGCCAGCAGGCAATCCAGATGGCGTATATGGTTTCGATACTGGGCCTGCCAATATTTTAATGGATGCCTGGTGTCATCGTTATACCGGTCAGCCCTATGATGAAAATGGCAACTGGGCAGCATACGGTCAACCGATTCGTAGCCTGCTCGACCGCCTTCAGGGTCATGAATATTTCTCTAAAGAACCGCCAAAAAGTACCGGACGTGAAGACTTCAATCTGGAATGGTTAGATGAACAGATTGCCGACTGGCATAATGATCTTGAATATAACGAGTTAGAAAACACACCGGAAAATGTTCAGGCAACTTTATTAAAACTGACTACACGTTCGATAAAAAAAGCCATTTATCGCTCCGACATGGATACCGGCGAAGTTTATGTCTGTGGAGGCGGAGCCTATAACTCACATTTACTGGAACAGTTGCGTTGGCGTTTACGTAAGCACAATTGGTCTGTACAAACTACCTCTGTGATTGGTTTAGCACCAACATGGGTGGAAGCGACCGCTTTTGCCTGGCTTGCGATGCGCTTTATGAACCAAAAAAGTGGTAACTTGCCTACCGTGACAGGCGCTGCAGGTTATCGCGTTTTAGGTACCATTACAGCGATATAAATAGTTATTAAAAATACTGCGCAATAAAAAAGGTCTGTTAATGCAGACCTTTTTTATTGCTAGAAAATGATTATTGCATCATCTTCTGGGCATTTTCACTTCTAATCGCACCTAAAATTTGTTGGCCTGCACGACCAGTGGGGCTTAAACCCAAACGTGTTTGTTCTTGGCGAATGGCTTGACGGGTTTTATCGCCAATTAAGCCATCAGCGGTACCAATATCGTAGCCTTTATTGAGTAAAAATTGCTGAATTTCACGTCGTTCTGCTCGTGAGGTTCCGGCATCATCGGTTGGCCATGCTTTACTAAACCCGCCCTGACCCTGTAAACGATCGGATAAATGTGCAATCGCCAAGGCATAACTTTCTGCCGCGTTATAACTATATATAGCATCGAAATTTTTAAATACTAAAAATACTGGACCATTAGCACCTGCAGGCGCCATTAATCCCGCCGAACTACTTTCAGACAAGTTGCCTTGAATTAAAGGACTGCCATCGGTACGAACCACGCCACGACTTACCCAACTACTTAAAGCCTTTTTATTGCGACGCCCTTCACCACTAATCGACATGCCTTCAGGTATACGGACTTCAAAACCCCACGGCATTCCAGTTTGCCAGCCACGTTTTTTCAAGAAATTTGCGGTCGAAGCCAAAGCATCTGTGGTACTGGAAACCAGATCGCGACGGCCATCGCCATCAAAATCAACCGCAAGCTCTTCATAGGTCGAAGGCATAAACTGGGTATGACCAAATGCACCGGCCCACGAGCCTTTCATTTGCTGCTCGGTCAAATCATCACGTTGTAAAATTCGCATCGTGGTAAAGAATTCTCCACGGAAATAACTCTGACGACGTCCCTCACAACTTAAAGTGCCCAACGCCTGCAATAAAGGATAACTTCCTGAAATACCACCAAAGTTACTTTCCACTCCCCAAACCGCAACCACGGTTTCAGCCGGTACACCATAGGCCGCTGCAACACGATTTAAAACTTCACGGTGTTGAGCCAGTTTTTGTCGCCCTAGTTGCACACGCTCTTCATCCACTAAACCCGATAAATAATCCCAAATTGGGGTCGAAAATTCAGGTTGATAATTCAGTTTTTCAATCACGGAATAATCAGGCATTAAATTTTGTGTATAACGATCATAGGACGAAGCACTCACCCCCGAATTGATGGCTTGAGTCCGTAAATTGGCAATACATTGCTGAAAATTATTTTGGGGGCTAAAAACTGGAGTGGATGATGGGGTTGAAGTGGTCGTAACAGGTTGACCATTAATAATCAGCTCAGCATTGGCTTGAGTCATTGCAAGGAAAACTGAACCTAAAACGAAAGCTAAGCGATGCATAGTATCCCTTTACGATATTTGAATTTAAATTATGTTTTTTACCTTACCATTAACCCTTCATAATTTCTGAATCAAATCGTAAATTTAAATTTAAATTTATTTTCCTTCATTTTAAATTCATATTCTGTTGTTAAATTTAAAAACTTATCCACAACTCATATTTTTAAAAAGTTTAAATTCAAATTAATTAAAATATAAATTTAAATTCATTCCTTTAAATTTAAAACACGGTTTTTAAATTTAAATACGCTGTGGATAAGTTAATTTCTTTATTTATATACTTTTAAATGCATAGAACTTTAAATTCAAAAGTCTGTTTTTAAATTTAAAGTTTTAAATTCATATCACCAGATACAAGTTTGAATTCATATTTTTTAAATTCAAATCTGCGAGATTGAATTTAAATTTATACAACTTTGAATTTATTTTTTATATTTTGAATTTAAATTTTTTTGCATTTTTTCTTTATTGTTTTACAGCAGCAAAAATTAAATACAGCACAATTCTATTTGTTTGTTTTTTATGCAGTCTATTTATAAAGGATTGTATAAATTACATACAGTTATTTTTATTCTGTTCCGATAAATGGCGCACTACTTCGGAAGAGGCGCAATCATGCCCGAACTTCAGGCATAAAAAAAGCGGTCATTGGCATGACCGCTTTTTTTACATTCAATCGAAGGATTAAATGCTCATATCTTGAGTCAATGCCAAAGGTTCTGGCAAAATTTTCGCCAATTGACGGCATAAAGTCGTTAAATCAGCACTATCGTTTGGCATCAGCGTAATATGACCAATTTTACGGCCTGTACGTTCAGTTTTGTTGTACAGGTGCAAATGTGCGCCATTTAAAGCCAAGACATCTTCAGATTTCGGATGCTTACCAATAATGTTGACCATGACTGTTGGACGAACCACTTCAGTTGAACCCAGCGGTAAACCTGCCACCGCACGAATGTGGTTTTCAAACTGCGAGCAGATAGCGCCTTCAATTGACCAGTGACCTGAGTTGTGCACGCGTGGTGCCATCTCATTGGCATATAAGCCTTTTTCGGTCACGAATAGTTCAAGCGTCAATATACCGACATAATTCAAATGATTGAGCAGGCGAGTGATGTAGTCTTGTGCCACAGGTTGTAAATCTGCACTGTTTGGCGCAGGAACAATTGAATGCGACAAAATGCCGTTATGGTGGTGATTTTCAGCCAATGGCCAAGTTTTTACATCACCATTTTGACCCCGCACTGCAATAATCGACACTTCACGCGAAAAGGTCACAAAGCTTTCAGCAATCAATGAACCCGCAGGCCCAAGTTCCGCCCAGGCTTGTTCAATTTGATCGGTGGTACGAAGAACAAATTGACCTTTACCGTCGTATCCCCCTGTTGCTGTTTTTAAAACAATCGGCAAACCGAGTTCAACAACTGCAGCTTTTAAGCTGTCTAAAGAATCGACTGCTTTATACGGCGCAACAGGAATCTCGAGTTGATCGAATAAAGCTTTTTCCAGCAAACGGTGTTGCGCGGTGGCCAAAGCCTGACGTGGCGGATGCAGTTCTTTTTGCTTGGTTAAAACATCTACATCTGCCAGTGGTGTGTTTTCAAACTCCAGACTGAAAACATCTGCGCTTTCGATGAACTGCTGTAAGCCATTTTCAGCTTTGCTTGAGATCACCTGACCCATCGCTGCGGCAGGGCAATCTGTATTGGCTTCAAAGAAGGTACATTGAATATTCAGCGGTAGGGCAGCTTGTGCCATCATACGGCCGAGTTGACCACCACCAAAAATACCGATGGTTTTATCCATAACGTGTGTCCCGTTTTAAGCTTGGCTTTAGATTTGACCAGGAATATTTTTGCTTGCCACTTTTTCAGTTTGCGCAGCACGGAATTGGGCAACATTTTTTGCAATTTCAGGACGTGTTAAACCTAAAATTTGTGCTGCCATAATTGCGGCGTTGGTTGCACCAGCAGGACCAATCGCCAATGTACCCACTGCAATACCAGCAGGCATTTGCACGATTGAAAGCAATGAATCGACACCATTCAAGATTGAAGATTTTACGGGCACACCCAGTACTGGCAAGTCAGTTTTTGCTGCACACATACCGGGTAAATGCGCTGCACCACCAGCACCGGCAATAATCACCTGAATACCGCGCTCACGTGCTGTTTCAGCATATTCGAATAAACGGTCTGGCGTACGATGCGCAGAAACAACTTCCGCTTCAAATGGGACGCCAAGTTGTTTAAGCATATTGGCAGTGTTTTCGAGAGTTGCCCAATCAGATTGAGAACCCATGATAATTCCAACGAGAGGTTGAGTGTCTGCAGCAGCCGCATTCATTGCAAATATTCCATAAACGGATGTAAGGAAGGATAAATCTCGACAAGTGCCAAGCTTTAAATGAATTACAAGCCCGATATTATAGACTGATTTTTCATCTCACCAAAATTTAACCGCTCAAGCGGCTGGATATTTTCCATCTTTTTTATATAAATTAGTAAAAATAGGGCAGTGGTCAGTTTATTGACTACGAAAGACAAAATATACACAACCTAAAAGACACAATCCCGCCCATAAATAATCCAGTTTAAAAGGCTGCTTAAACAGAAAAATCATAAAAGGCACAAACACCAGTAACGTCACCACTTCTTGGGTAATTTTCATTTGCCCCACCGCCCAGCCTTGTTGTGCAAGCAATCGAGTAGCAGGAATCATAAAACTGTATTCGAGCAGGGCAACCACCCAGCCAAATAAAATCGCTTGCCAAAGCGGGGCACCATGTAAAAACTTCAAATGACCATACCAAGCCAAAGTCATAAAACAGTTAGAAATAATTAAAAGCAGTAGCGGAAATAACATAGTCAATTTTTCTAAATTAATCGTGAATATTTTACGTTTTTCCACTAAAAAAGCATGTCATTTCATCCTTGATTTTTCCAGCAAACCATAGGCTTATAACAGCGACATAGAACGTATGATGCAATCCTATGAATAGATACAAGAAAGACTATCTTTTCCGCAAAACCCTTGATATCGTTGCTTTCAAATTGAATCAATAATGACACCACCAACACCAAAGTGATGTGTCAAAAAAGCAGTGGAGTTAAAACGAATGCATCTGCATATTTTGGGTATCTGTGGCACCTTTATGGGTTCACTCGCATTATTAGCACGTGATTTAGGACATAAGGTGACGGGTTCAGATGCGAACGTCTATCCACCCATGTCGACCCAACTGGAAAATGCAGGTATTACCTTAATGCAAGGCTATGACCGTAGCCATTTGCAGCCGCATCCAGATTTGGTAATTGTCGGCAATGCCATGAAACGTGGCATTGATGCTGTGGAATATATGTTAAATGAAGGTTTACCATATATTTCAGGTCCACAATTTTTGGCAGATCACGTTTTACAAGGTAAGCATGTTTTAGGTGTTGCCGGCACACATGGTAAAACCACAACCACAACGATGCTGGCTTGGGTACTGGATCAGGCCGGATTAAACCCTGGTTTCTTGATTGGTGGGGTACCACTCGGTTTTAGTGAAAGTGCACGTTTAGGTGGCGGTAAATATTTCTGCGTTGAAGCAGACGAATACGATTCTGCATTCTTCGACAAGCGTTCCAAGTTTGTACATTACCATCCTAAAACCGCGATTTTAAATAACCTTGAATTTGACCATGCCGATATCTTTGATGATCTGGCGGCGATTCAAAAACAGTTCCATCATCTAGTGCGTACCATTCCGAGTGAAGGTCGTATTATTGCACCGATTACTGAAAGCAATATTGATGAAGTTCTGGACATGGGCTGCTGGACACCGGTGGTTCATACAAGCTTAGATGCCAATAAAAAAGCCTCACTTTATGCAGAACAACTATCTGCCGATGGTTCTCACTTTAAAGTGCTAGAGAATGGTGTAGTTAAAGGAGTTGTTAAATGGAATATGACCGGGCAACACAGTGTAGCTAATGCCTTGGCGACTATTGCAGCGGCTGAACATGTCGGCGTTTCGATTGAAACTGCATGTGAAGCACTTTCAAACTTTGGCGGTGTAAAACGCCGTATGGAACTGCTGGATACAATAAAAGGCATTGAAGTGTATGACGACTTTGCCCATCATCCAACCGCGATTGAAACCACTTTAGACGGTGCGCGTAAACGCTTAGGCGAACGCAAACTTTGGGCGATTATTGAACCGCGTTCCAACACCATGCGTATGGGCAGCCATAAAGATGGTTTGGCACATTCTGCACGTTTGGCGGATGAAGTGATCTGGTATCAACCGGAAGGTCTGGACTGGGATTTACAACCGGTCATTGATGCAGCCCAGAACAAAGCCATTGTGGTCCGTACACTGGATGACATCATCAAAACTGTGGCTCAAGAGGCAGGCGAGGGCGATGCTGTGGTGATTATGTCGAATGGTGGCTTTGGTGGTTTACATCAGAAGTTGATTAGTGCTTTAAAAGCTTAAATTTCATTTTTTAATTTTTATTGAAGGACTATTTTTATAGTCCTTTTTTATTGAACTGAGCTTCATGAGTTGAAGCTTTATTTTTAAAAATAATTTTGATAACCCTTGTTCTTTATACCTACTCTAGCTTTTGTACCATGTCCAGTTTCTTCCATTTTTAGCAGTAAATCGAGAAACTGGTTAATTTGCTGATGATTTAATTGATGAGGCAAGAATTTATCTAAACCCATTTTCTTAAACAGGGTAGTGATTTTTCCATGCTGATTGACATATTTCATCGACCATTGCTTGAAGTGAATCTGTTCAATGACATGATCAGGAAAGCGGTGAATCTGATTATGACGAGTATCTTTCGAGATCTGTGCAAATAGCTTTTCTAGCTGGCTTTTTTCACCCTGTAAACATTGAAAATAAATCCCTTCTGCATAGTAAAGTACACCATAAATCGCTTGCGCCTGATTAAAAGAACGCGCAGTAGCCAAAATATCGCTTAAATCCTGTAATAAATCATTACCATATTCGACACGACTACTGGCATAACATAATTGGGTGAGCATAAAGCGCCTATAAGTATTGGTGTGAGTTTTAAATTGCTTATCTGACATACAGGTTAATTTTTAAAGTTTAACTCAAGACAATAATGATTATTTTTTAATCAAATGTAATTTCTTTCTTACACACAACATAGCTTAAACTAACTTATTTTTTTACCATTCGGTATATTAAAATTGATTTAGCCAAATCAAAACAAATAATTACTTAAAATCAGGGGAAAAGCATGTTAAAAAAACTTTTCATCACGATGGGATTAGTTTGTAGTTATTTATGTCTAATTATTATCTTACATCGTAATGGTATTGAAGAAATGCTGAACACTGCTATTTGTTCAGGCTTACTTGGTATTTCACTCAAAATTTGGGTCCAAAATATCCTATACACATGTTGTAGTTTAAGTATTCTGGCCTTATGTTTTTTCTGGCTACAAGAATACGCTCTGCTGGAAATAATGCTAATGACCTCAGTGCTCGGTATTGTTTTAACCCAACTGATCCGATCTCAAAGTCTGCAATTTAGAAAAACTCAATCCTTATAATCATCTAGGGATTGGCAACCTTTTTAAACCTATAATAAAATTATTGAATCATGCAGATGTTAAGCGATGACATCTGCAAAGCTGACGACATTAAAATATTCGTTCGACAGAACACCACCTTGGAATTATTTTTAATAAGCCTATCCATCAAAAATCAACTGAAATAAAATTCTGCATTTATCACTTTTTAATAGTCCACAATTTCAGTCCCTCTTAAACTCCGATCATTATGTAAGTAAAGCTGTCCACGTAATGACTTCATCACTGAGTGTTGATAGCTTAGATAGACAAGCTCTGTGTATGTATGCTCAATGCTTCAATGTCCTATCAACACAGCAGAGTCTCTGATCAACTGTTTTCCTCTCATCATCGTCTAATTTCCTATATGTAAATATTTTTCCTTAAATTTTTTAAAGAGGAAATTTACTCCATAGCATGCAAGAGAGGGAATGGAAAAGGAATAAGCTGATGACAACAATGAAAGCAATGGTCTATTACGGCGAAAATGATATCCGCTTTGAAGATCGCCCAATTCCCCAGATTATTAATCCCGACGATGCCGTGGTTCGGGTCACCAAAACCACCATTTGCGGTACTGATTTAGGCATCTGGAAAGGTAAAAATCCTGAAATACAGGAACATGCCAAAACCATAAGCGGGCAATTTAATGGCCGAATTTTAGGTCATGAAGGCATTGGAATAATTGAAGAAGTCGGTTCCGCAGTCAAAAATTTCAAAAAAGGCGATCGGGTGATTATTTCCTGTATTAGCCGCTGCGGAACTTGTGAAAACTGTCAGAAACAACTGTATGCGCACTGCCAGAATGGTGGGGGCTGGATTATGGGTTACATGATTGATGGTGCCCATGCAGAATATGTACGGACGCCCTTTGCCGACACCTCGCTTTATCCATTGCCTGATGGTTTAAACGAAGATGTCGCGGTATTTTTATCCGATGTATTGCCCACTTCCCATGAAATTGGCGTGCGCTATGGCAACGTCAAACCTGGCGATAGTATTGCCATTATCGGCATGGGACCGATTGGTACGGGCTGCTTGCTGACTGCACAATTCTATTCACCATCCACCATTATTGCTGTCGATACCGATGATCACCGTTTAGCACTGGCCAAAGAATTAGGTGCGACACACACCATCAATTCCATACAGGAAGATGCAATTCAGCGCATTTTAGACATTACCGGGGGGAGAGGCGTAGATTGTGCCATTGAAGCGGTCGGTGCAGAACCCACCTGGAATATTTGTCAAAATGTGGTTAAAGAAGGCGGGCATCTGGCCAATGTCGGGGTACATGGTAAAGCGGTGAATTTTGAAATTAACAAGTTATGGATTAAAAACCTGACCATCACTACCGGTCTAGTCAACGCCAATACCACCGGCATGCTCCTTAAAACCTGCTGTTCCGGAAAATTGCCGATGGAAAAACTGGCATCGCATCATTTTAAATTTGCTGAATTTGAGAAAGCCTATGAGGTGTTTAAACATGCCGCAGACGAGAAAGCAATGAAGGTGATTATTGATCTGGGCGAGTAAGCTCAAAAGGTAAAAAGCCCAGTATTTAGGCTTTTTTTCAATCAATTTAAAAACTAAGCTCTGACATCTGCAAAGCTTTTATCGCGTTTAAACATCACGTCAACATAAGAACAGGTGGGTACAATTTTCAATCTTTTTTGACGGGCAAATTCGGCCAAAACATCCAGCAACTGCCGTGCAACGCCGTGTCCACGCAAAGCATCATCTACCCAGGTATGATTGGCAATAATTTTATGCTCACCACTCCATATATAACTGATTTCTGCAATCCGTTGACCTGCATCATTTAAAGTAAAAAATTCACCTTGTTGGCCGTTATCATCATGTTGAAACTGCATCATTAGCCCTCACTTTTTATTTGACTGAAATCAGAATACGTTAAAAGTAGATTATTTTAAAACATCGTGAATAGATGAATCTTTATCAAAAACTGACTTTGCAAAAGGGCAGAGCGGAATGACTTTGACCTTTTTTTCACGTGCCCATGCGACTGCACGATCCAGCAATTTATTGCCCACTCCTTGGCCACGCAGAGAATCGTCTACCTCGGTATGCTCAATAATAAACGTATCCTCACCCGCCCAGATGTAGACCATCTGCGCTAGATGCGGATGATTGTCAGCGATATAAAATTCACCTTTTTTGCCATCATCATTCTGCTTAATTTCCAACATTTTTCTTCTCTGCTTCAGGTGAATATAAATAAACATGCCATAAATAGCTGCGTAATAGTGTTAAGTTTTTTGTTGTTTCTATCCATACTGAGCACATTTCATCCTGAGGATTCAACTTAACAAGTTTAGAATTTAAGCCTAAACTTTAACGCTACTTATCAAATTATCTGACTATGTCATCCCTATCTTCTGAAACACCCCCAAATCCGACCCGGCAATGGATTTGTGTCATTACCTTAGCATTCGCTGCCTTTATTTTTAATACCACCGAATTTATCCCTGTGGCATTGCTCAGCGATATTGGCCGCAGTTTTAATATGCCAGCTACTGATGTCGGCATCATGATTACTTTGTATGCCTGGGTGGTTGCACCTCTCTCACTTCCGCTGATGCTGCTGACACGTAATGTTGAGCGCCGTTTTCTATTGATTGCTTTATTTGTCGTATTTATTATCAGCCATGGCTTATCTTATTTCGCCTGGAATTTTAATGTACTTTTAGCCAGCCGAATCGGAATAGCATTTTCTCATGCGCTGTTTTGGTCTATTACCGCCTCTTTAGCGGTACGGGTTGCACCGAAAGGTAAAGAATTTCAGGCGCTGGGTTTACTGGCGACAGGCACAGCTTTAGCAATGGTATTGGGCATTCCATTTGGTCGCATGATTGGTGAAGCCTATGGTTGGCGTAATACTTTTGCCTTAATTGCACTTGGTGCAGCCGTCATCTGCCTCACCTTGGCCAAAACCCTACCGAAACTGCCCAGTGTCAATTCAGGTTCACTGAAAAGTATTGGCCTCTTATTTAAACGTCCAAGTCTGGTGATGGTATTTGCTTTAACTATTATTATCATTACCGCGCAATTTACCGCTTATAGTTATATCGAACCGTTTACCCTGAATATTGCCCATTTTAGTTCTAGCCAAACCACGACTTTATTGCTCATTTACGGCGGTGCAGGTTTTATTGGTTCTTATCTGTTTGGTAAATTTGGTAATCAATACCCCAAAATTGCGATTCCTTTAAGCAGTACTTTATTGGCGATGTCCATGTTACTCATTCTGCCACTGGCGCAAGGTTTTAACAGTTTAAGTATTCTGAGCTTATTTTGGGGCATGAGCATCATTTGCTTTAGCCTGGCGCTGCAAGCCAAAACCCTGAACCTCGCTTCAGATGCTACCGATGTCGCTATGGCAATTTATTCAGGTCTTTATAATGTCGGTATTGGCGGTGGTGCATTATTGGGGGGAATGGTCACGGCACGTTATGGTTTAAGTCAGATTGGCCTGGTAGGGGGCTTGATTGCTGTCTTGGGTACAGTATTGGCATGCATTTTAGTGCAACGTAAAGACTTCATTAAAATGTAAGTAGAGTAGATAAAATTTGCACAATTTACATAAATATGCGATTCTTCTGCCATATTTGGATTAGATCCAAAACAAAATTGAGTTGAACAAGGGGAGTAGCCTCCTCCAAGCGTCCTTAGAAGCAATTCTGGCGGACGTGTCAGAATATCGTCATTACACTTTGCAAAAAGTCGGTATCTGAGCATCTGAAATTACAAAATATTGGTATTCAGATGTAGGCAAGACCTTGATCATGTTGACACAGATGTTTAAATCATCTGGCAACAGGTCAAGGTTTTTTTATGGCCAGTTGTCGGATATGGAGATTTTTTTATGGAAACCATCGGCAATCCTGGGTTGTATCTGGCATTTTTTGCGATGGTGGCAGTGATGCTCATCATCGACTTCATTGGCTTCAAACACAAAGAAGACCAGCCCGTTAAAATTAAATCAGCAGCCTATTGGAGCATTGCCTGGGTCAGTGTGTCCATGCTGTTCGCTGGCGGTTTATGGCTTTATTTGCAGCAAACAGCGGGTGTTGCTTTAGCCAATCAAAAAACCATGGAATATTTCGCAGGTTATCTGTTAGAGAAATCACTGGCGATTGATAACGTATTTGTCTGGCTAATGATTTTTTCTGCCTTTGCTATTCCTCCCGCATTACAGCGTAAAATTTTACTCTATGGGGTACTGGGCGCTATTGTATTGCGAACCATTTTTATTTTTATTGGCGCGTGGTTCGTTCAGGAATTCTCCTGGATCCTGTATATTTTCGGTGCATTCTTAGTCTATACCGGCTTTAAATTTCTTCAAGGCCATGAAGAAAACCCGAATATCGAAGATATGGCCTTACTCAAGTGGTTACGTAAACGTATGCGTATTACGCCGCAGCTAGATGGTCATAACTTCTTCGTGCGTCAAAACGGTGTGCTCTGGGCCACGCCATTATTCTTGGTGTTGATTTTGGTTGAAGCATCTGATGTGATTTTTGCAGTGGATTCTATTCCGGCTATTTTTGCAGTGACCAGTGATCCCTTTATTGTGTTAACCGCAAACTTAATGGCTATTTTAGGCTTGCGTGCTATGTTCTTCTTATTGGCAGGTGCTGCATCTAAAATGCATTATTTACCTTATGGCCTCGGGATTATCCTGCTGTTTATTGGTTTCAAAATGCTAATGCTCGATGTGTTCCATATGCCAATCTGGATTTCACTTGGTTTTATTGTGATTGTACTGGCGATTACCACCTGGTTATCAGTTCGCTACAACAAACAGCAAGAGCAACTGTAACCTTTAAATAAAATGATCAGCCTTCCATCGCATAGCTGGAAGGCTTTTTATTGCATCTATTATAATTTATGAGCACTTTTTCCAATCCTAAATATTAGGTTTAATTTATAGGACAGGGGTAGGCTTAAAACTGATGGGATGGGGTTTAAAGGAAAAAATTCAGGTACAATCAATCGAAAAAATGAGAAATTAAAAGGTTATTGCATGTCTCCTCTTCAGGCTCAACGCGCCGTTCGTGGCCGCTTCCTTGATCTTCAACACACTGTCACCCAAGCCTCAGACATTGCCCAAGCCATTCGTTATCTTGAAGATGGCTTGCTCATCACCAGCGCTGGAAAAATTACCTGGTTTGGGACATGGCAAGATGGGCAGCATTTGCTGAATCAAGATACGCCCCTTGAACATTATCCTGAGCAACTGATTGTGCCGGGGTTCATTGATACCCATATTCATTTCCCGCAAACCGAAATGGTGGGTGCTTATGGTGAACAATTATTGGAATGGCTGAACACCTATACGTTCCCCACAGAATTGCAGTTTAAAGACAAAGCCTATGCCGACAAAATCGCGCAATTTTTTGTTCAGCAATTATTGAAAAATGGTACCACCACCGCCTTGGTGTTTTGTACAGTCCATGCTGAATCGGTCGATGCGTTATTTGAAGCCGCAGAACAGCATCAAATGCGTTTAATTGCAGGCAAGGTAATGATGGACCGTCATGCTCCTGATGATCTGTGTGATACGGCAGAGAGTTCTTATAACGACTCTAAAGCCCTAATTGAAAAATGGCATGGCAAAGGCCGTAACCTGTATGCGATTACTCCACGTTTTGCACCGACTTCTACACCCGAACAACTTGCAAAAGCGGGGCAGTTAAAAGCTGAATATCCGGAAGTTTATGTACACACCCATTTAAGTGAAAACAAGAATGAAATTGCCTGGGTTAAAGAACTATTTCCAGAACAACAAGGCTATCTGGATGTGTATCACCATTATGGCCTAACAGGGCAGCGCTCGGTATTCGCCCACTGCGTGCATTTAGAAGATGCCGAATGGGACTGTATGCACCAGACCAACTCGGCGATTGCCTTTTGTCCAACCTCCAACCTATTCTTGGGCAGTGGGCTATTTCCTTTGAAAAAAACCTGGGAAAAGCAGGTCAAAGTCGGCTTAGGGACTGATATAGGAGCCGGCACTTCATTTAACCAGCTGCAAACCTTAAATGAAGCCTACAAAGTGCAACAGCTTCAGGGCGATAAACTCTCTGCATTTGAGTCCCTGTATCATGCAACATTGGGTGGAGCCAAAGCCTTGGATCTGGACGACAAACTGGGTAACTTTAACCTGGGCAAAGAAGCCGATTTTATTGTACTGGATTTAAAAGCCACAGCACTGCAGGCATTGCGTCAAGAACGTACTAAAGGTATAGAAGATGCTTTATTTGCCCTGATGACTATGGGCGATGATCGTAATATCCAGGCAACTTATATTTATGGAGAACCGGTATATGTCAAAGAACAAGACCACAAAAACATCCAATGAAAAGATTTTTCTGCTGATTGGACTAGGCGTGGCGTGTGTGGTTTTGCTTAAGCGCGATACCCCAAAGATCAAGGCTTGATTACATTTTCAGGCGCAAAAAAGATGCATCTCTCGGGCAGATGTATTAAAATTAAAACATCTTTTGAGGTGTTGCTGGTCAACACCTTTTTTATTTTTTGATTTGCTTTTAGGTATCTACCCATGACCGTTCATATGAGCGTAATGATCTCAGCTGAAGAAATTCACGCTAAAGTCAAAGAGCTTGGTGCAAAAATTGATGCTCACTATGCCAATAGTGACAAAGAACTTGTTCTGATTGGTTTACTGCGTGGTTCAGTCATTTTTATGGCAGATTTATGTCGTGCAATTGCTAAACCGCATGAACTCGACTTTATGACGGTATCAAGTTACGGCGGCGGTACGGTTTCAACACGTGATGTCAAAATTTTAAAAGATCTGGACGGCGAAATTCGCGGTAAAGACGTGCTCATTATCGAAGATATTATTGACTCCGGAAATACTCTCAGCAAAGTTCTGGAAATTTTGAGCACACGTAATCCGAACTCTATTGAACTGTGCACCTTAATCAGCAAACCTTCACGTCGTGAAATTTACCTTGAAGTGAAATTTTTAGGCTTTGAAGTAGAGGATAAGTTTATTGTCGGTTACGGCTTAGACTATGACCAGAAATATCGTCACATTCCATTTATTGGTGAAATTGGTCTTTAAGACTGATCTCCTATATTTAAAGTGGCCACAGGCCACTTTTTTATGCACTGGATTTAATCCTAAACAAAAAAACAACAGTTTTTAGCAGGACTCAACTGTTTCCTTTTGCATAAATGATTAATTATAAAAATGAAAGCGTAATGAAAATATATAAACAAACGATAAATGGAGAAGACATATGTGGACACTTATAGTTGCCATCGTAGTAGGTTTTATTGCAGGCTTAATTGCGCGTGCTATTCATCCTGGAAATGATAAATCAGGATTTATTGTGACCACCTTGTTGGGTATTGCAGGTTCTTTACTAGCGACTTACGGTGGACGTTTACTCGGCCTTTACGATGAAAACTCAGCAGCAGGCTTTATTGCTTCCGTGATCGGCGCTCTCATTATTTTATTCATATACAACATGGTCACTAAAAAATCACGCGTTTAAATGTTGATTTAAAACAATCAATGTTACCGTTAAAAAAAGCACCTGATCAGGTGCTTTTTTTATGCTTTTATTGGGTAATTATGATGTTTATAAACCTAATTCTTTCCAAATTTGTTGAATTTCTGGCGCAGAACGAACACCCATTACTTTAAAACCGTTAGAGAAAACAATTGCGGGAGTTCCATTTAAACCTAAAGATTTGCCCAAACTCAAATTACGCTCAATCGGGTTGGCACAGCTTTTATTCGAACTAGGTTGTATGCCTTTACTGATCAGATTTGACCAGGCCAAGGTGGGATCTTTTTCACAAAACACTTGTTTGGAAACAGCAATAGACTGGGTTTTGATTGGATAAATAAAAGTATAAATAGTGACATCATTTAACTTGTTTATTTCAGCCTCAAGTTGTTTGCAATACGGGCAATTTGGGTCAGAAAAGATTGCGATCTGGCGTTTACCATTACCTCGTACACTTTTTACTGCCTCCTGCAAAGGCAGTTTTTTCCAGTCAATACTGTTCTGTTCAAGCACTAAATCTTTGGTCAAATTTTTCTGATCACTTAAACGGTACATTGAACCAACCAGAATATGTTGCGCATCTTCACCTACATACACCACTTGACCATCCATTGAACCGCTATAAATGCCTTTCATATCGGTGGCTTGAATATTTTCAATCTTCAAGTTTGGATGTTGCTTACTCAGGTTAGTTTTAACCGTATCAACATTTGCCAAAGTTAAACTTGAAATAAAACTGACCAGGGCAAATGCCAATGTTTTTTTAATCATCTTCTTTTGCTCGTAAATTCCAATTGTTCAACGCGATTCTACTTAAAATTTAACGAGAGATTCAGTTAATTTTAGCAGTCCTTACTTAAACCCCACATTTTATCATCAAGGTTTCACGTGGAACACTGAGATGATTTATAGCGGATTTATTTCCACCGACACATGTACAATTTCATCATGAATAGAGAGTGCTTCACGGACTTGGTCTGCATTCAAATTAGAGTCGGTTGCCAAAGCCAAAATGCAGGAAAATTTTCCTTTTCCCACTTTCCAGACGTGTAGGTCAGTAATTTCTACCAGCGCAAACTCTGCAATCACTTCGCGAATTTCCTCAACTACCGGATGATCCATTTCTGCATCGAGTAAGGTTTTCCCTGTCTCTTTGATCAGACCAATCGCCCATTTTGCCACCATAATTGAACCGACAATCCCCAAGAGTGCATCCAGAAAACCCCATCCCAAATATTTGGCAGCAAACAACGCAATAATCGCAAATACAGAAGTCACCGCATCTGCTACTACATGCATAAAGGCGGCTTTCTGGTTTAAATCATGGTGGTGATGTTCATGTTGCTGTTCATTTTCATGATGGTGATGGTGATGGTGATGGTGATCATCATGCAGCAACCATGCACAGATTAAATTAATCACCAAACCTAAAATGGCAATTGGAATGGCCTGGTTATAATGAATGTCTATGGGATTTATTAGTCGTTCTATTGATTGGAACGCCATAAGTATCGCCACCACCATCAATAAGATCGCGCTGCTATATCCGGCTAAAATTTCAATTTTCCAGGTGCCAAAACTAAAACGGCTATCTTCTGCATAATGACGTGCAGAACGATAGGCAAAATAAGCCAGTCCCAAGGCCAGCATATGTGAACTCATGTGCCAACCATCGGCAAGCAATGCCATAGAGTTGTAAATCCATCCTCCAATCACTTCTAATAGCATCATCACTGCCGTTAGAATAGTGGCCCATAGAATGCGTTTTTGGGCGAGGGGATTACCTTCATCAAACTGATGAGCGTGTGTTCTGGTCAATGGGGGTTTTTGCATAATCTTAATGCTTAAATATACTCCCCCGTAGTATATTTATTTTTGGAGAGTTGTGTTGGGTCATTTACATCAAGACAAGAAAATTCAGAATCGAGTCAAACGTTTACAAGGGCAAATGAACGCCGTAGAGCAAGCCTTAAACAGCCCTGAGCATTCATGTATTACGGTATTACAGCAAGTCGCTGCCATTAAAGGCGCCGTGAATGGTCTAATGAATGAATTGATCGAATCACATTTACGTCATCACGTGATTGGTGAACAGACTGAAATTAATGAACAGGAACTTACTGAATTTTTAAAATTATTAAAGCGTTATAGTTAAATGATTTACATCTTCTAAATTGACCTCTGAGGCTGATAAGAATTAATCTATAGCTCTTCTTTTCCTCTGTAAATATTCGCTATTTTTCACATAATCTAGCGGCTGTTTCTGTGACCCTACATGACGACTCAACAATCATGGCGACCATTTTTAATGGTCAGCCTGGCACTTTGTATTGGAACCATTGGAACTGCGCTTGCTAGTCCCTTATATCCGATCTATCAAGAGCTGTGGCATTTATTACCCAGCCATATTACTTATATCTTTGTCGCCTATATGTTCGGCTGTCTGGCGACCTTGTTATTTTTAGGCCGAACCAGCAACAGTTTTGGATTTCTACGTACATTACAAATCGGTATCGTGTTTGTGATATTGGGTTTAGCGCTTTCCTCTGTTGCATCGAATGCACTTTGGCTGGGATTAGGTCGCTTTATTATTGGAATCGCCTCCGGACTGATCAGCACCTCTGCAATGCTCGGGTTAATTACCACTATTCCAGACAGTCATAAGCAAAATGCACCGCAATTAAGTTCTATCATTACCGTGATTGGTTTTGGACTAGGACCATTTATTGGTGGGCTGATTGCCCAGTTCTCTAGCCAGCCTTTAGTTACCCCTTATTTACCGGTTATTGTCGCTGCGGTTTTATGTTTTTTTGGTTTATTTCTGGTTAAAGTCCGACAATTTAAAGCCCAACCTTTTTCAATCGCACCGCATTTAGAAATGCCTGCAGTCCAACATCAAGCCTTGTTCTTTATTGCCGGTTTCACTGCATTTAGTGCTTTTGGAGCATTTAGCTTATTTGCCTCGCTTTCCCCATCTTTTGTGAAAAATCTGATTCCATGGCATGGACCTCTGGTCAGTGGCTCAGCCATTGCCAGCATTTTAATGGTTTCCGCCATCGTACAATTTCTTGCTAAAAATTTGCCTGCTGGCAAAAGCCTGAATTTAGGACTGATAACGCTCGTGCTCAGCTTTATTTTACTGGGCTTATGTATGAGTATGCAGTGGAGCATTTTGTTCTTTATCAGCGATATTTTGGTCGGTGTAGGACATGGATTTGGCTTGATGGGGGCATTCGGTTTAATTCACCAGATGACCACGACCGATAATCGTGCTGCAGTAATGTCGACCTATTTGTTTATTGGTTACTTAGGCACGATTATACCGATTATTGCAGTAGGTTATTTAGCCGATCATTTTGGTTTAATGCTGGGTGTTTTAGGATTCTGCCTAGGGGTTGGTTTACTGTGTCTTGCACTGATAGTTTGGCATAAGAAAATTGCTTAAAGAAAAGCCCTCAATTGAGGGCTTTTCTTTTAAATCGATTGGATTACTTTCCGATACAGAACGATCCAAAAATTTTCCCCAACAAATCGTCTGCACTGAATTCACCGGTAATTTCAGACAAGGCATTTTGTGCCAAACGTAAAGATTCCGCTACTAACTCGCCCGCTTGATACACCACCAACTGCTCATGTGCTTCTGCCAAATACACCTGTGTACGCTTCATCGCGTCTAAATGACGTGTACGCGCAATAAAGGTATCTTCTTCTGGCTGGAAGCCAGCATGCGCTGTAATCGCATCTATAAGTGCCTGTACCCCAGTTTCCTGTTTGGCTGAGACCGTAATATGACGGAATCCCTGATAATCGCCAATTTCAGCAGCAGTACCGGTTAAATCACACTTGTTGGCAATCAACATCAGACGACGTGGTTCCAGATGTTCGGCAAAATAGTTTTGTGCCAGTTGCAAAGGCTCTTCACCTTGGCTTAGGTCATACACCAACAGCAACAAATCGGCTTGTTCAATCTCTTTAATTGCGCGGCGAATCCCTTCTTTTTCGACAATATCGCCAGTTTCACGCAGCCCTGCAGTATCAGTCAGGGTAATCGGCAAGCCCTTCAGAGTAATTTTTTCATGCAGGACATCACGCGTGGTACCGGCAATATCGGTGACAATCGCACGTTCATTTCCGGCCAAAGTATTCAATAACGAAGATTTCCCTGCATTCGGTTTACCGGCAATCACCACCTGCAAGCCTTCACGCAGCAACTGGCCTTGGCGGGCAGACTTTTGCACAGCCGTGACTGAACTTTGCACATCTTCCAGCAAAGCCAGAATTTTACCATCCGCCAAAAAGTCGATTTCTTCTTCCGGGAAATCAATAGCCGCTTCTACATGCAAACGTAGATGAATTAACTTTTCTAATACGGTGTTCACTCGGGTCGAGAATGCCCCTTGTAGTGAACGTACTGCTGAGCGTGCCGCTGCTTGTGACGTTGCATCAATCAAATCGGCAATTGCTTCCGCTTGCACCAAATCCAGCTTGCCATTTTCAAAAGCACGCATGGAAAATTCACCCGCCTTGGCCGCAATTGCACCCAATTCCAGCAAGCGACCTAATAAAGCATTTTGAATGACCGGGCCACCATGACCTTGCAGCTCCACCACATCTTCACCGGTAAAGGAGTTTGGGTTTGGAAAGCAAATCACCAGGCCTTCATCCATGACTTCACCCGCTGCCTCATGAAACTGACGGAAGCCGGCAAAACGGGCTTTGGGTAAAGCCTTTTGCGTCAAGGCTTCTGCAATGGCATAGGATTTTGGACCTGACAGACGAATCACCCCCACACCACCACGTCCGGGCGGAGTTGCAATTGCAGCAATCGTTGTTCGGTTTTGCATAAAATTCACCTAAAAAATCCCAAATCATAGCCAAATAAAAATCCGCCTAAGATTACCATCTTAAGCGGATTTATTCAGCTACTCGCAATTAGTCGTTACTTAAACAACGTCACGTTTTTCGCGTTCTTTCGCCACACTTTTGTTGATCAAACTTTGCTGCAAGATGGTAATACTGTTGTTGACAATCCAGTACAACACCAAGCCCGCAGGGAAGAACAACATAAATACGGTGAAGATAATCGGCATGATTTTGAAGACTTTTGCCTGCATCGGATCAGCCGGTTGCGGATTTAAAGACTGCTGAATGAACATGGTCAAACCCATCAATAACGGCAGGATAAACCATGGATCCATTGCAGATAAATCTTGAATCCAGCCTAACCATGGTGCATGACGAAGTTCTACAGACTCCATCAATACCCAGTACAAGGCCAAGAAAATCGGCATTTGTAAAAGCAGTGGCAAGCAACCTGATAATGGATTGACTTGTTCACGTTTATACAGCGCCATCATTTCTTGGGAGAAACGCATACGGTCTTCACCGAACTCTTCTTTCATGCGTTGCATTTCAGGTGCAATCACACGCATTTTCGCCATAGAGCGGTAGCTCTTAGACGACAATGGCCAAAGAATTAGTTTCACCAACACAGTCAACAAGATAATTGACCAGCCCCAGTTGCCTACAATGTTATGGAAGAACTGCAGCCCCAGGAACAATAACTTCGCAATTGGCCATAACCAGCCATAATCCACGGTTTGGTTTAAACCAATCGCTAGGTCTTTCAATTCAGACTGAATTTTAGGACCTGAATAGAAGGTTGCATCCAACTCAGCCGCAGTACCGGCAGGTACATTGATCATCGGTGAAGTAAAACCGATAATATTCATATTATCAGTAGATTGACGCGATTCTAATTTCGCACTATATGGCTGACCATTGGCTTGCGTCAGTTTAAGATCACCTGGAATCCAGGCACTTACGAAATAATGCTGAACAATACCAACCCAGCCGCCTTTCGCTTCAACATTCAATTTTTCTTCATTGAAGTTGGCAAATTTAAGCTTGTTGTAGTGTTCATCAGGTGTACCCCAAGCACCGCCCAGGAATGTACCTAGGGTAAAAATACCTTGGTCTGATTTACCTGGATCATCCGAATTGTCACGTTTGATTTGACCAAACATTTGACCTTGCCAGTTCTGAGCACTACGGTTCACAACTTTGTGGTTGACAATAATCGGGTATTCACCTTGTTTAAAGGTAAATGTTTTGATGATTTCTACACCATCAGCCGTTTTATAGATCATTGGTACCGATAAAACTTTAACCGCCTTACCATCTTTTGTTGTTTCAGCTTTAGCATCAGCCAAAGTATAAGTTGCTTTTTCAACTTCATACACCGGGCGACCATTACGGTTGCTGTCCGGTCCATTTAAACCAATCAGGCCAGACTGAGCGACGTAAGTACGTTTCGCATCACTTTCCAGCATGACAAACGGTTCATCGCTGTCTTTATTTTTGTCATGATTGAGTAATTCAATACGAACAATGTCACCACCTTTAGGATTAATCCAAAGATGATAAAGGTCAGTTTGTACTGAAATAAGCTGTTGACTTACAGGTGCAGTGGCATCTGTTGTAGTTTGCTGAGTGGCAATATTTGCTTGAGGCACGTCAGACGCTGCCGGAGCTGTTTGAGCATTTGGCAAATCTGCAGATACTTCATGCGAAACCACGGCAGCTTCTTGCTGCGGTTTAGTCTCTGCATGACCATAATCTTTTTGCCAAGCCAAAATAAGCAAATATGCGACGACAAACATAGCCCCTAGAATTGCAAACCTGGCCCATTGTTGCATATCTATTATCCCAAGTAGTTAGAGTGATTTCGGTTCAATAAACGATCACGAAAGGGTACAGCAACGTGAAGCGTTTGAGAATCCATTTGCTGAAATGAAATAAAACGAATTGCTTTTTGCGGAACCGGGTCATAACCCGAACCACCCCAAGGATGACAACGACAAATACGCTTAGTAGCTAACCACGCACCACGCACAGCACCATAAGAATGGACTGCTTCTAAAGAATATTGAGAACATGTTGGAATATAACGACAGCGGGGTCCCAATAAAGGACTAATCGCGATCTGATAGAATCGAATCAACCAATGCAGTAAACGTACCATTGGCCTTCTCTACTTTTGTGGGGAGGGAGCTATCTTTTTATGCTTATTGGCAAGGCGTTGCAATTTCTGCCAAGCAAATAGTAATTGCTGTTGCAATTCTGCATTAGGTATTGCTTCAATACCAACTTTAGGCATGACCACAATATCTAATAAATCTAATTGCTGTTGATGAAGGCGAAAACTTTCGCGAGCAAGACGTTTCACTCTATTTCTTTCATGTGCACGACGCACTTTTTTCTTGGCAACAACAATACCCAAACGGCTACAAGGCTGTTCGGAATTTTTTGCCAAAAATAAGAAATGGGGTTGATGCACTTTAAAAAGCGCACCATCAAACACACTTTTATAATCGGCAGCACAGCGTATACGTACGTCTGTGCTGAAGCCATAAAGTGTCATAACACCCAAAATCGTAATAACTTAACTAATTAAACAGTTAAGCTATGACGACCTTTTGCACGACGGCGAGCTAATACTTGACGACCAGCTTTAGTAGCCATACGAGCACGGAAACCATGAACACGCTTACGCTTTAATTCTGATGGTTGAAATGTACGTTTCATATTGAAACTCCAAAAATGATCTTCTATGAAGGTTCGCGATTTTAGTGTTCATTCATTGATCTGTCAATTAAAAACAAAATTTCTTTCAAAATAAGGTATTTTTTTGACAAATGATAAATCTAAGATTTTTTTATCACATTAAAAATTGTTTTAATTTTACACACAATATAAGCATTTGATTAATAATGAAACATAAGTTATAAACAGAAATATTCACAATATTATCCACAACTTAGTATTGATAAGATTATTCTCCTGACTTTTGAATTTAAATTTAAAAATATGGGAAGTTATCCCCATGGGCAAGGGTTCTTATAATTAAATTCAAATTTATAAATTTAAATTTATTACTATTAGGGAGCCATTTTTCTGTGGAAAAGCTATTTTTATTTTTTGTAAACAATATCTTAAATTGTGGATATCCATGTTTTTATAATTGTATTAAATTGTGGATAACTTTATGGTATATTTTATCCACAGCTTGAGGATAAGCTTATCCACACCGTGATTTGAATTTAAATTTAAACTGAAATTTGCTTTTTTGAGTGATATTTCTTTAATTGGGCCATGACAGATGTGGATAACTTCGATAGAATGGCGACCCGCTTGTTCGGGCTCAAAACGATTTTTTATAACTAATGGAATAAATAGGGGTTTCACATGCTTTGGACTGACTGTTTAACTCGTTTGCGACAAGAGCTTTCGGGTAATGTCTTTACAATGTGGATTCGCCCTTTGGTGGCTGAAGAGCTTAACGACACATTAAAACTTTATGCACCCAATCCGTATTGGACCCGTTATATTCAGGAACACCATCTTGAGCTGATCACGATCTTGGCAGAACAAATGTCTGAGGGGCGGGTACGCAAAGTCGAAATTTTGGTCGATTCCCGTCCGGGTGCCATTCTATCCGCCAATGAACAACCTGCAACCACGACTGCTGCTTTGCAATCGGTTGCCGCCCCCATGGCTAGACCGCGAAAAGAAAAAGAAGAATCAGGCCCTAAAAATAGCCGTAAGCGTTTATTAAATCCATTATTTACTTTTTCGTTATTTGTTGAAGGACGCTCGAACCAAATGGCAGCGGAAACCTGTCGTAAAGTTTTGACTCAGTTAGGGGCTTCTCAACATAATCCTTTATTTTTGTATGGCCCCACAGGTTTGGGTAAAACGCATTTAATGCAAGCGGTGGGGAATGCATTATTGCAAGCCAAACCCAATGCGCGCGTCATGTATATGACTGCCGAAAGTTTTGTGCAAGATTTTGTCAGTTCCTTGCAACAAGGCAAGGTTGAAGAGTTTAAGAAAAATTGTCGCTCGCTGGATTTATTGCTGGTAGATGATATTCATTTGCTGGCCGGCAAAGAAGCCAGCTTGGTGGAGTTCTTTTATACGTTTAATGCCTTGCTGGATGAATCAAAACAGATCATTTTAACCTCAGATCGTTATCCTAAAGAACTGACTGAACTGGATGCACGTCTGGTTTCGCGTTTTTCCTGGGGCTTGTCTGTGGGTGTGGAACCGCCGGATATTGAAACACGTATCGAAATTTTATTGAAAAAAGCGGAAAACATCGGGGTAGAATTGCCGCGTAATTGTGCTTTGTTTGTGGCTCAACAAGTCGTCGCCAATGTACGTGAACTGGAAGGTGCACTGAACAAAGTCGTGGCTATTTCACGTTTTAAAGGTACCTCGATTGATTTGGAGGTGGTGCGGGAATCGTTAAAAGATGTCCTCGCGATTCGTGCCCGAACCATCAGTACTGAAAATATCCAGCGTGTAGTGAGTGAATATTTCCGGATTCCGCTGAAAGAAATTGTCGGACCTAAACGTACCCGTATCTATGCGCGTCCACGTCAGTTGGCGATGGGGTTGGCGCGTGAACTCACTGGCGATAGTTTCCCGGAAATTGGCATGGCCTTCGGCGGTCGTGATCACAGTACCGTGATGCATGCCTGTGAGAAAGTATTGAGTCTTCGTGAGGAAGATCCGATCTTTAATGAAGACTATAAAAACCTGCAACGTTTGTTGCAAAGCTGATTGAATCTGATCAAATTCTATTCTTGCAATGCGGCATATTCTGCCGCATAGTACACTGCTAAAAAACATTTATTTACTATTTATCTTCAGTTGTTAGAGGAATGTACCGTGCGTTTGAAAATCGCGAAAGAAAGCTTACTTAATGTTCTGTCACATGTCGTAGGAGCGGTTGAACGTCGCCATACTTTAAACATCCTGTCTAATGTAAAAATTCAAGTCAGTAATGAATCATTAACCATTACCGGTTCAGATCTGGAAGTGGAATTGGTTGCCAGTACGACGCTAGCCGAAGGTGCATGCCTGCAAACTGGTGAAACGACTGTACCTGCACGCAAGCTGATGGACATTTGTAAATCATTACCGACTGCGGCATTGATTGACCTGCAAATTACTGAAGATCGCTGCATTTTAAAATCGGGCAATAGCCGTTTTGTGTTGGGTACTTTGCCTGCTGAAGACTATCCATTATTGAGCAGTGAAAATGCTCAAGGTACGCAAGTAACGGTAACTCAGCGTGAGTTAAAACGCTTGTTTGAAAAAACTGCTTTCGCGATGGCAGTGCAAGATGTACGTTTTTATTTAACCGGTACTCTGCTTGAAATTGATCAAAACCAGCTTCGTGCCGTGACTACTGATGGTCACCGTTTGGCTTTATGTGAAACCGCAGCAACGTCCACCGCCACCCAAGCCATCCAAGCGATTGTGCCCCGCAAAGCAGTGGCAGAATTGCAGCGCTTACTCAGCATTGAAGACGAGCAATTGTCTCTACTGATTGGTCGTGAATTATTGAACGTGACCATTAGTGCACCAAGCCGTGACAAAGAACAGGGCAATATCACGGTTCGTTTCACCACCAAATTAATTGATGGCAAATTCCCGGATTACCGTCGTGTGATTCCACGTGGTGGCGATAAAAACGTATCGATTGCTCATAATGTATTCAAACAGTCCCTGCAACGTGTCGCAATTTTAAGTAATGAAAAATTGCGCGGTGTATTCCTGAATTTTGGCGCTGATTCTTTACAACTGCGTGCCAATAACCCAGAGCAAGATGAAGCGATTGAAGATCTAGCCATTCAATATGCGGATGCACCGATGGAAATGTCGTTCAATGCGCAATATTTATTGGATGTACTCGGTGCGTTGGATGGTGATGATGTCTATATGACCATGACTGAAGCCAATCAATCTGTATTAGTACACGATCCAGCGCAACAAGATCAAACCTATGTTGTCATGCCAATGCGGGTTTAATTTGCAGACTTCTTAGCAGATCAAATTATGTTTATCACGCGTTTAAATATAGAACGTGTTCGAAATTTAAAAGCGGTTGCACTCCAAGAGTTGCAGCCGTTTAATGTCTTTTATGGCCAAAATGGTTCAGGTAAGACCTCGATTCTAGAGGCCATTCATTTGCTGGCGACCGGACGTTCTTTTCGAACCCATATCCCAAAGAATTATATTCAGAATGAAACAAGTGACGCAATTGTTTTTGCGCAATCTGCGACTGAAAAGATTGGTATGCAAAAACTGTTATCCGGTGAGCAACTGATTAAAGTGAATGGCGACAATATCGCGACCCAAGGTCAGTTGGCTAAAATTTTACCCTTACAGCATATTGATCCACAAAGTACCGACATTATTGACTACGGAGCCAAACCACGTCGCCAATTGATAGACTGGCTGATGTTCCACGTGGAACCGGATTTTTATCATGCCTGGCAGTATTATTCACGGGCCTTAAAACAGCGCAACAGTTTGTTGAAATCGAGACGAAATCTTAATCTGAATGATTTAGAGCCATGGAATAAAATGCTAGCCGAATATGGTGAAATGCTGCATTCACAGCGCAGTGGAATTGTGGAACAGTGGAAGGTTTACTTTGAGCAGGATTTAAAACACTTATTGCCTAATCTGGATATTCAGATGGAATATGTTCCTGGTTTTCATACCGAGCTTGGCTTGCTGCATGACCTCACTGTACATCATCAAAAAGACCTGGATAGACGCTATACCGAGTATGGTCCGCATCGTGCAGATTTACGTTTAAAAACAACACTGGGTGATGCTGATGTGGTGCTTTCACGCGGTCAAAAAAAGCTGCTGATTGTGGCCTTAAAACTGTCACAGATTGCAATGCTGCATGCCTGTAACAAGGAAACTGTGGTATTATTAGATGATGTGACAGCAGAATTAGATTTAACTGCACAGCGACGATTAATTGAGCGATTGAGCCAACTGGGTAGTCAAGTTTTTATTACCACTTTAGAGCACGAATCAGTAAAAAAACATTTACATGATTTGTCTATTTCATATCAATTATTCAATGTTGAAAACGGTCAAGTTCAAGTTGTTGTGCAATAGTTTTTTAGATTTTAACCATCTTTGGATAGACCTATATTTCACTAGGGAGAAACCATGAGTTCAGAAGATCAAGCTGCTTCTCAAACAGAACCAACCAATGAAAAGGCTTATGATTCCTCTAGTATCAAGGTATTACGTGGCCTCGATGCTGTGCGTAAGCGTCCAGGTATGTATATTGGTGATACGGACGATGGTTCAGGCTTACATCACATGGTATTTGAGGTGGTGGATAATGCCATCGATGAAGCCTTGGCAGGTCATTGTGATGAAATTTTAGTCACCATTCATGAAGATGAATCAGTCAGTGTTTCAGACAACGGTCGTGGTATTCCAACTGATATTCATCCAGAAGAAGGTGTCTCTGCTGCTGAAGTGATTTTAACCATTCTTCATGCCGGCGGTAAGTTTGACGATAATAGCTATAAAGTATCTGGTGGTTTACACGGGGTGGGTGTTTCGGTTGTAAATGCCTTGTCGAGTAAATTATTACTGAATATTCGTCGTGCCGGTAAAGTGTATGAGCAAGAATATCAGCATGGCGATCCAGTTTATAAGTTACGTGAAATTGGTGAAACAATCGAATCGGGTACCACCGTTCGTTTTTACCCAAGTGAATTAACCTTTAGCCAAACCATTTTCAATGTTGATATTCTAGCGCGTCGTTTACGTGAACTTTCATTCTTGAATGCCGGGGTTCGTATTGTATTGCGTGATGAACGTATCGATGCTGAACATGTATTTGATTATGAAGGTGGTCTTTCTGAATTCGTAAAATATATCAATCAGGGCAAAACCCATTTGAATGATATTTTCCATTTTACCAGTCAAGTGCCGGAAACAGGGATTACTGTTGAAGTCGCTTTACAGTGGAATGATACCTATCAGGAAAATGTGCGCTGCTTTACCAACAATATTCCGCAAAAAGATGGTGGTGCGCATTTAGCCGGTTTCCGCGCAGCATTAACCCGGGGCTTAAACCAGTATTTGGATAGTGAAAATATTCTGAAGAAAGAAAAAGTCGCGGTGACGGGTGATGATGCACGTGAAGGCTTAACTGCAATTGTTTCAGTGAAAGTGCCTGATCCAAAATTCTCTTCACAAACCAAAGAAAAACTGGTTTCAAGTGAAGTGAAACCTGCTGTAGAGCAGGCGATGAACAAGGAATTTTCTGCTTATTTGCTGGAAAATCCACAAGCGGCAAAATCAATTGCCGGTAAAATTATTGATGCGGCGCGTGCACGTGATGCGGCGCGTAAAGCGCGTGAAATGACACGTCGTAAGAGCGCGCTGGATATTGCAGGTCTTCCAGGTAAATTGGCTGATTGCCAAGAAAAAGATCCAGCATTGTCTGAATTATACTTGGTCGAAGGTGACTCTGCGGGTGGTTCAGCCAAGCAGGGCCGTAACCGCAAGATGCAGGCGATTCTGCCACTGAAAGGTAAAATCCTGAATGTCGAACGTGCACGTTTTGACAAAATGATTTCATCGCAAGAAGTCGGCACCCTGATTACCGCACTTGGTTGTGGTATTGGTCGTGAAGAATACAATCCGGATAAACTGCGTTATCACAAAATCATTATCATGACCGATGCTGACGTCGACGGTTCGCACATTCGTACGCTACTGTTGACTTTCTTCTTCCGTCAAATGCCTGAACTTGTGGAACGCGGTTATATCTATATTGCACAGCCACCCTTGTATAAATTGAAAAAAGGTAAACAGGAGCAATATCTTAAAGATAATGATGCTCTAGAAACCTTCCTGATTTCAAATGCGATTGATGATTTATCTTTGCATATTAGTGCTGAATCTCCTGCAATTTCAGGTCAGGCCCTGGCAAAAGTCATTGAAGATTACCAGGTTTCACAGAAAAGTTTGACCCGTTTAACCGTACGTTATCCTGCAAGTTTGCTGGATGGGTTATTGGGTCTGGATGCATTTAAACTTGATCAAAATCATGATGAAGAGTATGTGAAACAATGGTCTGAACAGTTACGTATTGCGATTGAAAAATATCAACCAAGTTTACGTCCTGAAATCAGTTTAGAAGTGTTTGAAAAAGAACATGCTGATGGTTCTAAAGTGGCACATTACTGGCCACGTGTGACCATCTATGTACACAACTTGCCGCAGTCGTATTTACTTGATTCGGGACTACTGGCTTCTGGTGAATATAAGCGTTTACTGCAAAATTCGAAGAGCTGGTTTAGCTTGCTTGAAGACGGCGCGTATTTGCAGAAAGGTGATCGTAAAATCAATGTCATCACTTTCCATCAAGTATGGCAGCATATTTTAGCCGATTCACGTCGCGGCATGATGATTCAGCGCTATAAAGGCTTGGGTGAGATGAATGCGGAGCAGCTTTGGGAAACCACCATGGATCCTGAAAACCGTAACATGTTGCAAGTTACCATTGATGATGCGATTGAAGCAGATCGTATGTTCTCTTGTTTGATGGGTGATGATGTAGAACCACGTCGTGCCTTCATTGAGGAAAATGCTTTAAATGCAGATATCGATGCTTAATGTATTGATCAGTTAAATTGTAAAAAGCACCCTTCGGGGTGCTTTTTTTATGCTATTTTCATTTAAATATGATTAACTTTTAGCCATCTATATTTTATAAAAGTGACTTATTCCTCTGTCATGATGAGTCCTGTGCAAAGGAGATCATCATGCAATATTACGAGGTTAGTACAATGGATAATCAACTGGAACAGATTCGGGACATTTGGAGCAATGCATTTTTTACCGGTAATTTTGAGGTATTGGCTCAGTATGAACATGAGCAATTTAAAGTGGTTTATGAGCAGGAAGGTCGAGTTGAAAGCAATTTTACCCGTTATGAACGTATTGCTCATGCCGTGAAAAATGGTGTATGGAAACCGCAACAACCACTGATAGAATTTGAAGAGTTCGAGTTTGATCGAGACCTAACACACTGTAAGGTTTTGATTGGTTTGGAAGATCAGAAAAAGATTCAAGAATTATGGGTCAATGAAGGTACTTGGAAAATTATCGAACTCAGGTTTTTAAAACGTAAAAAGCCCCAACAGGATGAATAATAAATCTTATTTTTTGAAAATCCGAATGTGGATAAGTTTTTTTTGTTTCATAAGTATGTGAAAATTAATTTATCCACAACTTAAACTGATGCTTTTATTTTAAATTTAAAGTTGGTTTATGTGTAATGTGGGTAATTTTTTTTAAATTTGAAAAGTCTGTTTTGAATTTAAAATTAATAGAGGGGGATTTTTAAATTTAAAGATACTGACATCTTGGTAAGGGATATTGCTATAAACGTATTATGTAGAAAAATTAAAAAATCGCAGTACACGTTTGAAATTGTACTGCGATCATAAAATAAGCATCACTTTAGTTTTACTTAAGAGTGTTGGATTGGCTTATTCGCAAGCACCTTCTAGCTCTTCCAATTCCATCATTAGCTCTAACATTTGTTCTTCAGCTTCAGCCAATTTCGCTTTTAACTCAGTTTGTTCATTCATAAGCTTTAACAAATCACCTTTACGATTTGCTTCATATAATGCGCTATCACCGAGTAATATTTCGATTTCCGCTAAACGTGGTTGTGTTTTGGCAATCTGAGCTTCAATTTTTTCAATATTCTTGCGAACAGGACGACTGAGTTCACGACGACGCGCAGCTTCTTTACGTTGTGCTTCTTTGTCCAGTTTAGAAATCGTCGGTTTAACTTCTACTTGCGATTTCACAGGTGCAGCAGGTTGTTGACCTGACTTCATCATGTCGATGCGCGCTTGACGTAACCAGTCTGCATATGCAGTGAGATCACCATCAAACTCACGGCTTTGACCGCCATGCACTAAGATTAACTCATCACAAACACTGGCAATCAGTTGGCGTTCATGCGATACCAGCACCACAGCCCCTTCAAAATCTTGTAATGCCATGGTTAATGCATGACGCATATCCAAGTCTAAATGGTTGGTCGGTTCATCCAGAATCAACACGTTTGGACGTTGCCATACAATCAGTGCCAGTGCTAGACGGGCACGTTCACCCCCCGAGAAGCTTTCACTTGGGGTATCCATGCGTTCGCCACTAAAACCGAAACTGCCGAGGAAAGAACGCAAACTGGCTTCACTGATTTTCTTATCGGCAATACGGGACAATTGCAGCATTGGGCTGGCATTACCATCCAAAGCATCCATTTGATGCTGAGCAAAGTAACCGATATTTAATAATTCAGAATCTTTACGGGTCCCTTGAAGCAGGGGTAAGTCACCGACCAACGATTTAATCAGTGTCGATTTACCTGCACCATTCATTCCCAGCAAACCAATACGGCTGGTCGGGGTGATTTGTAGGCTGACATTGGTCACAATCAGTTTATCACCATAACCAATATCCGCATGCTCAAGTTCAAGCAGCGGCGAACTCATTTTAGTCGGTTCACGGAATGAGAAGGTAAATGGGGTGTCAACATGCGCTGCAGATAATTCTTGCATACGTTCAAGTTGTTTAATCCGGCTTTGTGCTTGCTTGGCTTTAGTGGCTTGTGCCTTAAAGCGGTCAATATATTTCTGCAAATGTGCGCGTGTTTCTAATTGCTTTTCATAAGCTTGCTGTTGTTGAGCCAAACGTTCACTACGAGTACGTTCGAAAGTTGAATAGTTGCCGGTATATAGAATCAGTTCTTGATTTTCGATATGTAAAATATGATCGGTAATTGCATCTAAGAAATCACGGTCATGCGAAATCAGAATCAATGTACCTTCATAGGCTTTTAACCAGTCCTCTAGCCACAGAATGGCATCTAAATCTAGATGGTTAGTCGGCTCATCGAGTAACAACAGATCTGAACGGCTCATCAAGGTACGCGCAAGGTTTAGACGCATACGCCAACCGCCGGAGAAGCTTGAAACATCCAGTTGTGACTGATGTTCAAAGAAACCCAAACCTGCCATCAATTGTGATGCTTTAGACGGTGCAGTATAGCCATTAATTTCGTCAAAACGGCCATATAAATGTGCAAGTTCATCATCGCTTAAGCTTTCTGGATGATCTAGTTTATTTTGAATATCCCAAAACTCTTCATCGCCAGACAACACAAAATCAATCGCTTTCATATTTAAAGCTTTGATTTCCTGTGCCATATGCGCAACAGTCCAAACCGCAGGACGAGTTAAAGAACCTCCATCCGATTCCATGCCACCGAGTAGAGCAGAAAATAGCGTGGATTTTCCTGCACCATTTACACCAGTTAAACCAATTTTCCAGCCTGGATGGAGTTGCATGGATGCTTTTTGAAATAAAACACGTCCACTGCGACGTATAGAAAGTTGATCTAACTGAATCATTAAAATATCTAAATGAGAAAATGGTGTGTGTATTCTAAAGGAAGTGACCGAGAAAAGAAAAAGACTGAGGCATTATTATGTGGATAAAACACGGACTTTAAGTAAATAAATAAAAAGGTGATAAGTTGTGCGAAATAAGCCTTTTATCAGAAATAGAATTAAGTCTCTATTTTTACCATTAAAACAACATTATAGTCATTTCATAGGGAATATATAAAAAAAATTAGGGATTAGCATGAAAAAAGGAATTTTGATTTTATCCACTGGACTTTTCTTCAGTCTTTCAAATTTGGCACAGGCAAAAGAAAATATATGTGTTTTTGATTTGTTGGGAAAAGCCGGTGAATCTTATAAATTGATTGAAGAATGGGCTTTGGCCAGTAAGCAATGGGGAGGAGACGTCACTCTTATTTCTTATCAAGATGAAGCTAAAGTTGAACAAGATTTTAAATCAGGTCAATGTGATGCCTTTTACATGACCTCAATGCGTGCGCGTGCCTACAATAAATTTGCGGGTTCAATTGATGCGCTGGGTGGGGTGCCGAGTAATGATATAGCACAAAAATCTATAAGCTATGTACTTGATAAACGTAATGAAAAACGTCTAATCAATACCATGGGCAAGGAAACTTTTGAAGTGGCAGGAATTGGACAAATTGGTTTGGCGTATATTTTTGTCCGTGATCGTTCAATTAATTCTTTAGCTCGCGCAGAAGGCAAGAAATTCGCTGTATTACATTATGATTATGCTCAAAAAATTATGGTCACGCGTGTTGGTGCTGTTCCGGTCATGTCCGAGATTTCAAATTTCATCAAAAAATTTAATCAAGCTGAAGTCGAGATTGTTGCCGCACCTGCTTATGCCTTTAAACCACTAGAAATATATAAGGGTTTAGGTACGCAAGGAGCAATGATTAATTTTCCAGTAGTGAATGTCACCGCCGATTTGATTATACGTAAAAATAAATTTCCCGAAGGTTTTGGCATGCAATCTCGTAGTTGGTTCGTCAAACAATTACCGAAAAGTTTTGCGATGGTTAAACGTATGGAAGCTGAAATTCCGGCAAAATACCGCATAAATTTAAGCAAAGAAGACCAAGTAAAATATCAAAAAATTCTGCGTGAAGGACGGGTTGATTTAACCAAACAAGGAATTTATGAACCAGCGATGATGACAGTATTGAAAAAAGCCCGTTGTACTGTGGAACGAACCAATTTTGAGTGTTCTTTGAATGGAGAATAAAAATAATGTTCTGTAGTAATTTGTAAAATATCTAAAATTTACTTATTAATAGTGTATAAAATTTTCATATAACATTTTGATTTTATTATTAAATTAAAAAAATATAAATCAATTGACATTTAAGCTGAAAAAAAATGGAGTAAATGCTCTATTTTTTTTTAATAAATTTGCATAATATTTGTGCCATGGATGGAAACTCGTCAAACAACAAGATTCTAAAAGGACCACTCTAATGAAAAAAACGATTCTGGCAGTAGCTGCATTGTCTGCTATTGGTTTAGCGACCACAGCACAAGCAGAAAAAGTGGATGTTTGCGTATTTGATTTACTGGGTAAATCTGGTGAGTCTTATCAAATGGCACAGGAATGGGCGTTGGCTGCCAAAGGCTGGGGCGTTGATATCAATTTAATTCCACGTCAAGATGAAGCTGTTGCGGATAATGATTTTAAAGCGGGCAAATGTGATGGCGTTTTTATGACGGCAATGCGTGCACGTCAATACAATAAATTTGTGGGTTCTATTGATGCTCTCGGCGGCGCACCAAGCAATGCCATTGCGCAGCGTGCAATTACATTTGCGCTTGATAAGCGTAATGCAGCGAAAATGGTCAGCAATTTAAGCGGTAAAAAATATGAAGTTGCCGGTATTGCACCTTTAGGTTCAGCTTTTATTTTTGTACGTGATAAGAGTATCAATTCTATTGAAAAAGCAGCAGGCAAAAAATTTGCAGTATTGGGTTATGACGACGCGCAAAAAATCATGGTGCAACGCGTAGGGGCACAGGCAGTAATTTCGGATGTATCGAACTTTGTGGCGAAATTTAATAATGGTCAGGTCGATATGGTTGGTGCGCCTGCCTATGCGTACAAACCTTTAGAAATCTACAAAGGTCTAGGTACAAATGGGGCAATGTTCAATTTTCCGGTACTGCAAGTGACGTCAGATTTTGTGATTCGTCCCGATCAATTCCCAGCTGGTTTTGGACAAAAATCGCGTGATTGGTTCGTGAAAAACTTGCCAAAAAGTTTTGCGATGATTAATCGTCTTGAAGCCAGTATTCCAGCCAAATTTAAAATGAACTTAACCGCAGATGATAAAACCAAATATCAAAAAATGTTGCGCGAAGGCCGTATGGATATGACCAAACGTGGAGTTTACGATGCAAGCATGATGACGGTATTGAAAAAAGCACGCTGTTCTGTCGATAAAGCGAATTTCGAATGTTCACTTGGCGGCGAATAATCTTGATTTTCAAAAAGAAAGCCTAGCTTAAATCTAGGCTTTTTTTTGAATTGAATATGTCATTTTTGCCATTGTTGTCAGTCAAAAAAGGCGTAATCTTAAAAAATAATGATAAAAATTTTTATCAGAAAAAGAAGAACAAGCCTAGAAAGCATGTAATTTAGGATGAATAAAAACTTAAAACAATTCATTTTTTAACTGAATAAAAACAAAGACACAAGGAAGAAAAATTCATGATGCAATGGTCTAAAGCGCTATTACTTGGTGTAGGTCTGTGTGCTGTAACGGGTGTTAGTCAAGCAAAACAGGTGATGTGCGTATTCGATTTGGTGGGTAAAAGTGGTGATGTCTTTAGCTTAATGAAAGATTATCAATTAGCAGCCAAAAATTGGGGGGCTGATATTGAATTACGTGTCGGTCAAAACGAAGCAGTTATTGCTGAAGACTTTAAAGCAGGTAAATGCGATGCGATTAGTGTCACAGGTATGCGGGGTCGCCAGTTTAACGATTTTACCGGTTCTCTAGATGCTATTGGTGCGATTCCTGATTTAAAACTTGCGGTTAAAGTGATGCAAGGTTTAGCCAGCCCGACTTTTGCCAAACATATGCTACGTGGAAAATATGAAGTAGTGGGTGTCATTCCAGTTGGAGATGCTTTTTTAATGGTCAATGACCGTAGCATTAACACAGTCGCTAAGGCTGCCGGTAAAAAAATTGCAGTGCTAGATTATGATGAAGCACAAAAAATCATGGTTCAGCAAATTGGTGCACAGGCGGTCAGTGCGGATGTTACCAATTTTGGGGCCAAATTTAACAATGGTCAGGTCGATATAATTGGTGCACCTGCTGCCGTATTTAAACCTCTAGAATTATATAAAGGTTTAGGTAATAAAGGCGCAATTGTAAATTATCCAATTTTACAAGTGACTGGTAATATTATTATCCGTCCAGATAAATTTCCAGCAGGCTATGGACAAAAATCACGTGAATGGGTAAGAAGTCAGTTACCGCGTGCATTTGGTATTTTAGGTAAAATGAAAGCAGATATTCCACAAAAATATTGGATGCAAATTCCTGCAGTAGATAAGCCAGGCTATCAAAAAATGATGCGCGAATCGCGTGTCGATTTAACCAAACGTGGTGTATATGATAAGCGTATGATGAAATTATTATGGCAATTCCGCTGTAAGGAAGATCCGAAGAATTTTGAATGTAGTCTTCAAGATGAGAACTACAAACAATCTTGAGAAAAATACTCAGATTTGACTTTAAATCTTCAAATACTGACCATATATTGGGTATGCTATACTTCAAATATGGTCTTTATCTTTTAAAGGCAACTGAATTGAACAGAGGAATCCAACATGAATGCCCAAGCTCTGGTGCTGACCGACAATGCTGCGAATAAAGTACGCCAATTGCGTGATAGTGAAGGCAACCAAGAATTAATGTTACGCGTTTATGTTACAGGTGGCGGTTGTTCAGGCTTTTCTTATGGTTTTAACTTCGCCGAGAGTATGAACGAAGATGATGCGGAATTTGTCAATGGCGACGTGAAGATGCTGGTTGATTCTCTAAGCTACCAATATCTTGTTGGTTCAGCAGTAGATTATATTGAAGGTTTAGAAGGTTCACGTTTTGTGGTTCAGAACCCGAATGCAACCACGACCTGTGGCTGTGGTTCTTCCTTCTCAATTTAATAAAAAAATTAAAAAGTCCTCCTGATTTGGAGGACTTTTTTTATGAAATAGAGAATTTATTAGGGTTCTAATTTAGCCGCTTCTAAAATATCAAAAATAACAGTGGTCACGTCTTGGCTTAAATCACGATTGTTAAAAATTTCATACGCTGTAATAGTGACATCTGTATCGCTTGGCAGTAGGCGTTGTTCTTCTTCAATCAGATGCTGAATAGGTAATAAGGTCTGTTTTATTTCCAAATGCAGAATATCTTTAAATTCAAGATTTTCATCTTCCAGCTCGATCAGTTGTTCGTTTAAAAATGGCAATAAAATAGAATGGAGGTAAGGCTGAATCTCAATAATATCAAAGATTTCAATCTCACGTGTTTGCTCAATTGTACTAATGTGATCATTCATTTCAATCAGAATATGGTAGTAACTCACACGCGTCTCCAGAGATTTTATGTTGTCATTTCTTGACATCACAATAACATGAAATGAGCCTATTTACCGCTCTATTACTATGCATATACTTATAAAAAGTAAGGGATTTTTGCATTGTATCTCAGTCTTGGCCTTACGTGCCTGAAATAGGGCCAAATCCGCTGTCGATAAACTGAAATTTTGCATCTGTTGATCTTTCATTAGCGGATACATCAGCGCTTGAGGATCTTGATTGTGTTTTAAGCCCAGTGCATGTCCAAATTCATGCGCCAGAGTTAAACGTAAATCGTCTGCTGACACGAACTCATAAATATTAATTTGCTTACCATTAAATAAGCCTTTATCGAATAAATGCGGTCGAAAGCGCTGATTAAATTGCTCAACAGATTGATTTAACTGACGGTTAATTTGATTCAGTTCATCTACATGGCTATTCAATTGCTGAATTTTTTGGTTATACACATTGATTTCCTGTTCTAGGGCAAAAATTTGTTGTTGTAATTGATGACGTTGTTGTATGAATTGATCGCGTTGTGCAGGCTTTACACCACCATTGTGATTGATCACGGCAATTTTCTGATTATATTGACTTAATTGGTCATCAAGCTGGATTTTTTTAGCCTCGAGCAGGGCATTAGCACGGTCTATTTCTTGTTTAAATTGTTTGAAATTTTGATTTTTATTCGACCAGATCTGCTGCTCTTGTTCGATATTGCCCAGTTGTTGGCGGCGTTGATTAGATTCATCTTGACGTTGATCATAAATTAAATGAATCGCCAGTTTGGCATTTGGATCATAGACAAAATAATCTTTGCCTGTACCTTGTTTCCAAATATCCGTGGCTTGTTGGCTAATGAGCTGCACTTCATCTTCAGTTAAACCAAAACGCGGATCGACTTCTGCAATACGATAACGCAGACGTGTGTCGAATGGGTGCTGAATACGATCCAACACATTATTATGCCGAATTTGGGGATGAGTTCGAGTTTGATAAGTCATGAGCAAAAAGAACATGACCAAAAGGCAGAGTACAACCAAGCGCATAAGGGCTTAAAAAGTTATTTATTTTAATGACTGTATAACATTTATTCGAATTATAAAAATAAAAAAACCGCGCTTTCGCGCGGTCTTTTTTAACTGTTTAAAGCCAAATTAAAGCGACAAATTATTTTTTGTCATCTTTAACTTCAGTAAACTCAGCATCAACAACGCCGTCGTCCGCTTTTTGAGATTGGCCTGCATCACCTTGGAAAGCGTTCGGGTCAAAACCTTCAGCACCACCTTGAGCGCCTTGAGCTGCTTCATAAGCACGTTGGCTAATTGGCATGATGATGTTTTGAAGTGCTTCAGTTTTCGCTTTAATTTCTTCAACGTCATTTTCTTTCGTTGAAGCTTCAAGCTCTGAAACCGCAGTTTCGATTGCAGTTTTTTCGTCTGCAGTCACTTGTTCGCCAAGATCTTTCACTGCTTTTTGCGCGGACGATACAAGTGCATCTGCTTCGTTACGTGCTTTAGCCAGTTCTTCGAACTTACGATCTTCTTCAGCATTCGCTTCAGCATCTTTAATCATTGCTTCAATTTCAGCATCGCTCAAACCAGAGTTTGCTTTAATTTGAATTGACTGTTCTTTACCTGTGCTCTTGTCTTTCGCAGACACTTTCAAGATACCATCAGCATTGATGTCGAAAGATACTTCAATTTGTGGCACACCACGTGGAGCAGGTGGGATGTCGCCTAATTGGAAGTTACCGAGCAATTTGTTTTGCTGCGCCATTTTACGTTCACCTTGGAACACAGAAATGTCTACAGCAGGTTGGTTGTCAGCAGCTGTTGAGAACACTTGAGATTTCTTCGCAGGAATCGTGGTGTTTTTCTCGATAATCGCTGTTAACACGCCGCCCATAGTCTCAATACCAAGAGTCAACGGAGTTACGTCTAGCAGCAATACGTCAGTTTTGTCACCAGACAATACCGCACCTTGAATTGCAGCACCCATTGCTACAGCTTCGTCAGGGTTCACGTCTTTACGTGGCTCGCGACCGAAGAATTCTTGTACTTTTTGTTGTACAAGTGGCATACGAGACTGACCACCCACCAAGATTACGTCAGAGATTTCACTTGTTGAAAGACCGGCATCTTTAAGCGCGATACGGCAAGGCTCAATGGTGCGAGCAACTAAATCAGCAACCAAACCTTCAAGTTTCGAGCGAGTTACGTTGATCACCAAGTGTTTAGGACCAGTCGCATCAGCAGTGATATATGGAAGGTTGATTTCAGTTGCGTTAGAAGAAGAAAGCTCGATTTTTGCTTTTTCCGCAGCTTCTTTCAAACGTTGTAACGCAAGTGGATCTTGTTTTAAGTTAAAGCCTTGTTCTTTCTTGAACTCTTCAACCAGGTATTCAATTAAAGCGTTATCGAAGTCTTCACCACCCAGGAAGGTATCACCGTTAGTCGACAATACTTCGATTTGTTGGTCGCCATCTAGGTCAGCAATTTCAATGATGGATACGTCGAAAGTACCACCACCCAAGTCGTAAACCGCGATTTTACGGTCGCCTTCTTTTTTGTCCATACCGAACGCAAGTGCCGCAGCAGTTGGTTCGTTGATGATACGTTTAACATCAAGACCTGCAATTCGACCAGCATCTTTAGTGGCTTGACGTTGCGCATCATTGAAGTAAGCAGGAACAGTAATTACTGCTTCAGTTACAGTTTCACCCAAATAATCTTCTGCAGTTTTTTTCATCTTTTTCAAGATTTCAGCAGAAACTTGTTGTGGTGCTAATTTTTTATCGTTTACCTCAACCCAAGCATCGCCATTGTCCGCTTGAATGATTTTGTAAGGTACAAGACCGATATCTTTTTGAACCGCCTGATCTTGGTACTTACGACCGATCAAACGTTTAATTGCGAATAATGTATTTTTAGGATTGGTTACTGCTTGACGTTTAGCAGATTGACCGACCAAAATTTCGCCATCTTTATACGCAATAATCGATGGAGTTGTACGAGTGCCTTCAGCGTTGTCGATAACTTTAACTTTGTCGCCTTCAAGTACTGCTACGCAAGAGTTTGTAGTACCTAAATCAATACCAATGATTTTAGCCATTTGGATGCTTCCTCAAAATTATTTTTTGCAATGTTTTTTGCTTGTTATCCGATATGAGAGCCATTCAAAATTTTTCAAGTTTATTTCCTTAAAAAAAGTGAAAAACTCTCGAATTTCTTTACCTTATTGACCGACTAAGACCATTGCTGGACGAAGTAAACGGTTCGATAAGGTATAACCTTTTTGCAATACAGTGCCAATTTCACCTGCTTTAACATCAGGTGCGATACCCACTGCTTGATGCAAGTCTGCATTGAAACCATTATTCATATCCACTTCAACTACACCGAATTTTTCTAGTGTAGTTAACAGTGATTTCAATGTAAGTTGCACACCCTCAAGTAATGGAGATTCAATATCTCCTGCAGCTTGAATGGCGCGTTCTAAATTATCGACAGTGTCGAGTAATTCTTTGGCAAACTTCTCAATCACAGTTTCTTTATGCTTTTCAGCATCACGTTGAATGCGTTCCACGCTTTTTTGCGCTTCATATACTGCATTGGCTGTACGTGCTTTCTCAAGTTTTAAACTTTCTTGCAAATTAGTGATCTGGGCTTGTAAATCTTCAACTGCAACTTCAACTTGTTGTGTCTCAGCTTGAGTTTGTGTGGTTTGTTGATCAGCTTGCTCTTTTCCTAGATCTTGAACTTGTTGATTTTGCTCAGCCGCCATAGATTTACTCCGTTTAAATGGGTTCTTAAACATGTACAGTCCTTTTGGCTTCAGTGCTAACTGGGTTAATCCTGAACTGCCATGAGTGATAAAATTCATGATTAATACAAAGGTCGGGGCAGGCGATAAAAAATCAAGCGAGACAATCAATTAAATCTGTTTAATTTGAGTAAAATTATCAAAAAAACAGGGTTTTTCGAACATTCAGGTAAAAATTATGAGCTTTTTTATAGGTCAATAATGAGCGAATAGATAAAACAACAAAGCAGCCTATGTGAAAACTTGATTATCAATTAATGGAAGAATCAAGTTTTGTCGCGCTCTATCAATCTGTATATCGGATAGTGTTTGAAATAAGATAGGGAAGAGATAGGAAATACCAAGCGAAATTAATGTTGTGAGGTGGAATACCCAACTTATACTTAAAAACGATCATTATGAAATAAATTATCTATTTTACAAAAAAGCACAGGTTAATTATTATCTCACACAGATTCTATCGCTGTAGTTTCTTATTGGTATTTGTGAAATCTGTTTTCTAAGCTTACCCAACCTATGGGTAAGCTTTTTTTTGCCTAAAATAAAGCAAGCTATTGTTCATGACTTATTTTAAGGCGCTATTAAGTCAATTATTGTCCTGCCGTTGTATAACAATTAAATCTTTACAGCATTATATGTTGATGCTCATGATTTTTATAAAAAACCCCTTTGTTAAAAGGGCATTGAGTAAATAACAGAATTTTTAATTGTCGCGACGATCTCGAACGCGCTTATCAGTATCGCGACGATGATCATCCCAACGTTTTTCTTGAGATTTACCTTGCTGTTGAATTTTTTTACGCTGTTGCTCTGAGCGTTGGCGTTCAAGTTCACGCTTTTTGCGATCCCAATTCGACTGGTTATTTCGATTTTGTTCAGCAGCTCGCTTACGCTGTTCTAGTTGATGTTGCTGTTCACGTTTTTTACGCTCCCAATCAGACTGCTTTTGACGATTTTGTTCCCACTGGCGACGTTCAAGCTCACGTTTTTTGCGTTCAAGCTCAATTCGATTTTGACGTTGTTGATATTCCCAACGTTGACGGTCCCGCTCTCGGTCATATTGATTATCAGAATTCCGATCATAGCGATTATCATAAGCTCCATTGTGATAACCGCCATCTTCGGGAAATGCCACACAACCTACAGCTAAAAATGTAGTGGTTAAACCGAGTATAATCAGTTTTTTAGTCATGGTTTGCACCCTTCTTCTTTTAAGGAGTAGCAAAAAACTCCGAAATATACATGGAAATTGTCAATGACAAGATATAAAAAGAAGATTAGCGTATGAATGTTTTTACTGTGTATACAGATGATTAGACTTATATAAGAGTATGGTCACTTATTTGCCGATCATGTAGAAAATGTGAAGAATATAATAAAAGGAAGGAATATCGATGGTTGCTTTTAATCGAACGCTACAGACAATGATAGAAAAAGGGCAAGGCACGGCAGCACGTACCTTGGATCGGTTACCGGTTTTTGCACAAAAGTCTTTAGTTAAAATTTTAAGATATCCGCACCAATATCCTGAACTTGATCCTTTAATTCAATGCATGATGGCCGCTCAGTTAAAACAGGGCAATAGCGGTTTCATTGGTGAAGATGTTATCCACGCGCGTAAAAATTTTGATTTACAAATGCAGGCAATTAAGAGTAAGCCCACGCCAGTAAAGCGGGTTGAAGATATACGGCTGCCTTTACATAGTGGCACCATTTTCGCGCGGCATTATCATCCTGCACCGAATAAAAAACTTCCGATGGTGGTGTTTTACCATGGCGGTGGTTTTGTGGTGGGAAGTCTAGACTCTCATGATGAGGTGTGTCGTTTACTTGCCGTACATGCAAAAGTTCAGGTACTGAGTATTGACTATCCATTGGCACCAGAAGCCAGCCCAAGAAAAGTCATTCAAAGCTGTGAAGATGCACTGGCATGGGTATATCAAAATAGAAAACAGTTTAAAATCTTAAAAAACAGAATTTCGGTCGCCGGGGATAGCGCCGGCGGCAATATTAGTGCGGTCGTTGCCCAGCGCAGTGCCAACAAAGTTTATGCACCGCAAGCGCAATTGCTGCTCTATCCTGCGGTAGATTTTAAAAGCCGTCATCCATCCTTCCATGCTTATAAAGAAGGCTTGGTTCTGACCGGTGAAGATGTCGATTTTGTAACTCACTATTATGTACAAACTCATCAAGTTGAACTGGATGATCCGATGGTTTCACCGACCTATGGCAAACATGAAAAATTACCTCCTACATTTGTGATTACCGCGGGTCATGATGTATTGCATGATGAAGGTGAAATTTATGCCTATAAGTTACGTCATCGGGGCGTAAAAGTGCATTATCAGGAATATAGTGATCAAGCGCATGGCTTCGTGAATTTAACCCCAGTTTCTTATCGAGCTAAAAAGTACTTCATTGAAATCAGTAAAAACTATAGAAGGTTTTGGGATAAACACGCTTAAGCTTTTTTAATAAATTCGACTATCTAAGTAAAAGGTGTTTCACGTGAAACACCTTTTTATTTTTTATTCATTTTGGCTGAAGGTAGCGTGAGTTTAAATTCGGGAACATAAAAACTTTGTAAATATTTAGCTTGAGAAAAATCTGGAAAGATATCCAGCGTATTTTTCCAAGAGGCTTGTTTAAGTTTACATAGCTTGCCACGAAATTGCGGGCTGAACTGATAATGTAAACCTTGCCAAGTCTGATGAATATTGAGTAGCTGTGCAGGTATGTGATGGCTATTAATATAAAAAGTCTGACTATGTTTGTACTTTTGTAGATGCAAACTCATTTCTTGCTGCTGAAATGAAATATTACAATACACCACATCATCTTTGATCACCCATTCGAATTGAGCCAATTGTTTTGGAATTCCCCAAAAACGTTGACCATTTATCACAGAGGCTTGGGTAGATACATAAATTTTAGGAATCGAAGATAAATGTCTTTTGCTCATTAATGGATGATCGAGAATCAGCAGCTCATCATATGGCCCCACTGGGGATTTATGATAACGAACCAACATGATCTGTATAACGCGTCCAATCGGAGAGGGAGCAAGCCGGAAAGCTTGATTAGATTTAATAAAGTTCGGTGTTAACCAATAATTCAAAATAAAGGCATCACCATGTAAATGCCAAGGAGGATGATGAAAATTTTTAGCAATTAATTCTTCATTCATTGTCATTCTCGTTTTATCTCAAAAAGAGATGCTGTTTTATTTATAATGAACGATTAATATATAGACATTCACAATTACAACTTGAAGTAGAAGAGTAAAGAAATGTTAAAACAAACGCTATTCGCTGTGAGCGCTGCCTTTATGAGTTTACAAGCAATCGCGGCAAACTCGATTGTAGAAATGAAAACATCTATGGGAAATATTGAAATAGAGCTCTTTAATGATAAAGCCCCTATTTCAGCGAAAAATTTTGAAGGCTATATAAAGGATAACTTTTATAACGGCACCATCTTTCATCGCGTGATTCCGGGTTTCATGATTCAGGGGGGAGGAATGGATGCCAACATGGTAGAGAAGCAAACCAAAGCTCCTATTCAAAATGAATCGTATAATAGTTTGAAAAATATCCGTGGCACTTTAGCGATGGCGCGTACCAATAGTCCAAATTCTGCAAGCAGCCAATTCTTTATTAATACAGTAGATAATGACTTTTTAAATAAAAGCCAGATGAATGCAGGCTATGCCGTGTTTGGTAAAGTTACTAAAGGGATGGATGTGGTCGATAAAATCACTCAAGTACCGACTGCAAACTTCGGAATGCATCAAAATGTACCTAAGCAAGCAGTAAAAATCGTTAGTGTGATTGTTAAAGCAGCACCCGAGAAAAAGTAATACAAATTAAAGCAGAAATATAAAAATTAATATTTTTGCTTTAAAACAAGATCTTATAGTTGTTTTGTATAAAATTGACCCAATTTGGTGCATAAAAAAACTACACTCGATAAAGCAAGCAGTCAAAAGCACTTGCGCGTGTAGGAAATTGCCCTATAATGGGCGCATACCAACGAGATATGTTGAAACGAACGAAGCGCGAAGCGTTGAGTTGTTAAGATTATCTTGTTGTTTCTTGTCTCTGACGAAGAGCAAGATAGATCATTAAGAGATTATGAAGAACAACTTGTGTGGATTTTTACCGGTTGATTGATCGAAATTATTTTCATTGATTGATGGTAGAAATTACTCGAAGTTTATTTGAGAAATATTTGTCAGAAAATTGATGAGCCAAGATTGGTGCCCTTTAAGGCACTAAGCAATATTAAAC